>Ga0126339_10002149_pt1 | contig 14006 bp, 9 predicted proteins | sample OrbTmetagenome_2_FD_92532 | JGI IMG/M metagenome (GOLD analysis project Ga0126339, IMG submission 92532) | Coral microbial communities from Petempiche,Puerto Morelos, Mexico - Orbicella T R C metagenome | ecosystem: Host-associated > Invertebrates > Cnidaria > Coral | place: Petempiche,Puerto... | reverse complement strand
TGGGGTGTGATGGTGTGGGAAGGGTGCTGTTTGGATTTTGTTGGAGTGGGGTGGGGGGGGGGGGGGGCTTGGGATGTTAAAAACCTGAGTCTGTTACATTTGCGTAGTGTAACACTTGAAAAATCTCCGACACAAGTCTGAATCTATTAGACAACCCATAAGTGACATCTTTATTTATTACTTTTACACTATTTTAGGGTGGTCTCTAGTGGGGTTCGTAGGGGTAGTCCATGGACCGGTCCGTACGGTAGTCCGCGGTCCGTTGTGGGGGTCTGCGAACCAGGAGTCAGTGTTTTTGGGTTACCTGAATAAATGGTTACCCTGTGATGGTTTAGAATCATCAACAAGTCTTGCAAGACCTTGAGTGGAATACACGTGCAAGGAGATCACTGCATGCTGCCTGGTTGTAATCACTGTCTATGTCGCAGATATATCCTCAGCATATGAGAACCTTTACATATAAGTTGCTGGGAACTCAAAAGATGCCAGCTTGGACCACTTTTTATCCTTTTTATTGATCATATCCTTAATAACACTACTATATACAGCCTTTCCTCAGAGACCTAACTTGCCACATCCCCCTCCTGATGAAAGACTAAGGCCTCCATATATTGACAAAAGAGTGCTACCACATCCTGATAATGAAAAAGAAAGGTTGCCATATTCTCCGCCTGACATCCGATCATGGACTCCACACCTTGAAGAGAGGGGGCTGGGTTATTCTGATACTGATCGGCCAATACTGCCACATACATTCCCCTTTGATAGGGAGAGAGTACCTCTCATGGAGTTGGAAGACAAATCCAGATCATCACATAATGAAAAGACAAATTCTGATCCTGTAGAGCTCGATGAACAACCCAGAAGATTACCATCTCCTTTGGACGATGATGTTGATGATTACAGGATCTTACTGCAGCGACATCGCCTTATTCAACAACATCTTGCTGCTCTTGAGAATCAAGAAAATTCAACTTTGGGAGATGATAATATCATTGACGACACTTTTGTAGATATTCCAGTTGAGGATACACAATCTGATTTGTTGCTTGAAAAAGAAAAAAACTTAGAAACATTTAGTGATCACCTTGGTCAAACTTGCCAATTAGATTATAGGAGGCAAGATGATTTCCAGTCACATGAAGATGTGAATTTAGCATACTTTGAAACCAGCAGTGAAACTAATGATTTTGATAAAAGAAATGAACAAATGGATAATGAAATGTCTGGTGAAACTGGGACACCAAAACCATTTCTGCCATTTAAAATTAAACCACGCTATGGCAATGTTCCTTCTATCAAAGAATTGAGCCAACAAGATCTCGAACAGAGGAAGGCAAAGCAGCAAAGCACAACCAAGGGTAATGGTTCAGAAAATAGTCAAACTCTGTCACAGAATAGTAAAAGAGAGAATCTTTCAAAAGTCAAGAAGAATCGCAGAAAAAGGAAAAGAAAGGTATCACAAAATGCAAGACAGAGTAACATAAACAGTCGACCAGTTGGAGCTACTGCATCCAACCAAAGCTCACATGTTGATCCTTATAATGAGCTGGAAGCAAGGCTTTTGTCTCTAGCAGGAAGCTCTGTTTCAGTCGAACCAAACAGGTATGAAGAGTTGAAATAACATATCAAACAGCACTGACTTTAAGAGTCAGTCATAAGCAGCAAACAAGTGGGATGGCGTTTTATTTGTAAGATGATCTACATGTACAGTAGTGTTGATATACTGTAACTACATGTAGACCTTACTGGATCTGAGTTGAATAGCATCAAGCTGGACCTAAATGAGAAATTCAGATAGATTTCTAAATAATGCACACAGCAAGATGTGACTTAGGTTCATGGTGATAATGATGAGTTGGTGTTACACTGTAAGCTTCTGTGTCTTAACTATAAGCAGGGACTTTTCTTCAACGTTATGAGGAACTGATCTTGGTCTTTGTGGAAGCCATTACAAGTGTAAGGTGGCTTGCAATGGATATGTACTAGTTACATGGATAGTAGAGATGATTCTAGACATCCTTTGTTGAGAGTTACAAATTTAGAGTTTCTTTCTTTGTTGAGGGTCATTGCCAGAGTTTCCAATAAGTTTCAATGATTTGTTATCAATTTATTTTTAGGGAGGATGCCAACAAAAAACGAGAAAGACGTGAAAAGCTCCGTCAGTGGCAAGAAAAAATGAGTAGGGAGAAATCTTCAGATCTGAGAAATCAACAACCTGGAAACAAAGGACGAGGAAAAAAGAAATTATCAAAACCAACCAAAGATGACAAGAGAAGGTCTAGCTTTCAAAGTATGAAGTCAGATGAAGACCAGAAAGACAGGGATCCACACAGAAGGACAATGAATTCTGCCATCTTTGAGAGTGATGACTACTTTGAGATACCCATGGATGTAGAAAGTGATTCAACAGGTGAGTGGAGAAATGGAGCAACTGTATTATTATAGCTTTATATTCCAGGTGTAATACTGTTTATAAGAATGGCTTCCATTTGAGTTTCAAATGTTTGGTTACATTCAGTTTGCTACAGTGTAGGGGATTAGTTTTGAAAGAAATTGACTCATTCCACACTCAAATGATTTGGCATGAGTGGAAAATCAGGACTTAGTTAAATACATGTAGAGTCTGGTTTGAAATTATTTTTAAAATGACTGTTCAAGGAATTGTACTTTGTTTTGCTGGTAATAATAACCTTGCTACAGTAAGACAGATCAATGTATTAAAAAGTTTTATACACAAGTCATAGAAGTACGAGTCCAGAATAAATTTGCAGTCATACTCTGAGTTCTTTTTATTCAGATGTGTTTTTTGCTGGAAAACATTTGTCAGTTAACTATTAATTGAGATGATTCCATTAGTTTAGGTTAGTACTTGTAAGTGTGAACTACATGCAATGTATGATCAAAAGGATGTGTGGCTGAATGCTAAATTCAGTTGCTCTGTATCTTTCTTAAGATGGCCCAGCCCTTCCACTGATAGATGAGTCAGCTGAAGATTTCCCTCCACCACCGCCACCATTACCCAGTGGAGACCCAGGTAACTACAGTTGTAACTTACCCTAAATATTAGTACATGTAAGCTACATTTAGTAAGTTGTATGTAGCTTACATGTATTTAGGGTAAGTTACAAAACCAAGGTAATCTTTCTAGCCAGTCACAAAAGACACTAACAATACAGTCACCTAATAAAAACTCAAATTAAGTAATTAGACGTAGCCAATGCAAAGCACAGGAAACAAGTGTGAGTGAGTTATGATTGGTCTTGGTTTGACCTCTGATCGGCTGAAAAAGTGGCGTGAACCTTTTTAAGTCAGTTGTGTTGTGTAGTTGATGCAAGACCTTTTCAACACTCAAATGAAAACTGCTCTTCTGAGCTAAGCAATTGACCTAGAAAAGGTCTTGCTACTTTGTCTTCCAATCAAAAGTAAGATGAAAACAAATCCTGACTTGCTTGCACACGTTTTCCCTTGCTTTGTGCCGACTACATGTTACTACTGTGATTTGATTTGATTTGATTTGATTAGTCCACTGGATTGTCTTTGCTACAGTGGTGACAACCTGTTGATTAACAGGACAAACTTCACCAGTAAAGTAGTTCATTTACGTGTGTGCTAATGTACAATGTACATGTATCCAGATCAGTTGTTCTGTTTTATTACTAATACTATGATTAGCCTGTACTGTGTTTTCACTGTCTTTGTCTTCTTACAGCAACTTCTCTTTATGTTGAACCTGGGCAACATCCTGTAATGGTGAGTTCATGTAAATCAGTTGTCAACATTTTCAGCATGTTCAGTGAAAATATTCCACTTTGTGTTCTCCATAAGGTTTATTACACTGTTTAGAGCAGTTTTCATTTGAGTGTCAGAAATAATCAGGCAAATGTAAACTGGTTGTGCTACAGTTCGAGATTGACTGACTAGTCTAACTGGTAAGGTATTGGTTTGGGTTTTTTCAACACTCAATTGAGAACCGCTCTAAGGCAAATGTGCTTTAATGTCAATTCATTTCCCTCAGCTGATCAGCTTCTTTGTTCTTGCATCTTGCATGTCTGACTTTGTATTGGTAAGGAGAAATGAGCTCTATGCAAAATCATTGTTACTCATGATTGTCAAAAGTAGCCAGCTGCCCAGGAAAAGAGCTTTCTACTTAATTCATGATCTCAGCCCACTATCCTGCTGGGCTTATTCTTCCAATTTTTTTGAAAAAGATGGGAAAATCTGCTGCATAATCTAACAATCATTGCAGCCACCTTGAAAACTTTGTGATTACTGTAGCTCTTATAATTGAATTCAAGAGACATCTTCCATGCTTTAGCACTTGGCAAAGTTATCTTTTGGGTGTCTTTATCAGCTATTTCTGATTGATTCCATTTGATTTGGTCTATCTAATATGAGGGTGGGTGCAAGATATTCTATGTGTCATACATTATCTTGTTAACTGTCCCTGGCCCCTCAACCCTTCATAGATTTTAACCATTTGGTAAAGTGAAATGGAACGCATCTTAAGCTTAAAGACCTAAAGGATGTTAAATGTTTATCATTGATAAATGATTATGCTAGTGAGCATAAGATGGAACCCATCATTGTTAGTAACGGTGGATTTTCTAATGTGGCTGCATTCAGCTTTAAGATTACTGTACAATACATAACGTATGATCAAGGTCTTCAATAGGTGTAAAACAATTACTTATTTACATTGAGAAAATATGGGTCCATGCACACACATTTGAGAGAGCTTCTGCTTCTTGTCTTCACAGGTGTATCCTCCAGAATATTTCTCCATGGAACAGGTTGTTATTTACATAATTTACATGTTACTATAGAAGCACACAGTAGAGTAGTGTTTTTAATCATTTCACACACATGTAGTTTATTTTGACCAACTTTCATTTTTCTCTCCATAACTTTACAGAAACATGCTGGATAAAAGAATGATTAATAACCTTCTACCCCATTTACTTTGGATTGTGGTATTGCAGTATTTTTCATGCAAACAAGTGAATCCTACTATCCATCTCAAACTAGGAAATTAAAGTCCTTAGATATAGTATTATGATAATGTTATTATTTCCACAGAATTACACTGATTGGTTGGGTGGTGCAGTGCAGATAATGCCAGCAACACATGATGACCAGCAGTTTCAATATGGAGGTATGTTAATCACAAAAAAAAAATAATCTGATGAATAAATAAATTAAAATGTTTGACGAGGAAGCCACATCAGCTGTACCTGGTTTTCTTGTGGGTCCTCCAACCAGGTTGAATTTGAATTGGAAAAGTTGGTTTTTCAGGGGGGTGGAAAACTGGACTAACAGGAAAAATTTCTAGGGGGAAAAGCGAGAACCAATAACAATTTCAACCCAGAGGTGGCACCACAGGGCTGTCAATAAGGGCCGCAACCCGTAACACCTGTTACAGCTGAGTATGTTTGATGGACCCTTGATGTTTTGGGTGAACTGGCCGATAGATGATACAATTCACTCATAAAATAACAAGTTTGCTATGGGTGTGAAGATCAAGGCTACAGGTAAATTACTGTAAAACTTAATGACAGCCCTGCATTGGGCCATAATTTGAACCAGGCCACATCGGTGGGAGGCAAACATTCTCACCACTGTGCCAACCCTGCTCCCCTAAAAGCTAGATATTGTCCTGTCATAAAACACATCAAGCTTCGAGAACTCTAGAGAAATGTAAGTACTCATGGCACACACTATAGCTATAGTATCTTAACAAGAAAGGTGAACATCATCACCAGAATTTAGTATGGTAACGTGTGCATTTCATTTATGAAAGTGTAGCATTGCACATACTTGATACTGTTTGAACAAAATATCTGGGAGTTTGTTTGAGCAGTTGTTTGTATTTTTGTAGCAGTCATTGCAAAATGCCCATGACCAAGGTGTAGTACTTGTAAATACAGAGAAGCTGTTAAATTGTGTGTTTCATGTTGAATATGATGTGCCTTGCAAGCGAATATGTGAAAGACCATATGCTGTATCCTTAAATTTCACAGCTGCTTAAGTTGTTTGTGTAACTGCGAGGTCAATCATGTCTTCACAATGTGCCTTGTTAAAGAAGCACCTTAGTTTACTTCTCCAATGCATGCAGATAAAGTGACACTCTACTACACAATAATATCATAATTGAAGTTTGGGATCATTTTGTCTTGTTACAGAATTTGCAAGCCATGAATCATATCCTGCTGAGATTGAACGAAATAATGAACAGCCACCGGGTGAGAGCAGGGATGTGTCAAGTCAGGATAATTCTGATGAAGATGATGAGGCAGCCCTTAGGGAGCAGCTACTGAAATCCTTAGCAGTTAAACGGAAGACTAAACTGGATGTTGGGGTAACTAGAAACTGTGATCATTACAAATGTATATCATGAGTTCCGGTAACTGGCAGATTTTTCCATCCAGTAACACAACTGTGTGATGTAAGCTATGTTGTTGAAAGAGCAAGTTGGTGGAATGGCTCATTAATGGAACAGCTCCAGGTATCCCAAATTGTTTCAATAACTGTTGATAGGAAAGAGATTTTGTCTCATGTAGAAATATATGTTTATTTAACACTGAACGACGTTCTATGTTTGAGTACAGAATTAAAGGAACTTACATGTATACAGCATGCTGATAAATGTCAGTTGAATTGACTTCTTTCTATTGTAGAAGGATGCAAGCTCTTCAATAAGTATGTCAGTAACCAGAAACCAGAGAATGCAGTCGGCAAATACAGCAGCTAACAACAGAGTGCATCAAGCAAAACAGCAACAGACTTCTAAACAGGTAAGTACTTGTAAGCTTTAAAAATTCCTCTCCCTCCCACCACCACTTTACACATTCAATTGTTCTAATTTGACTCCCTGTTCTCTACGAATTTAATGCATCTCAACAGTCACAAATCCTTCAATTTTGCAATGCCTCTAAATTTGAATTGGTTTCTTCATTATAAGTATTGTAGAGTATTTAAATCCTGACAAATGATTTTGACAAGTCCTCAAGTTTCCTAGCCTGTGAACACAGACAGATTTCCCGCTTTCATTTCACACCGCCGAAAATACCATTGCAAAATTCAGCATGAAACAAAAGCCTGAAATCCATCTGTGTTAGCAGGCTATGAGTTTCCTTGCTTGATGTTTAACCCTTGCATATCTTAACACATGTAGGTATCATTTGTCGCACCTCCCAAGCATGATCCTGTGGTGATTAAGCTGGGTGAGGATTCTGACTCAGATGAGTCAGATGCGTCGGATGCAGAACCCGCCAAAAAGCCAGCATCTAAATGCTCTGGAGGTGGAGGCTTATTTGGAGGACTAGAAATGATGATCAAGGAGGCTCGCAAGTCTGCTGAGGTAACTTAAAATGTAACTGCATTCACCCTTTATTCACCAGAGTGGCCAGTATCAAATTTGTTCTAAAATAACAATTACATTTTTTGTTATATGGCTTGTGTTTGAAGCTAATATAATGTGTACTCTGATTGGCTAATTCTAAGGCATTATTCTCTTGTAATGCCCAAGGGCTTATTACAGGCTTGCAAAAACAAAGCAAAAAGTCCATATAATAAACAACTTATTAACCTCCAATGTTTGGTCTTTACAGGAAAAATCTCAAACGTCGACTTTGCCGTATTGACCTTCCTATCGCTTGGTCAACATGGCAACGTCTTGGTTTGAGATTTTCCCTTAAAGACCTCACTCTTGGTTAAAAGTAGTTATTACTGCAGCTTTCAATAACATCCAAACTCTGAAGTTCAAAGCTAACTAATGATCACATTCCTGGCTGCCTTTGATCATAATAAATTTCAATGACAACCAAAGATTCCTGAAAAACAAGAGGCAAAATCAACCAATCACAACCCACGGATGAGACCTTTTGAAGCTGTTTAAATAAAGTTCTGTTTCCTGAGAGGTTCGCTGAGATGATTGACAGTACTTAGCAAAACATGAAACCATTGACTGAGCAGAGTTTGTGTGCTGTTGAAAGGTGCAGTTATTGCAGGCTACCGCAATCCTATAAGAATGAATTATTATATGAGGTTGCCATTACACATGCTTAGCATGTTAGTAACAAATATTGACTACATTGGTTTTCCACTGAGAATAAACTGGATGCAAAGAGTACAAGTTGATCATCTTTGTTTCGACCATTAATCGCTTAATGCCCCAAATATGGGTACTTCAAATTATTCCTTGTGGTGGTAATGACATTTTGCACTTTCTGTGAAACAAACAATGTACATGAGTTTCACATTTACACTGAAACATTAAGAACATGTTAATCACAGAGCAAAGAAAATGTGGAAACAAACTCACAGTTACTGTATACGCATCCATGCCTTGATAAAACTTTCATATGAGTTACCAAACAGTTGTCATCACATTTTAGCACTACCTGAGCATGAGAAGGTGGCAAACATAAACACAGACATACAGTACGAGTACATGTACATGGACACGACTCAGGATTGCATAATTTATGTGCATTCTTTTGGCTGCTCTGCCTTCCTAGACCAGGGACTTTGAATGAAACAGCAATTTTATATCCTTATCGTTTAGGCTTCTAAAGTGAAAGGGACAGCGTCACCACAGGCAACCGATACAGAACACCAAGACAATGAAGAACTACCACCGGAACCAAAGACTCCAGATGCAATGGCCCACATGCCTGAACAAATGAAGACTGAGTACAAGAAGCTGAAGGAACAGTTAGCACTGCGTGAGAGTAAAACAAGGCAGCCACTTACTACTGTTAATCAAGAAAAAGGTACACTGTACATGTAGGAAAATGAACCCCAAACTACAGAAAATGTTTAGTTGTCTGCTTAATCCCACAAGCTGCAAGCTTAATTATTTATCGTGTTTAAATAAAGGTTACTTACTTACTTACTCACACTCACTCACTCACTCACTCACTCACTCACTCACTCACTCACTCACTCACTCACTCACTCACTCACTCACTCACTCCCTCCCTCCCTCCCTCACTCACTCACTCACTCACTCACTCACTCACTCACTCACCCACTCACCCACCCACCCACCCACCCACAAACTACTGAACATTTAGTGGCTTTTGATTGAATTGCTACCCATTGCGGTTTCATGCACACTTCTAGAGATGCTAGAAACAGTACTGGATAAAAGTATAGCTTGTACCTGCCTGGTGCGGGAGTGAAATGACAGCTAACTGTTAGTTTTCTGATGTTCTCTTTTCTAGTAGACAGTTCTCCATTGGTAGAATCTGAGGATCAGGTACAAAATGCAACAAGAGATGACGACAGTCACTTGAAAGATCTATACAGTTTTGTTACCGGCTGTGAAGAACACTTGTCCAAACACAAGTGAGTTGTTATCTTGTTGTCTTAAGGACAGCAGTATTTTTAGTATGTCTGTCTGGTACATCATTTTTTGGTGATTCAGTCTGCAAAATTGAAACTCTGAAATACAATACGTGGCAAATTCATCCTGCGAGCTCAACTCCAATCTCATCATTCATATGTACTCAGCTAAATAATGTGCTGCTGCATTCTGCCACATTACAGTAGTTGCTGTTTATTGTCTACTATAGTGAAACCCGTATTAAGTGGACACCCTTGGGACTTTCACTAGTGTCTGCTTAATACATGGTGTCCACTCTAAACAGGTTCTAATATTCATTGCACAATATTGGTGTGTAATAAAAGGTAATTATTAACCCTTTTGTAACACAGTTTAACACAGTGTAAGATCAAAGACTGCTTTATGCTGCACAATGTCCAATTAGTCAATGCATCAATGTGGAATAATCTACTTAGCTATAAAGCGATATCACTGAACAATGTTAAAGGAGTTTGAGCCGAGCTTTTAGAACTAAACAGCCCTTGAAGTGTCCGCTTATTGCGGGTTTGTGCAACAAAATGACTTATCTTGGTTTCTGTGTCCGCTTAACAGGGGTGTCCGCTGAATGCAGGTTTATTTTACAGTGAATGTGGGAAGAAAATTTAGGGACACAAGCTGGTGTCCACTTAACAGAGGGGGTCCGCTTAATACAGGTTTCACTGTACATGCATGTGCTTTTTTCTTTTCTTGATTTAGGAAAGTCATTGAGAAAGACAAAGGCATCCTGAATAAAATGGTGACAGAATTGATTGACAAAAAGCGATCCCTTGCAGCCCAGGAAGAAATTGTGCGCAAACTTCAACGGGAACTTGAAGCTGCACAGAAAGTTACCCTAGCCAACAGAATGCTTGTAAGCAGGCTACAAAGTAAGACAAAGCTGGTAAAGGAGAGAATCGGGGACAAGCAGCTGGCAGCAAGTAATTTTGAAGAAGAGCTTTTAAGAGCTAAAAGTATTATTTCGGCAGTGAAAAGAAAAATGCCTATTGCAGGCAATACAGGATCTGGAAGAAACAGTCCTCAAGTCGAATCATCGGCTAGTGTCAGTAATGAAAACCAGAAGTTTACAATCACTTCTTCCACTGCTCAGGAAATTAAAAACTCACTAGATGCAAAGCTCAACAAACTATCCTCTTCGACAAAGCTGGAAAACAGAGAGAAAAGGAAACTGGAGGGTGCCAGTGAGTCTTCATCAGAAGAAACTGTAAGTTTCTTAGTTTCTTGACCTGTCATTTATTGCTAATATCGTTCACTTTAAGGTTAACTATGTGACACTGAAGATATAAGCTACGTCATGCATGTATAAAATTATTTGAACTGCATAGGAAGGAACAAAGCAGAAAGAAATGATCATCAGAAGTTATCCTCTCACAAGGGATGCCGTCATCCAGGAATTGCCATTTTCAGGAGGTGCCTCTTTTAAGAGGTGCCTTCTTACATGTGGCTTTTAGGAAGTGTCCACCTCAGAAGTGATTGGTTTCAAGGTTTTCTTTGTAGGGGACGTCCTTTTCCAGCAGGTGGCTGTTGTTATAGGTCCTGCTGCTTGGAGTTGCTCCACTGTTGACATTATATTTTAACAACCCTCTGCTCTTCCAGTCTTCTAGGGGGAAAGGTGTCACTTCAAATTGATACACATAACTGTACTTCTAAGTGTTCTGAGAGAACTCCATACAGTTACTGTACTGCTAGTCAAAAAAAAATTATTACAAAGCCTTGTCATTTTTCACTAGGTGGCCAAAAAACAGAAAGGTGTTGCTCAGGGAAGCCCAGTTTCATCAGCACCCAGCACTCCGAGGAAGTCCGCCACAGCTGAACATATCGCTCAAGAAAAAGCCAGGCTTAAAAAACTGGAGCATGAGCTGTCAGAAAAGCTAAGGTTATATTCACACAGTAGACAGGAGGATGAAGGGAAAAGCCATTCTTCAGTGTCACCAAAGAAACCATCACAAAATAACAAAGACATTTTTGATGTCACTGGAACTGAAATAGAGGAAAAACAGCCTGGTCCAGATGCTGCAATTTGTGATAATTCAACTCACGCTTTATCAGAAAGACAGGATGTGGATTCAGAGCAGAGTAATCAGTTGTTAGAAAGACAGGGAGCAGTTGTCTCAACTAAAGATAGTGAAATTGCAGAGGCAATGGAGTTAAACATCAATGCCCAGCAAATGGAACGTATCAGAAAATTGCAGGTGAGTGTCCCAATGTATACCAACTGTAAAAGCCAAAGCTACATGTACCAGGAGTTGTATTTGCACCCAAGTTGTCTATGTTGTATTATATATACAGTGGAACCCTGTTAATCGGGTCACCAACAGGTCACTGAAAGCTGGCTGCACATGGGGTTCTTAGAATAAGAGAATGCCTGACTGAGCTTTTGTTTGGGCTAGAATAAAGTGGCCACAAAAATGAGGTGGCTGCTAACATCCTCTCCAGGGGAAGTAGACTGAATTTCTCCTAGATACTTCATGCTATGGAACCAGAGATGAGTGTTGGCCTGATTGACCACCAGGCTGGAGTGCATGATAGAAAAAAAATCTTATTCAAACAGAGAAAAACAATAACCAATTTTAGTCTATACTGTGGAAAAACAGTGTACATGTATCATTCTACTACTCCCCAGCTGAAAAATGCAAAACATAATTATAGGTACACCCCTTACCTTTGTTTCCCTCCTTCTCTACCTTCTTTAATTGGAATTGTTGGCAGGAACTGATTTAGTCTCTGCAAGAAACATACATTCCTAGATACGGACAACTGTAATACTAGACACCATTTTGGGGAAAGTGGAGGAGAGGAATTACCAGCCTGAGGGCTATTTTGGGAAAGCCTGTCACTTCTATTTGAAAAAACAATTTCCTAATTTATTTGCACAACTATTCTTAGGCTGAGAAGGAAAAGAAAGTTCCCCAGTTTTCTGCCTCCGATCTTGATAACATCCCATTAACAGCTCATCAGCGCTCTACACTTTGTGTTTGCTTGCCCTTTGGCTGTGAGCTTAAAAGCGTTGTGACAGACCAAGACGCTGGCGGCCTGTGTGGAGAGGAACACAAAGGCACCGGAACTGTAACAAGAGTGATCACCAGAGGAGATGGTGATGAAGTTTTGTTATGTCCTTTGGAAAAGTACCAGAGTCAGCTATTGCACTTGAAATCTTACAGGTAAAAATGTAACTGTAAAATGTAGTGTTATTGGACCAAGACAGAGTCAAGGTCCATGAACCCCCCAAAAGTAGTCCCTATCCAGCCATCTTGACCTAACAAGCTTGGTCAATAAAGGATTTATTTATTATATGGAATAAAGAATGCCCCCAGAAAATGATCTTTGCTCTTGGTACACAGTGCGTAATGCCTGCTCAGTTAGCCAATCACAGTGCAGGATTTGGTTCATTTTGCCCACTCACGGAGCTATTAATCATAGAATAAAGAAAATTAAAGCAGCATGTTGTTTTGCAGATTGAGCCCATATTTCAGAATCCAAGGTGGATATTCTCTAACATCTCTCACATTCTCAAACAAACTGAATCCTCTCTGGCCTTTGTGCAACTTTGACCTGCAAGGCAAGTGTAATGATGAGGACTGTAAATTCCAACACGTCATTACATGTAAGCTTTCTCAGGAAGAAATGCTCCAGGATCTGGCCGCATACGACCCAAACCTCACAGTGGATTGTAAAGACTCGAAGGAAGTGCATGAGCATGTGGAACATTTCACAAAGGCTTTTACAAAACAATACCAAGGCAAGATGTCATGGGATGAACTTTGTATATTACTGGTTAATGAAGTTAGAAAGCACAGGAAAGGGAGTGGACCTTTTAATGTTTCTCTTCAACCTCGAGCCTGGCAGTTGCCACAGACAGAAAAGAGACAAGTAGAATACATGGAGGATGACAGTGCAGATGACATAGGCAAGGGGATTGTTTTCTCTAGGAAAGATCAATTGTATGATGCAGTTTCACAACCAAGAGAGGCTGTGAGAAATCAAACAAGGCCTGCTGGTGAAGAAAGGTGAGATAAATGTCCTGCCTTGATGGTCTAGACATACATACGCATGCAGCAGTCGTGTCTGCTTTTTGTAATACGCAGTACTTACAATAATTCAGTGTAAATCATTACACTTACAATGTAGTTAATACTCTTCAACATGATATTTGCAAATACCAAAGGAGTGGAAATACTTTAGTTGCTTTATGCTACAGAGTTCTGCCACAAGCTCTGGCTGTATGCGTTACTTGGTCAGATGCAGACTTCACCTTAATCTCCTTATCTTGGCAGACATTGTACATGCTGAGTGTAATGCTCTATGCTTTCCTTTTTTACAGTCAAGAAATACGCTACTTTTTGGAAGAGTACAATAACATTGAAGCTCTTGAAACATCACTGGAAGATTCTCCTGGTGACATAGCTTTGTGGACCAAGCTAGCTAGGTTAAAACTTCATCAAAACAGTGATGATACCCATGCTGAGAACAATATTAGGCAGGCACTCAGCACACTTGCAAGGGGATTAGAAGAGAATGCACAGTCAGAGGTGTGTTGATGAGTAGTAAATAGATGTATGCCACATTTGGATATGTTATAACAGCTATAATATGTCAAATGGATTCTATGTGAACTCTGATT
>Ga0126339_10002147_pt1 | contig 14007 bp, 8 predicted proteins | sample OrbTmetagenome_2_FD_92532 | JGI IMG/M metagenome (GOLD analysis project Ga0126339, IMG submission 92532) | Coral microbial communities from Petempiche,Puerto Morelos, Mexico - Orbicella T R C metagenome | ecosystem: Host-associated > Invertebrates > Cnidaria > Coral | place: Petempiche,Puerto... | reverse complement strand
TTTTTTTGGGTAAAGGGAAATAAAAAAAAACCCCGGATCCTTTGGGGAGGGGGCCCCAGGGTAAAGGGAAAAAGGTCCCCCCCCCCCCCCCACACCACCACCACCTCCACTCTCACCTCCTCACTCCGCAATCAGCATATCCACCGCTTTGAGGACATCTAGGTTAACGATGTCTTCGTCAAAGGAATTATTGAAAGCTTGGAGTTCCTTGAAAGCACGCGTGATATGTTTACAGGAAGGATAACTCTTCTTTTACACCACGCCTTTGCACGCTTAAGTGCTCATATTTCATAACAGTTTCTGAGGAAGTTTTATTTCCGACCGACCACAAACGTGTATTTATGGGGATAAGGCGATTGTAAGAAAATTTGATTACGATCACGCCAAAACCTCTAATTTCGGATCAAGTGACTTTTACTTTCCAGCAACAAGGAAGATATATGTAATAAAATAACATTTATTTCAAACAGGAATTTAATCAGCTAATTATCACCATATTTATTGACATGGTGGTTTCTACTCTAAAGTTTAAATCTGAGACAATCTAGTTTCAAGTTTTGTTGTAAACTTAACGTTTGTAATCCTTATATCACTACAGCCGGAACATTTCATAAATATTTCAGCACATCGAGACTTATAAATATATAAATAATTTTTAAATCGGAAACATGAAGACGGCTTCACACGGAATGAAGTAATATAAAATAAAATACCGAATTACTGTGCACTTATTTTTAACTAACACTGTTTCCAGTTGGAGACAACTTATCAATAACTCTTGGAGTTAACCACACCTTTGTGCTTTGCACAAAATTTTCTTACATTTGGCAGTACAGATTGTCACGGTACTGGGCGTTACACGTGGATTATATTAGGCGTGGGGTAATTTGCTGGTTGTTCAATAAATTAATTGCTTTCAGTTCAAATTGATACCAAATATTCTTATATATAAATAAAACCTAACCTTTTGACAGTGCTTTCCCTTGCAAAAATTTATAGAATCTAACTAAACAAAATTGTACTAAATTTTCGGTGACCTAATTGTTTCTATTTTTCTTCTTTTCTTCTTGTGCTTCTTGTTCTTCTTGTCCTTCTTCTTCTTCTTCTTCTTCTTCTTCTTCTTCTTCTTCTTCTTCTTCTTCTTCTTCTTGTCCTTCTTCTTCTTCTTCTTCTTCTTCTTCTCAATTCTTCTACTTTTTCCTCTTATTCTTGAGTACAAGGCGTTCTTAAATTTTTGTCACGCAACGTTCGAAGTTTTTAAAACATTTACGTGACGGCTCAGGTACTGTTAGAGAACTTTCGGATGTTTCGTGTTTTCAGTTTTTCCTCTTTAACGATGATTAGGGTCGTACACAAACGCAACAGGAAGCGTTGCTTTCTCCCATTTCCACACGTCTATTCTTTCTCTGCGAGTTTCTAACGCAGGACAATCTCTTACAAGAACCCGGTGGTCATAGTCCACTGGTCTGCAGTACCACTGACAGCCTTTACACACTGCTTTCGGTAAGTACCTTGGTTCTCTGTTCACGTTCTCATCAAGTTCAGTAGTCCACCTGCAGTAACGCGATCCCGTTTGGTTTATACTCCTCCTCAGGCGAGGAGGAATATTCAAACTCCCTCGGAGTTCTTGATATGAGTTTCGCTTGACTAACAACCAGCCAGCTTTTGAAACTTTCTCTACTATGTTTCGCGGTGTCACTGACTTCACACCGCAGGGCGCTGAGCGGATCATTTGAAAGACGTAGAGTAAGACAGTGACTGCCAGGGAAATCTGAAATAGATAAATAAACAAAGAAATATTACTAACACTGCAAAAGACGTAGAATTTGAATATAGCTGAGTCAAGAAAAATTTGCGTTCTGTTTGTTCTTGAAACGACACTAGCTCAAATAAATTTTCACCGAAAGTTGTTCATTTTGATTAGTCAACTTAATCTATTTTACTTTTGTTTTCTCGTTTCAGGAGTCTTACTAAAATCAATCCTACTCTTAAGTGATTTTACACTCTACTGAACACACGGAGAAATGTAAATTTTTGTCACTAACAAGTACTCGGTCAGCAAAACTGACAACCACAATAGACTTCGCCAAGCGTGAAGACACTTACAACAATAAGCGATATACAATTAACACCGCTTAAAAATTTTTCTCACAGAGATTTTAAAAATACAGTTTAATATGACAGGTTCTAACACAGCTCAATTTTTTTTTCATATGATAAACTGAACTTAGTGCAAAAATTACGAATTAAAGAAAATGTCATTAAAATAAAAAGGAAGTTAAAATAAGTTATAAATAAAAGAATTTCTCCCATACTTTAAAAGCGACAGCAACCGATTCGCGGCCGATTACATTTCGTAAGGTAACTGGCTGACTTACCTTCATAATTGAACACAGCATAGTTTGCAGTTATTCCCACGCTTTTCAACTGACTTCAGTGTCTCTGTCTTTTTTACGCCTTGACTCCCACTCAGTCAGACGGCAATAATTTGATCTGAAATTTGCCAGGGGCGCACCGGCTTATATATCACACTGGGCCCCATTTTCCGCTCAAGAGTGTTGCGTCACCGAGCAACAAGGAAAATTTTCCCGCGCTTAAAATAACAAACCGAACCTACTATGTTTTACATAAGAAATAAGCACACTAAGGGGAATCCCTTTCCTCGCTGGCTACTTCCGTTACTGAAACGTAAATCAATTCATCCGAAAGTCTACGATGACGATAGTTTTATTTTTAGCGATTTCGCAAAATCACAAATCCGGGTGACGACGAAATCGCATCGTGAGCTATTCGTAACTTTTCCGAAACTTCACGATGCTCGAAGCGCGCGCGTGTCGCAGTGCCACTGTAGCTGATTAAAGCTGAATGAAAAGTGTTTGCATCTTCGTTTTGACAATGAAATAAACTGAGTTCCGAACAAGGATCATATAAAGACGTTTATTGTTTTTCGAATTAGTCAATTGACTAAATTAAAGTGGTGTATTTATCACGATGGTGACATGCCGTGTCCTCCCACGAAATATCACTGAACGAGTTGACTCAGTTGACCGTTTGTAAAATACTCAACTCACAACTAAATTGCGAAATAATCTAAAACAAAGAGCGCCCCTTGAAATTATTCATCAGCGATAGCTTCTAGAGGAATGGCCGCAATGTTAAAACAACTCAGTTTAAAATTCATCCCTGAAATAACAGTGATAAGGTTAATATATATTGATCGGTTAAACAGCTCTAAGATTCACATTATCTTGACCTTTCTTCGCTCTCTGATTTTGAGCTTTATACATAGAATAATTTTCACCATTAACAATTTTAGTAAAATCACTGATTCACTCAAGGTAGCCGCACCTAACTGAATTGCAACAGCGTCTAAATTTAGGAATGATAAAAATCAGCAGTACAAGCAAAGAGAAAATCGGCTGCTATCGGTCTCTTAAGTTGTAGCTGAAATTATTAACAATTTATTGAGTAATTTTGCGGTGAAAACCTTGCAGGATTTCCGCTGAAATGACTTTTGAGCTGTACGATTGTTACTTTAACTCACGACAGGAAGTCGTGAACTCGATAATTTTAAGTTCAGTTGAAGCAATATCGTTTCAAAGTCAGTGGAATTTGGAAACAAACTGATGTCAGGTGATTAAAAGAAGTAGGCCGGGTACAGGGAAATAATTATTTTTGTCTCTACAAATAGTTTTATTGCTTGATAACTATATGAGCATGCTAAGTCCCCAGTACCGTGGAAGTTATATTTACAGCGGGTACTGTGAAATGTCTTTTCTTTCTTCGCATGTAGCTCAATATTGTTCTGTTTGATTTACGGTTTCGTTGGCATGTATAGGTGGGTTTCTGGCAAAATTGTTTTGCCCAAAGTATGACGCACAGTTTTAAGTACATATGCCGTTAGTCAATATAAAGAAAGCTTACCCGTTACAACGAGCTTTTCATGTTTAACTTGGCCATTCGTTGCAAACTGGTTTAGCCTGATAAAATAGTTTAACGCCGATTGTCGAGTGATATGTGGCGTTTCTTTGTCGTAGCAAGGTCTACTATAGAACTCAAAACCTCAAAATTGTTGCTTAAACTATAAGCTTTTAGTGAAAGATTTCTTGTTTTTTTTTTTTTGTTCTAATAATTAGAATGTCTGTACGTGTCGATTTTGGCGGTTTTAATATTTCGTGTTAGATAATAACTGTGTATACAAGAGAGCAGTGATCAACAAACTAATATAAGGTTGACGAACCATTCCACGTGGAATATAGCTTTTAATAAAACAATGTCGCGTGGACGGAAGCAAAAAGGAATCCCCTTGAATAAATGAAGAGGATTTTGGAGTTGCCGACTGAAGCAAACTGAAACATTTTCGTTGAGTCCACCGAATAAGGCGGCGAATAACGCCGGTTTCTTTAGCATTGATACTAGTAGAATAATAGACATTATTACTCGCTGGATAGAATGCGGCTAATCTATATAGCTTAGCATTTTGCCCCCGAGGTTGTCTTATTTTACTTCTGAGCCGAAAGATGTACCGCGGAAATGTAGTGTCTCCCCCAGGACGCAAGGCACAATGACCCAGCCAAGGCTTTGGATGTGTACAAGCTCGATAATAAGATGTTGACGTCGTTTTCAATGTTCAACCAGTTTGAGGAGCAATTGAGTTTATAATATCATAGAAATGCCGCCTTTCTTCTGGTATTCCTACCAGCGGCAGCGTTTGTAATAAGTAAAAGGAAGCGTCTTGAAAAAACAAAACATTTACACGTAGCCACATGTAAATCGATAAAAATTACACAGTTTTTTTGTATTTTACTGGCTATGTTCAGTACATTACAGTTTATTTTGAGACTGATAAAACAGGTCGACGATAGCTAAACTGCGAAACAGAATTCACTCAGCTGAAACGTTCATCCGCGCACGAGACCACTCCTTTCCGGACAGGCCTGTTTCTTTATTCGATAGACCGGTAGACTTATGGTGAACACAGCTCGTGACTTTGATATCAATTCTGTTCGGAAATAACTAATGAGTGTTTATTCGTTTATAGCTTATTTTGCTTCCCTTAACATAACATATCAGAATATTATATTGCCGTTCACCTTAAAACGAAGGAGTGACTCTTATAGTTCGAGGGGCAGCGTTTCAATCAACACGTGTCCAAGCTGCAGTTTGTCAGGCCGCTTGCATGAATTAGTGATGCAATCAAAAGAGGAAATGTATCGTTTCAAAAATGGAACGTTTGTAACATTCCAAAAATAAAACAATCCAGCGGGAGCTTAAATTCATTTATTTCAGCTATAAAACCAGCTTTGTGGACCACCCGGTTGCGAGTGCACCGCTAATCTTGCTTTGCTTTCTTGTTAAACAGGGAGAGAATAATCGTGCTGTATAAACATAGAGGCGTAGGTGTACTGTTAAAATCGATCTAATTTATTTACTGGGCTAATGCCTTTTGTTTTAAAAAGGGAGTATTTTTTTACGCTCACGACTTGGAGTCGTGAAGCTTACTGGCGGTCTAAAAGAAAAGTAGCTATTTTATATTACTCGTTTACCAGTTTTATACCTTACGCATATACGACGGCGACGGCGAGGACGACGCCTGGTAATAAATATGTTTATATTTTACTTTGGAATTTCGCATTTATTTGGAACTATCCATTGTGTCTGTCGGTATTAAAACTTACGCATATACGACGGCGACTTACGCATATACCTTACGCATATACCTTACGCATATACGACGGCGAGGACGACGTCTGGTAATAAATATGTTTATATTTTACTTTGGAATTTTGCATTTATTTGGAACTATCCAGTGTGTCTGTCGGTATTAAAACTTGCCCCGGCTGAATATGCTACGAATGCGTTGAATTCTAAATAGAAATGCGAAAAGTTAGCCGTTGTGGTTCACGTTCTCCAGCCAACGCAGAATTTGGTCATTTCACACGTTGTTGTTGTGCAGAGAACGGCAAAGAAATGTACCAAGAATCATAACGTACGTGCACAGCCACTGTTTTTTTGCTTGTTGTCGTTGCCGTTGATGTCGTGTTTTGTGTAAGGTCCCCAATAGCATATCGTAGCAAACGGATAAAAAGGCCCAGTCCACACTAATCCGTCACAAAAACGCAGCTTTATTTCTCCGGTTAAGCCTCCCGTCCACACTAATCCGTCACGAAGACGAAGCTTTTCGAAAACGCTCTTCAAACCGGAGAAATTTGAAAACGCCGGCTTTGCGTTTCAGTGAGGACGGAAAACATTTTGAACGCTTTCCCTGAAAGATGACGTTACAATAATCATGATATTTTCCTGCCTAAGCTCTACTCAAACACAAATCCAAAATGACCGCTAATAGTTTTGTTTTCATATTTCTCGGGCGTAGTGATGACGGAAAACATTCGTAGCGTTTTCAGAGTTTAAACCCTCCGTTTTCAAATTCCTCCCGTGAAATTTTTTAACTGATTGATCAGCTTTTATTTTATTTTCAAAATAATTAACCGTCGTTAGATTTCACATCGCGAAACCGGTTTTTGCTCGATTACTACACTGGAACACTTTTAAATCTAGATTACATAGCTTGCTCTTCATCTGTACAAAATATTGTTCACAGTAGTTTGGCGGAAAGATTACTTATGTAACAAGCAGGTTAAACTGAGTTTCCACGGGCAGCGAGATATGTTAAAAGTGGGAAGCAATAGAACACTTTCTGTGTCAGAGTTCCGCCATGCCTCGCGGAGGATCCGATCTATCACGTTTCCCCCAGCATCGTCATAAAATTTGAAAAATCTTCTTTCAGCCCTAATCCGTCTTGAAAACGGAGCTTTTCGAAAAAGGTCTTCAAACCGGAAGAATTTTAAAACGCTGGCTATGCGTTTGAGTGTGGACGGAAAACATTTTGAAAACGGGACTTTTCGAAAACCATGGTGTCACTATAATCATGAGTTTTCTTTACCCGAGTTTTACTCAAACACAAATACAAAATGACTGGTGCTTGTTGCGTTTTTAAATCTCTCCGACGTAGCGTGGACGATGCCAAAGCCTGGCGATAAAGCGAAACCACAATACAAGACATGGCACAGCCGCGATGTGACAGGGCAGGGCAAGGCATGCCAAAACAAACAAAAGTTAAGCCAAGGCAAGGCAAGGCAAGGCAAATCAAGTGAAGGCAAGCCGATACAAGCAAAGACAAGTTAAGATAAACACATCCGGTATTTGCATTGTATTGAATTATAATGAATAATAAATCAACAGAGTCTGCGGGTGGACTGTAAGGTTATTTTTTTTTAATCTAAGGAAATTTGTACATTCAACTTATAATAAAGACATTTTTTAATATATTCACTAACTTGCGCAGTGCTCCAAATAATAAGACATAATTCTCACTTGGTTCCGAGGCTTGGGGGAATAAAACAAAAGAAATTCATCCCTCGACCTTGATGCGATCTTCCCTCAAGCCTCGGAGCTAAGTTAGCATTTTGATATATCGAAAATGGCCTATTATTTAGATCTTTTTCTAAGTTATGTTCGAGTAAGATCTGATGCAGTTACAAGATTGAAATTTATCGAGAACCACAAGCCCTATTTGAAAACTGTTTTTGGCTTATCGCGAGCATTACACAGACACATCATTAGAACTCATACATAAACATGTATAAACGTCGTCACGTTACATACAACACAAAATATGTATCTTATAGTAGCACACATTAATCACTGAATAAGTGCATGTAGGATTACTAGCATTATTTTATGTTCCAGACAAAATTTTCTTCATAGCGATTGGCTGAGAGCAGGCCAATTTATCGTTATTCTTAATTTGCACTGCTACACAAATTTTAAAATGTGCGCGCGTTCGCAATTTTCTCGGACACATATAAATCTCATGATAAATGAGTAATCGTATGAAAGCTCGAGCAATTAAGGATTTACACTACTCGTGACATTTGAAAATTCTTTCAAAATGTACTCTAAAGGCTTGTTCAATATTAAGAGAATTTTCAAATAACACTCGTAGCGTAAATCCTTAATCAGCTGATTACGCTCACATTCATGATCTAAGCCAACAGAAACATCCATATCCGGCAAGTGGAATCTCTCTACTTCAAACCAGGAGCCGGACTCAGGAAGCTCTCCTCAGTTGAGATGCATCCTGAGCATTGTTTCTTAACAGTAGACTTCTATCTTCAAACTATACTTACGCCACAAATCAGCCTAAAAGGCCTTTCAGTATCTGAGCCCAGGTTGTGAAAGCTTTAACAAAAGACCACTGAGCTCCCGAGAGACTCGTAAGGCCTTGTCCACACTACGCCGCGGAGAAAACCATGGCACGATAATCATGTGATTTGCTTGGCCGAGTGACTGGTGATTTTGTAGTGTGGACGGAAAACATTTGAAGCGGTAATTATTTTCAGAGTGAAAACGCCGGCGTTTTCAAATTTCTCCGGTTTAGTGTGGACGGGGCCTCACGGTGAGCTAGGCTACTTTATAGAAGGCTCAAAATTATGTCGCACGCGCCGTGAATACTGACATGTATGTGCTTGTCTGATGTTTGTTTTATACATGTGTACACGGTCCCATTGGCTGCCAGCTTCAAGTACCAAACATTTCGAAATAGCTTCTAATCATAATTTTTACTGAATATGTAAATATAGTTTTTCTATTAGCCCGGCAGCTTTAAACAGACTATTATCCATCAGCTTGATTACGTCGTTTTTGTTCTTTTTCGTTTTACAAACTATTTGCAAATGAATTCAAAGAAACGAATCGCCGGAAGTTGCGTTGAAGTTTTGAGTACGACTGCTGTTCAGCGTAGCTTTCTTTGGTCTCACTTCCGGCGAAGCTGTTACTTGGATTAGTCACAAGTGACAACGCTGCTAAGAGCGTCCCGTCACCGTCTTGGCGTCTCAAACATTATTTTCTAAGTCTTAAATTTGTTCGGTTCAGTAAAAGAGTGTGTCAACAAAAAGAACAGAACTGGAGCCAGCACCAGCGTGAACATCGGTCCATGAATTGAAGGTTTGCTTAATTGCGTGACTGCCAAGATGCCATACGCATGCGCCAGCCAGTGAGCCAGGATGATGGTCACGTGACGTTTGCTTCTGATCAACTGGCGGACATGCTGAAAAGAAGACAAATGACGTGTTGTCAGACAAATGTATAATGCAGTGTCAGAAAACAACTTAAAACAACAACAACAACTTTATTTGTACTCATGCTTAAAATTAAAGTGTACAAAAATACGTTTTAAAACAAAAACGAGTGGATGAATGCCCGAAATGACTATTTTATACCATGTCACAGAAATGCTATGACGTATAGTGGCCAACATAATCAATACGACATACGCGCGGCGTATGATGGGAAGGTTGGACGTAATACCGTCTTAATACAACGGCTTTCCTGTATTCTGATTGGCTGCATTTTCTATGGCGTGGTATAAATAATATTATACAACTACTCACCGTAACTTTGTTCTTAGCCAGGACCACGGCAGTACTCAAAATGGAAAGAACTAATGTTGCATAGGGGTAAGAATAATCTGGAGACAAAATAAATGAAACTATTGTGTGATACTTCAACTCTACCTAGCCACGTAGACCTTGTGTGTAAAGCTACATCAAAGAATCTTAGGAAACTTAAACGATTTTTTTTTCAAGTTGGTTGTTTGTAGGTACATGTATGTTTTGGTTTACAGTGTAATGTATTCTATTTCGCTTCGCTCAGCCGAATAGAGAACATTTCTATTATAAGTAAAGGAGACAAGTAATACAACAAAAAGTGGAGAGAGCCGCCAGCAATAATGAGTTTAGTTACAAGAATCTTAGACACACTGAATACAGGTGACAAGCCAGAGAATATAAGAAAATGTACAATACAATAATACAAATTTTATAAGCACTCCCCATGGGGGCTTCTCAGTACTAATACAGTACTACTAAATAAGTTACATTAAAATTAAAATGAAATAAATCAACGTATCAAGGAATTTTAAAAATGATATGAAATAAGGTAGAATTATGTGACAATATTGTATTATGATAATAATAATTCACGCTATTTCACACTATGTCACACGCTATGTCACACCCTATTATAAACAACGATATTTACAAAAGAGAAAAAAAGCCTCAAGTACATGTAAACTGGTCGTCGTCAAGTGGTGTGATATTCACAAGAAGTGGTACATAAAGGTCTACAAATACAAAGCAACCTTATTAAACACCTAAAATAAATACATTTTAATACACTACCAGGGGTCCTACTTGGTACTACTAAGTCGACATTTCCTTTACCGTTTTTCTCGTCAACAATGGTACATGACTACTCTATGCTACATTCATAAGTCGTATTATCATTATTACTACTAACACACTGAAGTCAATATTAACACACTCACTCACTCAATCCCAGAATGCCCTGTGGAACATAGGGCCTCAATTTTACCTCACCCACATTTAAATAAGGTTATGAAGATTAACTACTTACAAATGAGTCCACCAAACAAGGCATGAAGCACTGCAAGTGACGGCAGGAAATACAGTGCAGCATAGATGGAGGCAAGCCCCTGGCCATCACAGAACTGGTGTGAAATGATGGGCCGGAACAAAAACAAGAGTCCAACTGAGAGTGCATAATACATAAGCACTATGGTGTACCTGATGTGAGGGAACCACGTGGAAAGTGATTAACATCGACAACAGAAGTTCACAAACCAATGGAAATAAGTCATTGGCTGTCTACAGTAGATAAAGAAAAAATGCAGAGTACAAACAAAACAAATTTTTGTGGCTGCCCTTCAGACAAGCTCTAACTGTGATGTACTAGCCCGAAAATACTTCTTACTAGCCCATCAGAAAGTTCACCTGTTATGTACAATACTTCTGAAATTTAATTGTCCTCAAAATATTTCCCAAGAAATTTACTTGCCCATCGGGGGCAAGTGATGGGCAGAATTCCCTGGACAGACTGGAAATCTACTAGCCCAAGGCTATTGGACAGCACTTTGATTGCACACTGAAGATCCCATAAGTAATAAAAAAGATCCAGACTTCAAACTAACTTGTGACAGTATTGGCACCTAACCATACACTAATGTGAAAAAATAACATACTTACAGAGGATAAACAGCCTCTTGTGTGCAGTGAAGGGTGTTGACGTAATCAGGCTTTGGATTGAAGAATATGGTGTACCAATCTGCAATGTGCTTTGACTCACAGGATGTCAAGCTTAAGCTACCTGGTAAATATCAATCAGAAGATAAAACCAGAGTTTTTATGCAATTTCGTTGATCTTTGGAAAGATAATAAATGAAGGTTATCTGTCATTGGGTAGCCTATGAAAGCAGATGTACTTCCAGCTGTCCCTTGTCTTTGCTGAAAGACAGGTGACAGCCGGAATTATGTCTACATTTGCAGGCTAGCCATTGAGTGGATCCCTGCCATTGTTTCATTAGCATGACTTACGGCAGGTTAAGGTTTTTTATACACTTATTGATAATAAAACAGGACACAAACTAGAATGCTGTCACATTCTGGTCATGCATTGAAACTTCCAAAATTCAAATGTGATGTAGCCGTGAGAATAGCAGTGCCAGTCACCACTGAAAGTTGAAATCAAGTCATGTCTAGACATTGCTGCCCAAATCATGCATCTTTTTGATGATACATTGACTAGAGTAAGTTTGCTAAAAATTGTACACTCTGAGGATGAACAATGGCAAAAGGATTTTTACAGGTCTTGCCATAACTGTCTGCTTATAATAATTATTGTATATCATTTCTATTGCTTAGTGAATTAACAGCCATTAAGAGGCCCAGCAATATAGGCAACATTTTCTTTGCAACTTGATGCCCAACAATGTTGCAGTGAAAGTTTAAAAGATCTGTGGTGAGAATTACCGTGATTTTGTAAGAGTCATTTTTTTCTGACAATACATGTACCTTGAGTAGTAAAAACTCCTGTCTGGTTAATTGTCAAGTCACGTCAAGTCATCTTTATTTAGGCAGGGTAGCCCCATCAACCACAGGCTGGTATCAAAAGGGGCCGACTACATGAATGTGTTGATTTTATGTTATCTATGACCTTAATTCTATGACCCTGAAGTTAAACTCCTTCGTACATTGTGCCTCTCAAAATGCTGCCTGTGTTATATTGCTTGGCTGTTAACTAACCTTGAGGTTTGCTTGCAAGAAGACAAAATACGGCTGCTAAGGCACTTTCAACAAAAGCACTCAGGCAATGAACAAAGATACTGCAAAAAGAAATTCACATCATTTACAACAAAATAATTTGATTCTACACAGAACAGGCACAACTATGAAAATTTAATGTCTGCCTGAAACTTGTACTTGGTGGAGAGAAGTTTAATTTTCATTATAAACAAGAATGTGTTGATTTTTGTTCTCATTGAACTGACAAGAAGAGAAGTGGGAACATTTTAGTTTTATACATGTAAGAGGTTGTAGGTAATTAAATTAGTTTGTCTACCTTAATTCTAATGAGATGACCTGGCAATAACAATCATTTTTGGTAATTACTCTTTTCAATATATAACCTAAACAGTAACTCAACCACTTATCCAACTTTGTTGTGTAGAGTACAAGTAAGGCCACAAAATGTGTACAAAGACTGTATCCACAGGCATGCAGAGCTAGGGGGACTGAGGAGGTTGCCCCTCCCCCCTCCAATCTTAAGCAAAATGTTTGCATCATTACTGATGTATTGTTCCTGGAGCATGCCCCAAGACATCCCCCATGACACTGTCAAACAAAGATGACAGTCCCCCATTTGAAATTACACCCTGATCCAAAAATATTTGTACTCAAGATCAGTTTAACAAGTTACTTGTAACAATATTGGCAGGGTAATAAATCTCATATTTTAGAGTGACTTGTAAAAATATATTGTGATATAATAATGTGGTATAATAATAATATTACTAAAAAGCCTAATAAGATATATTTAAAGGAACTCAGTCACAGTATTTTGTCCTTTTTTTGGCCATGTACAAAATCTCCTTTAAATGGAAGGAAATCTGAAAATAATAGTTTACTAAGATAGAAAAACATCAAAGAGATAATAATAAACTGTAAAGGAACAAGGATGGTCAAGGATGGCAAAGATTGACACGGATTGCAAAAGACATATTTGAAAAATTTAGGCTTAACTTTTCAAAATGTGCAAACCGTGACTGAGCTCCTTTAAGAAGTACTTGGTGGTGACAATCACTATCGCTCAGGTATTTTACCTTTCACCAAAGCAATTTCATTTGCCAACCGGGACAAGTACATTCCCTCAATAAACTACTGAATAATATCAATATAATTGTGATCTTAAGCTCACAGCAGTGAATATACATGTATTTTCATGTTTTTACTTGCTATGAATGGTATAGTTAGTGATTAAAACATACTTTTTTCTGTCCCTCTTGGCAAAGAAGTCAATAAAGAACCAATGAAATATCAGGGACAAAAATGCCATAAACCCAAGATATAACCAATCGTACAAATCGGGAGATGATGAACACTCCAAACAAACTGTGCCATTGGTGCCGTAACCTCTTGGACAAGCCTGGAATAGGTATTATTACATGTTACAATGCTGCTCTATGTGTGTTAGGATGATTAACAGTACAGTAGAACCATGTTTATATAGTCACGAATGGGCCATAAAAATTTGGCGGTAATAATGGGGTGACTGTAGTAATGGGGTAGGATCAAATTTCATGACTGGTCTAAATTGAGTGACATCTTAACAAATATATTACAATTGCACTTCTTAACAACTGCATAAAGCTACAAGTATAATTTTTTAAAAAATCAAACTTCAATCATTTTATACACTATTAACAACAGAAAGATGAACATAACTGTTTTGAGTAGCTGTATAAATGGGGTAAAATTGTAAAGGATTATACTGATTTGGATTGTAGAATGTGGCCGTTGGCTGTATTAATGGTGTGGGTGCATCGTAGGGTTTTCTTTTTAGAAAATGTATGGATGTTTTGCCGGGACATAA
>Ga0126339_10002146_pt1 | contig 14011 bp, 12 predicted proteins | sample OrbTmetagenome_2_FD_92532 | JGI IMG/M metagenome (GOLD analysis project Ga0126339, IMG submission 92532) | Coral microbial communities from Petempiche,Puerto Morelos, Mexico - Orbicella T R C metagenome | ecosystem: Host-associated > Invertebrates > Cnidaria > Coral | place: Petempiche,Puerto... | reverse complement strand
TTCAAACCGAAGAGGTTATTGAAAGGCCCCGTCTCCTGGCGGGGCCTTTTTCTTGCGGACACTCTGCCGTAAACAGGTTGGGTCCCTCTTGTCCCCGACCTCGGAGCATCCATGACCCGCGCCGATACGCCCGCGCCCGACACCACCTCTCCCCTGGTTCTGGCCCCAACCGGCCTGCTGCGCGGGCCGGCGGCCGATGCCGCCTTGGAGACCGGCCGGGCGCGCCCCCTGGCTGGCGGGCCGTTGGCCTTCTCGGCGGTCGTTGCTTGGTGGCGGGCCGCGCCTGGCGCCGCGTGGTCCCAAATGGCCACCGATCTCGCCGGCCTGGCGGCCTGGGGGCTATCCCGGGGCGAGGTCCAGGCGGCGGCCGTGGCCGACTCGCTCGACCGCCTGTCGGCGCCGCGCGCGCCCTTCGCCGGGCTGTCCCTGGACCGCCCGCGCGTCATGGGCATTCTCAATTGCACCCCGGACAGTTTTAGCGATGGCGGCGATCACCTGGCCGCCGAGGTGGCCGTGGCCAGCGGCCTGCGCATGCTGGAGGCCGGCGCCGACATCCTGGACGTGGGTGGGGAAAGCACCCGCCCGGGCGCCGATCCTGTGCCGGAGGATGAGGAGACGCGCCGCGTGTTGCCGGTGGTCCAGGCGCTGGCGGACCGAGGCGCGATCATCTCCATCGACACCCGCCGCGCGGCGGTGATGGACGCCGCGTTGTCTCACGGCGCCGCCATCGTCAACGATGTCACCGCCCTGACGGGTGACGCGGAGTCCCTGGCGGTGGTCGCGCGTCATCGTGCCCCGGTGGTCCTGATGCACATCCAGGGCGAGCCGCGCACCATGCAGGCCGATCCCACCTATGACCGGGCCATCGCCGATGTCACCGCCTGGCTCGCCGAGCGGGTGGCGGTATGCCGCGCCGCCGGGATTCCCAGGGAGCGGATGTGCGTGGATCCGGGGATCGGCTTTGGCAAGACCGTCGACCACAACATGGACCTTCTGAGCCACATCGGCGCCTTGCACGGGGTGGGGTGCGCCGTGCTGCTGGGCGCCTCGCGTAAGAGCTTCATCGCCCGCCTGACCGGGGCGGATCTGGCGCCCAAGACGCGCGGTCCGGGGTCGCTGGCCGCCGCTCTGAGCGCCGTGGCACAGGGTGTCCAGATCCTGCGGGTCCATGACGTCGCGGACACCGTCCAGGCGCTTCGCGTGGCCAGAGCGGCGGCGGTTGGCATGTCGGGTGTGGGGACGTGAGCGCCGACTCGATCGCCGGGCGGTCACGAGGAGACGCGAACCGGGGCTTGGCGCCGGGGCGTGGGGTGGCTCTCTCATGTCCCCGCCATGGTCGAAAAAAGGCAACCCTGGCAAGGGTATGGTCACGGCCTGTCGAATGCGAGGGCGGCCCGGAGTCGGTGCCGGCGGCGGTTGACAAGGCTTGGAGCCATCCCGCACCCTTCCTGAGGTCCAGGGGACGTGTCCGCCATCGCATTGCTGATGTGTCGGCGGGCGCGTTCGCCGGGGGGGTTCTCCCGCGAGTCACGGGCCCGCGGGGATTGAGACGGAGGGAAGAATGGCGAACACGGTCTCCATGAAGGCGCGTCGCGGGATGTCGTCTGTTCTGCTCGGTGGTCTGGTGGCGGCGGTCACGGCCCTGGGCACCCTGTCCATGCTGCCGGGGCCGGCCGAAGCTGCCCAGAGACAGATTCGCACGACCGCCGACCTGAACGTGCGCACCTGCGCCTCGACGAGTTGCGCCATTATTGGCGTGCTGCCGCACGGTGCGTGCGTGATGGCCCGGGGCTGGGCCGCGGGGCGCTCCTGGGTGCGGATCGACTATCGGGGCCGGCAGGGCTTCGTGTCGGCCAGCTACGTGCGGCGTGGCTGTTACTGACCGCCGATCGGGCGATCGGGCGATCGAAGACGAAAACACGGTGCCTGCCGCGCGGGCACCGTGTTTTCGCGTGGGTGAAACCGTGTGCCACGACCAGGTGGCCCGACCTCTCAACTCTCCAGCATGCGCCGCAACAGGTCCACGTCCTCAGCGAAACCGGAATCGGTGCGGCACAGTTCCTCGACCTTGCGGGCGGCATGCATCACCGTGGTGTGGTCACGACCGCCGAACTTGCGGCCGATCTCCGGCAGAGACCGCTGGGTCAGTTGCTTCGACAGATACATGGCCACCTGCCGGGGACGGGCCACCGAACGGCTGCGCCGCGCCGAGGACATGTCGGAGACGCGGATGTTGTAGTGCTCGGCGACCTTTTTCTGGATTTCCTCGATGGTCACGCGGCGGTCATGGGCGCGCAGCAGGTCGTGGAGCACGTCGCGCGCGGCATCCAAGGTGATGTCCCGGCCAACCAACTGGGCATGAGCGACAAGCCGGGTGAGCGCGCCCTCCACCTCGCGGCCATTGGACATGATCTTGTGGGCGATGAACTCCAGCACCTTCGGCGGCACGTCGACGCCAAGTTGCTCGGCCTTGGACACCAGGATGCCGAGGCGCAGTTCATAGGTGGTCGGGTGAATGTCGGCCACCAGGCCCATGGCCAGGCGCGAGCGCAGGCGGTTGCCGATCTCCTCCAGGTCGTTGGGCGACTTGTCGGCGGACAGCACGATCTGCCGGCCCTGGTCCACCAGGGCGTTGAAGGTGTGGAAGAATTCCTCTTGGGTCGATTCCTTGCCGCTGATGAACTGGACGTCGTCGATCATCAGCACGTCCACAGAGCGGAACTGCTCCTTGAACGAGATCGTGTCTTGCAGGCGTAGCGCGCGGATGAAGCTGTACATGAACTTTTCGGCGGACAGGTAGGCCACCCGGCGGTCCGGCCGCCCGTCGCGGATATGATGCGCGATGGCATGCATCAAGTGGGTCTTGCCCAGGCCGACACCGCCGTACAGGAACAGCGGGTTGAAGGGGACCATGTCGGATTCGGCGACCCGCTTGGCCGCCGCATAAGCGAACTCGTTGGGCTTGCCCGTGACGAACCGGTCGAAGGTGTAGCGGGGATCCAGGGGGGCCGAAACCAGGGCGGGGTGGGCTCGCTCCCATTCCGTCGTCGAGGCGACGGACTGGTCAACGGCCACGGCGGGAACGGCGAGGGGGACGATCGGTGTGGCGGGCGCCATGGATCCGCCGTCGTCGGGCACCAAGTTGTCGTCACCCACGGACGCGACGCCGGTCGCCAGCGGGCTCACCCCACCGGTGTCGGTGGCGACCACGAACTGCACGCTACGCGCCTTGGGATCGGCGCCCGCCCACAGGTCGCGGATACGGTCGGCGTAGTGCGTAACGACCCAGTCGCGCATGAACGGCGTTGGTAGACCCAACGCCACGTCACGATCGCTGTGCCGGGCCAGCGTCATGGGGCGCACCCAGCTGTTGTAGGTGGCGGTCCCAAACTCGGTTTTCAATTGGCGCTGTACGCGCGCCCAGAGTTCGCTGGCGTCCATGTCCAACTTTACGTCCATATTCTGATCGCCCTGCACGGAGCCGTCCGCCGGTCCGAGTCCAGATTGTGGGGCCTGTCGGCCTCGCTCTCCTGGGCGCCCGGGGCCAACTGGCCTGCCACGCGTGCCTCGGAGAGAAGAGAAAAAGCGGCCACGCCCGCGAATCTGTCTGACTCCCGGTTGCACCGATCATCCCTCATCATGAGTCCGAAATGTCAGGCGAACGCCCGACCTGCCATGTGTCAGTGTCCGCGCTGTTGGTCCGGTCGTTCCGTGACGGTTCCTCCGTAGCCCAGCAGTGAGTCCACCCCGCATCCTTTGGCCGAGCCTTGCTTCCGGCGCGCCGGAAGACCCAGCTTGCGCGTCGGCGGCGTATGTCCGCCCGGTTTCGCCGGTTGCCTCCGGCTTGTCCTCCCCTGGTACCCTCTGTGCCAGGGGATCGATGACCGTGACCATGCCGGACGCTCCGACACCGTCACACTAAAACCCCACAAACACCCCATGCGTTCGGGCCGCCCCCTCCGACTCTCCAGATTTCGATGACGGTTGGGTGATACGCGTGCCCGGTCGCCTGCCAAGGCCCCGGTCCTTGAATACCGTACCACACCCCCACCCTCGAACCTTGTCGCAGGCTTCGACCCCGCATCAAGGACAAAACAGACCGTCACGCAACCGTCATGACTCTCATGGGCGTCCTGCCTCAGGGTGATTTGCGATGAGCGACACCCGACGGTTATCAATGGTTTCAAGCCATTGCCGGCGCCCCGCACACACCTATCCCTGGACCCGTCCAACTTGGATGTCTTGGCGCACGAGCGCCTAGCCACCTAGGACGGCATCATGATCTTCAGCTTTCGATCTCGGACTCATCGTGGCGACGTGCTGCCAGGACGGGACCGAGGCAAGCCGCGATATGAAATTGTTACAAACCAATCAATCTCGACAAGTAACTGAAAAAAATGTCACCCATCTGAAATAAACAAGACCTGAAAGCGATGCCCCCTCAAGCGCATTTTCGTCCTATTCATCCTACATTTTTCGGATTGACTGTTTTTCTGAGTCGCCGCGCCCGACCCGTTCCGAATACTAATCACCCCCCTTATCCGAGGCAACGTGATCGAAACAGGAACATGGCCAAAACTTTAGGGATTGACGCGAGATGCGGTAATAGGATGGTCATCAACCGCAAGATCTTGACCGATCAATACCGCTTTGGCGCCGACAAAATCTCAGGTAAACGTGATGTGACCCCGTAGGATCTCGCGCATAGCGATCCTTGATGCGTGACCGGGCCAGGCCAGTCCCACGGCCCTGCTTCGCGGGGGAGGCCGGTCACCGGAGTCCTTTGGCGCGATGCCACGAGTCTCGGGCTGTCGGTGGCCGTGGCGGCTTTACGACTCCAGTGTTGGCTCGCGGCGCTCGCGATGGGGGGCGGGGACGGGGGCATCTGTCAGGGCTAATCGATCGCCCCGGCGCTTCGTGACGTGCCGGGGGCGCAGGGCTCGGCGCGTCACCGCCACCGGTGCCCACACCAGGCCTTTGACCAGTTCATACAGAAGCAAGGCCGCCACCAGGCCGGCCCCAGCCCAGGCCAGGGATGAGGTGTCGATGGGAAGGGCGGGTTGGAACGCCTCCAGGGTGGCGCGCGCCGCCACGGGGTCCAGGTGGCGCACGAAGGCCCATGGCTGTAGGGCCACCGGTGATTCCGTCAGGGCGCGGAGGGCCTCGGCAAGGGTCGCGGCGCGGGCTTCGCCGACGGCCATCATTTCCGTGACCATCGGCCGTTGCACGTCGTCGGCCACAGCCTGCAAGTCGGCCAGGTGGACCAGTTGACCCTTGGCTTCGTCGAGGTGCCCGCCCAACCGCTGCCGATACTGCTGCAGGTACTCGCGCCATTGAGAGGCGGTTACCGCCCCGGCCGCGCCGACCATGGCGCCGGCCAGCGAATCCAGCTTGCGTGCCATCCAACCCACTGGCATCGTTCCCTCCCCACCCAACGCCCGTCCGCCCCGTCCGCCGGTCCTGTCGCCATCCTGCGGCGCGGCGGATGGAGCCCTGTTCCTTGGACGTCAAGCGCCGATGACGTTTGCGATCGATCTGACCCAGGCCGTTGGCCTCGGCGCCGCCTTTTGTACAACCGTGGCCTTTTTGCCCCAAGCCCTCAAGGCGTGGCGCAGCCGGTCGGTGGGCGACCTGTCGCTGGTCACGTTTCTGGTGTTCGCCGTGGGTGTGACGCTGTGGCTGGCCTATGGGCTGATGACCCGGGATGTGCCGATCATCCTCGCCAATGGAGTCACCTTGGTGCTGGCTTGCGCCATCCTGACCATGCGGGTGCTGTTCGCCGGTCGGCCGGCGTGCGATCCCAAGAGGGAGGCCAGCGGAGACGACGGGCCCCCATCATGAGCCTCTACGCCACGCTGGTCTTGCTTGCGGGGACGCTGGGGTTGTTGGGTGTGGCCGCCTGGCGGTTGCGCCGGCCATGGCGGCCGGGGCGGCTGTGGCGGGTGCCCTGGGGCGCCGTCGCCGCCGTTTGCCTGGTCCTCATTCTTGGCGTGCTGGCGCATCTGATCAGCCTGTGGAGCGGTCGGCCGTTGCCGCCCCGGGGGTTCTGAGATCGACGGCCGGGACGGTTGACCCTGGGACCGGTCGTGCTACAGCAGCGTGCGAATCCGGCATGTCCTTTTTAGAGATTGGATCGCGTTCCCATGACCAACACGCCCGCCTTCTCTTGTCCCAACGCTGTCGACTTGGTCGATCTGGTGGACCGCCTCGAGGATGTGCGGGTTTTATGCGTGGGCGACGTCATGTTGGACACCTACGTGCAAGGGGCGGTTGACCGGGTTTCCCCCGAGGCGCCCATCCCGGTTCTGCGGATCGAACGCGAAACCACCATGCTCGGTGGGGCCGGCAACGTGGTGCGCAACCTGGTTGGCCTGGGGGCGCGGGTAGGGTTCCTGTCGGTGGTTGGCGACGATGCCGACGGCGCCGCCATCGCCGCCCTGCTGTCTTCGCTGGCGGGGGTCGAGTCCGGCCTGTTGACCGAGCCCGGGCGGCCGACCACCCGCAAGACTCGCTTCGTGGCCGGCGGCCAGCAGTTGTTGCGTGCCGATTCCGAATGTGATCGGCCCTTGTCCGAAGCTACGGCGGAGGCTCTGCTTGCGGAGGCGCGCACGCGCCTGGCGACCTATGATGCCCTGGTGCTGTCCGACTACGGCAAGGGGGTGCTGACCGAGTCCCTGACCCGCACGCTGATTCCTCTGGCGCGGGACGCCGGCTGCCCCGTGGTCGTGGATCCCAAGGGGACCGACCATGCGCGCTATGTCGGCGCCAGCGTGGTGACTCCCAACCGAAAGGAGCTGTCCGAGGCCACCGGCGGCCACCCCACGCATGATGACGCCACGGTCGAGGCCGCCTGTCGCGCGTTGATCGCGCGATGCGGGGTGGAGTCGGTGCTGGCCACGCGCAGCCAGGACGGTATGACCCTGGTGGAGGCCGATGTCTCGGCCGAGCATCTGCCCACGGAGGCCCGCGAGGTGTTCGATGTCTCCGGCGCGGGCGATACCGTGGTGGCCACTCTCGCCGCTGCCCTGGCGGCCGGGGCCGCGTTGTCGGCCGGGGCGCGGCTGGCCAATGCCGCCGCCGGGGTGGTGGTGGGCAAGGTGGGCACCGCTGCTGTGCGTGCCGATGACCTGGTGACGGCGCTGCATCACCAGGATCTGGCGCGCGCCGAGGACAAGGTGGTGCGGCTGGAGACACTGCTGGAGACGGTGGAGCGATGGCGTCGGCGCGGTCTACGGGTGGGCTTCACCAACGGCTGCTTCGACCTGCTGCACCCTGGGCATGTCTCGCTGATCGCTCAGGCGCGGGCCGCCTGCGACCGGCTGGTGGTGGGGCTGAATGCCGATGCCTCCGTGCGCCGCCTGAAGGGGCCGACGCGCCCCGTGCAGGGGGAGATGGCGCGGGCCACGGTGCTGGCCTCGCTGGCCGACGTGGACCGGGTGGTGTTGTTCGGCGAGGATACGCCATTGGTCCTGATCGAGGCGCTGCGCCCGGACGTGCTGGTCAAGGGCGCGGACTACACCGTCGAGACGGTGGTTGGCTCTGATCTGGTGCGCGGCTATGGCGGCCGCATTCTGCTGGCCGACCTGGTGGCCGGGCAGTCGACCACGGCAACCCTGGCGCGGGTGTCCAACGGCGGCTGAGGGGATTTCAGTCCTCCGACGGGGACGCCGTTGCCGTCTCCGGTGCCTGGTCGTCGGGCGTGCCCAGGGTCTTGGTCAGTTCAAACACCCGCCGGCGCACCTGGGGACTGGGAATGCGATAATAGGCCCTGACCAATTCCAGGGTCTCGCGCCGCGTCAGCGGGTCGGCGTCCCGGGCTTCCTGTGGTTCCTCGATGGCGCCGCGAATGTGCCGTGGGCTGAGGTTGGACACGCCGTCATCCATGTCGTCGAAGAAGTAGGACACGGGCACGTCCAGAACCCGACTGAGGTCCCAGAGCCGGCTGGCGCCCACGCGGTTGGCGCCGCGCTCGTATTTCTGCACTTGCTGGAAGGTCAGGCCGATCGCCTCGCCGAGGCTTTCCTGGCTCATGCCCAGCAGCGTCCGCCGCAAGCGAATCCGGGCCCCCACATGCACATCAACGGGATTTGGCTTGCCCGACGGGGTCCGGCCCCGGGTCGACAGCCTTACGGGCTGGTCCTGGTGTTCCGCCATGGTCGTCACTTCCCCGGTGTGGGCACGCGCCCGCGGCCCGCATGGTCGTCAGACGGTCTGTTGTAGCCAAACCCCTCCGCGCGCATGGTGGCCCGTATTGGGCCGACCCCACCTCCTCCCGGTCATCGCCCAAGACGCCGCCGCAAAGGACTCCCCATGCGACCGACACCCCTTGGATGACCAGGACAGAGCGAGGCTCTTCCCCTGGGCCAATGAATCCCCCTCATCGACCATGGGAATACCCAGCTCGCGCCCCGAACAACGGCTCCGAGATCTCGACAATATGCGCGGGTCGACACGGTGGTCAACACGGAAGCCCTGAGATTTTATACAGCTACGCGGAGACTGTATTTCAAGGTCGTCCGGGCACGGCGCGGGGCTCGTGCCGGACCCGGTTCCCCAAGACCCCGGCGGCCAACAGGGCCAGGGCCAGCGCCAGGGGTGCCAGGATGCCCAGGCGGGCGAACAGTGTCGGCGGCAGCGCCTCGGGCAAGTCCGCGTCCAGAACGCCTCGGGTTCCCAGGTCCAGGCGTCCGGTGACCCGCCCCAAGGGGTCGATCACCGCGGAGATCCCGGTGTTGGCCACGCGGACCAGCGGCACGCCTTCCTCCACGGCGCGCAACCGGGCGCTGGCGAAATGCTGGAATGGTCCAGGGCTGATGCCGTACCAGGCATCGTTGGTCACGTTGACCATCCAGGCCGGCCGGTCGGCCGGGTCCACGACGTGGCCGGGGAAAATCACCTCGTAGCAGATCAGGGGCGAGACCGCCGGTGTTCCAGGCAAATGCATCGTCAGGGGCCCTGGTCCGGGGGTGAAATCGATGCTCCCCGGGGTGATCTTGTCGATGGGCAGGACATTCCGGAAGGGCACGTACTCGCCGAAGGGCACCAGGTGGTGCTTGTCATAGACTCCGGCCACGCCGGCATCCGGGGTCAGGGCGATCAGGCTGTTCCAGACCTGAAAGGAACTCTGGACGGGTGGCGTGGCGCGGGGTGCGCCGGTCAAGAGAAGGCCGCCTGGGGGCGCCGCATTGGCCACAAGCCGCCGCCGCGCGACGTCGGTGGTCAAAGGAAACACCGAGGCGGTCTCCGACCAGATCACATGGGTGATCTCCTGAAAGCCTGGGGCGCGGCTCATGTCCACCTGATCCAGCAGGTTCAGGTCGCGCCGCGTCGGGTCCCATTTCTCCGCCTGGGTGTAGTTGGGTTGAACCAGCCGCAGCCGAATCCCCTCCACCGCCGACGGTTCCAGGCGAACCAACCGCGCCTGTCCCCAGACCGCCGGGACCAGCATTGCCGCGATGGCCAAGGCCACAAGTCCACCGCGTCGCCAGCGACGCGCACCCGTGTCGACGAGCACCGCCGGTGCCGCCAGCGCCAGCACCGTCAAGGCGCTGAGGCCCAGGGCGCCGACCACCGCGGCTGCCTGAAGCGGCGCCGGCCAGGGCATCCACACCGTGGCCGGCTGGTTCCAGGGAAAGCCGGTGAAGGCCCAGCCGCGCAAGGCCTCGGCCAGGGTCCAGGCGCCGGCCAGGATCATGACCCGTGATGGCCGTCCTGGATGCCACACCACCCCAGCCAGCAGCGTACCCAGGCCGGTGAACACCGCCAGCACCGCCGCCAGACCGCCGACGGCCAGGGGGATCATCCAGCCGAAGCGGGCGGCGTCCACCAGAAGGGCGTGGGCGATCCAGTGCAGGCCCACGGCGAACCAGCCGAGACCGAACCACCAGCCAGCGGCGAAAGCCCCGCGCCAGCGCCGGGTTCCGTCCAGCAGCCACACCAGCCCCACCAAGCCAGCCAGCAGGGCCGGCACCAGGTGGATGGGCGGCAGGGCCAAGGCGGCACCGGCGCCCAACAGGGTGGCGGTGCCGTGGCGGCGCCAGCCATGCAGGTCGCGAAAGGCTGCCGCCAGGCGGGCCATCATGCGCCGTTGATCCCGCCGTTGCGGGCTGGGTCCGGCCGGGCCGCGTCGGGAAGATTGCGCAGTCTGAGGCGCTTCACGCGTCTTGGATCGGCGTCGAGGATTTCGAACTCCATGCCGCTGTCGTGAACGATCAACTCGCCACGGCTGGGCACTCGTCCGGCCAGCCGGAACACCAGCCCCCCGAGGGTGTCGGTCTCCTCGCGTTCGTCGTCGCGGAGAAAGGCGCCAAAACGCTCCTCGAAGGCATCCAGATCCAGGCGAGCATCGGCGAGCACCGAGCCATCGTCCTGAGCCACCACCTCCGGGTCGGCGCTGACGTCATGCTCGTCCTCGATCTCGCCGACGATCTGTTCCACCAAGTCCTCGATGGTCACCAACCCATCGATGCCCCCGTACTCGTCCACCACCAGGGCCATATGCGTGCGCTTCAGGCGCATCTCAAGCAGAAGGTCGAGCACCCGCATGCTCGGTGAGACGAACAGCACCGGGCGCGCCAGCGCGGTCAGGTCGGCCGGCTGGCCGCTGTGCAGGTTGGGGATCAGGTCCTTGATGTGCACCATGCCCAGGATCATGTCGAGGGTGCCCCGGTAGACTGGCATCCGTGAATGCCCGGCGCGTGCCAGCATCTGCGCAATGTCGGCCAGGCTGGCCGTTTCCTCGAGGGCGACGATGTCGGGGCGCGGCACCATCACGTCCTCGGCGGTCATGTCGCGCTGGTGCAGGATGTTGGTGATCAACAACCTTTCATGGCCGTCGATGGGCAGTTCGTCCTCGTCGCGATCCTCGATGATCTCCTCGAGGGTCTCCCGCAAGGAGCCGTCCCCGTTGCCCAGGCCGCGAAACAAGCCTTTCAGCCAGCCGCCCAGTCCATCGGTGGCACCAGCGGCACCGGCGGTGGTGCCGGTCTCGGAACCCGCTCCCGGTCGGAGCGGGCCGGGTGGCGCGGGGTCGTCGTCGGCGGAGGCGTCCGTGTCCTCCGGGGAAGGTCCTGGCAGTTGTCTTGGCATGTCGTCGGTCATCGTCTTCGGTCCCATGACCTTTGGAATATCCGTCACCGCGGTTGCGAGGATGGTCACGGTTGGCTGGCGTCGCCGGGGTGGCGGGCTCAGGTCCCGGGGGGGACAGGGGTGCGCGGGGCGGGGCCGTCGCAGGTCTCGGCCGGGGAGTCCGTGTAGGGATCGGCGATGCCCAAGGTGGCCAGGATACGGGTCTCGAGGGCTTCCATCACCGTCGCCTGGGCATTGTCGCGGTGATCGTGGCCCAGCAGGTGCAACACCCCATGCACAACAAGATGGATCAGATGGTCGGCCAGCGGCCGGTCATCGCGGGCGGCTTCGTCGCGGGTGGTCTCGAAAGCCAAGATGACATCGCCCAGATGCGCCGGCTCGTCGTCCAGGTCCGCCTCATCGTCGGCGTCGTTCGTGTCGGTGCCGGGCAGCACCACGGCGCCATCGGCGTTTTCCAGGGCAGCGAAGGCCAGCACATTGGTGGGCCGGTCCTGTCCGCGATACGCCTTGTTGAGGGCGGCCACGGCGCCGTCGTCCTCGAGCACCACGCAGAGCGCCAACCCGGGCGTCCGCAGCACCGCCGCGTCGGCCAGTGCCGTGGAGGGCAGGGCGGCGCGCACGGCGGCCTCGGCGGCCTGTCGGCACAGCGCCTCGACGCCGCGTACGGCGGTGCGCCAAGCGGGGGTCTCGAGCATCACGTCGATGGCCAAGGTCACGTCCTGGGAGCCTTTCGGCGTGGGCGTGGGCGTGTCGGGGATGGTGGTCATGGCTGGGAGCCCTCCCTGTCAGCGGCGCGCGCCACGAGGCCGCGATCGCGGGCCTCATAGGCGCGCACAATGCGCGTGACCATGTCGTGGCGCACGACGTCATGATGATCGAAGTGGACCACGGCGATGCCGTCTACTCCCTCCAGAGTCTCCAGGGCGTCGCGCAGGCCCGACTTGGCGCCCGACGGCAAGTCAACCTGGCTCATGTCCCCGGTGACCACCATGCGTGCATTCTCCCCCATGCGGGTCAGAACCATCTTCATCTGCGTTGGCGTTGTGTTTTGGGCCTCGTCAAGAATGATGAAGGCGTTGGACAAGGTGCGCCCGCGCATGAAGGCCAGAGGCGCCACCTCGATCTCGCCGGCTTCCAGGCGGCGCATCACCTCGTCGCCGGGCAGCATGGCGTGAAGCGCGTCATAAATGGGCCGCAAGTAAGGATCCACCTTTTCGCGCAGGTCTCCCGGAAGAAAGCCCAGGCGCTCACCCGCCTCCACCGCCGGTCGCGACAACACGATGCGCTCGACCGCCCCTTGCATCTTCAGGGCCACCGCCTGGGCCACCGCCAGGAAGGTCTTGCCGGTGCCCGCGGGGCCCAGCCCGAACACCACCTCATGCGCGGCCATGGCTCGCAGATAACGGGCCTGTCCCGCCGTGCGGGCGGAGAAGGTGCGCTTGCGCGTGCGCAGCACTGGTGCCGGACCGGCTTGCGTCTCCGGGGCCCGGCCCAGGCGGATGGCTGCCTCCAGATCGGCCGTGGTCACGTCCTCGCCGCTGCGCGCGCGATCGTAAAGCGCGTCCAGGGCGCGGGCGGCAATCTCGACCGGTTCGCTGTCGCCGCTCAAGGTGACCTCGTTTCCCCGGGTGTAACAGGTGATCCCCAGGCGCGCCTCCAGGCGCTCCATGTTCTTGTGCCCGGGGCCGAACAAGACTTGCAGGGCCCCGTTGTCGGCGTAGACGCGCGTCACCCGGGCGACGGTGTCGCTCACGCCGAGGCCCTCGTCGTGCCCGGACCCACTGCAGGGAGGGCGGTCGGGACGATGTCCGGGGCTGCCTCGGGACTCACCAGGCGCCCGGCCAGGCTGTTGGGCTGGCCGTCCACGATCAGCACCCGGCGCGACTGCCCCAGGGCGGCGGTCGGTGCGCTGACGTGCACCGGCTGCATCCATGGGCTGCGCCCCAGCAGTTGGCCCGGCTGGCGGCCCACCCGGTCCAGCAGCACGTCCATCTCCAGGCCGACGCAGCGCCTGTTGAACAGCACTTGCTGGGTGTTGAGCACCTCTTGCAGGCGTGCCAGGCGCTCCGCCTTCACCGCCTCGGGCACCTGCCGAGGCAGCGCCGCGGCCGGGGTGCCTGGGCGTGGGCTGTACTTGAACGAATAGGCCTGAATGAATCCCACCGACCGGACCAGTGACAGAGTTTCCTCGAACTCCGCGTCGGTCTCGCCCGGGAAACCGACGATGAAGTCGGAGGACAGCGCCATGTCCGATCGCGCCGCCCGCAGGCGATCCACAAGGGTCACATAGGCGTCGGCGGTGTGCCCCCGGTTCATGGCACGCAGCACGCGGTCCGACCCGGACTGCACCGGCAGATGCAGGAACGGCATCAGGGCCGGCACCTCGGCGTGAGCGGCGATCAGGTCGTCGGTGAGGTCGCGTGGGTGACTGGTGGTGTAGCGGATGCGGGTCAGGCCGGGGATCTCGGCCAGGGCGCGGATCAGGCGCGCCAAACTCCAGGTCGCGCCGTCGGGACCGTCGCCGTGATAGGCGTTGACGTTCTGACCCAGCAGGGTGAGTTCGAGACTGCCCTGGTCCACCAGGGCGCGGGCTTCGTCGAGCACGGCGGTGGCCGGGCGGGAGACCTCGGCGCCCCGGGTGTAGGGCACCACGCAGAAGGTGCAGAAACGATCGCAGCCCTCTTGAATGGAGAGGAAGGCCGAGGGACCGCGCGGTCCCGGCGCCGGCAGGTGATCAAACTTCAGTTCCGCTGGGAAATCGGTGTCCAGCTGGGCGCCGCCCTCCCGGGCCAGGCGGGCGACCATTTCCGGCAAGCGGTGATAGGCTTGCGGTCCCAGGACCAAGTCGACCCAGGGCGCCCGAGCCAACAGTTCCGCGCCCTCCGCCTGCGCGACACAGCCAGCAACGCCGATGACCATGCGT
>Ga0126339_10002145_pt1 | contig 14011 bp, 6 predicted proteins | sample OrbTmetagenome_2_FD_92532 | JGI IMG/M metagenome (GOLD analysis project Ga0126339, IMG submission 92532) | Coral microbial communities from Petempiche,Puerto Morelos, Mexico - Orbicella T R C metagenome | ecosystem: Host-associated > Invertebrates > Cnidaria > Coral | place: Petempiche,Puerto... | reverse complement strand
TCTAATTTTTTTTTTTTTTTTTTTGTGTATATTTTATTTTTTTTTTCTTCATTTTTTTTTTTTTTTTTTTTTTTTTTTTTTTTTTTTTTTCCCTTCTTTTTTTTTCCCCCCACCCCCCCCCCCCCCTCTCCCAACCCGCCCCTGGGAATTTGCCACAAAAAGTCTTCGGATTTGAATCCATGAAACATAAAACGTGCAAAAACAATTCCAGTTCAATAGGATGAAGACTCTCTTCAACAAGACTTCAATAAACCCATCATCGTTCTTCGTCACTAGCTAATTAACGAAGTCCGTGTATTGACTTCAAACTACTGATTCTAAAGAACACACAAAATCCGAGTGCCTTAATCTCGTGCGTTAATTTAAAACATCACAGTGGTCGTTGTTAAGAACTCCCTAAATTCGAAGCCAGAAAAATTACATGAACAGTTGTGGGCAATTTCAATCATCGTTAGCGATGACGAGACCTTTTAAAAAGTATTTAATTTGCAGACAAGTTTTCCACGAGGGACGAGGTCGACATCTCGGGCGTGAACGTGTTCAATTTGGTGACGAAAGGATGTCGCATTTTTCCGGATTTAAAATATCCCACATTCCTCTTTGTAAAATTCTCACTGCTCGAAAAACGTGTTGTTGTCTTCGCACAAAGTTCCGGAACACTCTCATTGACTGTCCAAATCACATTTTCTCTCACAAAAAGCAAACCCGACACTGCAACGTTTGCAGACACTGTCTAAAGTTGTGTTCGTGGATTGTAAACACTACTCGCATGCATGAACGTAACACGTCGTGTCATACGCATGCGCAACCGATCGCTCTTTCGTCGCCATTACGGTTCTGAAAGCAATCTAATTAAACACTTTCTCGCGAATGCACTTTTGGCTATTTCCGATCCACCAATCAACGCCGTGTTCAGTTACATGAAATACACTTGAATTTCGAAAATTACTGTCAAGTTGTCAGTAATTTTCAAGATGCCGACTGTGATACTTTCTTGAACGTTCGTCAAATGCCAGGTTTCTTTTTTCCTTTATACAAAATTTCAGCTAGCACAGCTTCTATGATTAGACTACTCATAAAGAGTATCGAGATTGTTCCCATAAGTAAAGTAAGTTAAAATTTTTAGATCCCTGGAATAAAGAACTTTTCGTTCTTTTTATGAAAGAACTTCAGCTCTCTTAAGTAAGAACCGTAACTGTCATAGATTGGGCAAATGAGTGCGTTCGCTGTCAGTGAAAGCTCGCAAATTCTTATCCCACGGTAAATAGAGTCTTTTTTCCTACTTAAACTCCGACGGAAAATCCACTGAATCAAGAGCAATCAGCCAAGAACTTGAAGAAAAATTCATACCACGAATTTACCACTGGAGGGGCAGGTTCGACGTGACCTTGGTCTGGCTGAAGTTTTGTTTTCCAAAATCATTTCTAAATCTGGTGCGGTAAAGACTATAATTGGATTAAGCACAAGATTTGGATCATATCTCACCGAAGGAATAAGTGCTAAAACAAAGCTTTTAATAACAAAAACAAAAGCGTTTCTAAACAACGCGCAAAATACTGTCAGACGTAAACAAAAAAAAAATTACGACTGAGGCAATGTCCACGGTTAAATTGTCTTCCTAGAAATTTTGCAGTGTTTTACTTTTCTCTTCAAAAGAGAAACAACAGAAACGAAAAAAAAACAAATGACTCCGGCAAGTGCCTCTGTTTGCCTCATACTGGCTGCGGCCCTGACAGCCACATCTATACCCTCCCCTCAACTCTCTGATACTTCTTCCTCATGTTTTCTTGTCTCTCATACATACCAACGGAGCCTACATGTCTCGCAAAGATATAGGAAAATTAAAGGAAACAAACAATAAAAATGTCAAACTACCAGAAAAAGGCGGCAAGGAATGCAAGCTTAAATATGTAAGTCGGCAAAGCTTTTAAATGGGATTTCATTTTAGTGGGTCAACTGCATCCGAAAATGAGATTAACATCACGACAAGCACGTAGATAAACAACGATAAATTTAAAAAAACAACAACAAAATACAAAAACACAAAAACGTGGACAAATGAACGAACAATGGTCGAGCGACGAAAAAATGCGCCATCATCACTTTAACTAACTATAAATACTCTCCACACGAATTTCGTGTCGACTGGGGGCGTTCGCGTGCCATTGTATTTGCATCACATTCACCAGGTTTTAGATTAACACCTAAAACATGTTACGCATAGTTTCAAGGCCTTCCAACGTACTGCTTGTTGGCAGGAAAATTTTCGATACAAAAAAACTGTTTTTCTCGGAGTAAATCTTTCTTCCTCTGAGTAAACCTTTACAAGCTCAAGCTCGAAACGACAGATTTCCCAAGGCGCTTTATAGCGACCAGTTAACTGCTATCTACTTCACGTTGATAACAAAATGAGGACAAGAAAAAGCGCTCATAACTTGGCGCGATTACAGTGTTGGAAGAACGTAACATTGGAGTTGTTTCTCTATGAAAACACTGATGAAAATATTCAGAACTTCAACAAGCTCCTTAAGTTCGACTGAATTTAACGAACTTAGCTAAAAGATAAGTGATCCGGCTGTGAAATACAAAAATTCTAAATGGTTTAAAGCAACTGAAGAAGCGACATATAGACATGTGCCCAGGGGCCATAAGAGATCGGACATGGTCACCACTCCGTCCGAAACTTGCTCAGATGTCTGTAGCTTCATCTTAACTGACTCAGTTTACAGAGAGCGCGTTATTTACAGTGCTTGGAAATCCTCTTTACTAATAATAAGGTTAGAAATTCGACTTAAAATGAACTTTTCATCTCCCGCCTTTACTTTTGTAAATACACGTGATGGTATAACCTGCTGCCCAAATAAGAAATTCCAAGGATTGCAATTCCAATTTTAAGCATTTTTTTTTCTTCAATTAAAGTGCTTACTCTTTCACCTGTTTGGACACGAATCCCAGTGCAGGATTAATTTGGACAATTCAATAATAAGCTTGAAAAATTGTAATAAATCAGGCGCATTTTGACGGGATTTGGGTCTAGCGATATAAATATAGAACAAAATTGCTTAAAATAAATCAAACTGATAATGTATATGTTGTTTACCACCTATTCAATTCAAGTTAATACCGGAAGATTAATTAAGGATAAAATACTAAGAAATTATTAAAATCGCCCATAATGCAATCTACCTGGACAGCCGGCTTCTTTTTCTCAAAGGAGAGTCTCCAAAACATTTAGCCACAAAAACATTTAGCTCGGAATATTGAAAGGGCACAGTTCAATTAACAATCCCAAGGAATTTGAGCTCAATGTATTGAATACTGTTCGTGCGACGCGGGTTTAAAAACTCAAAATTCTACACGGATAGCATTTTTGCCATCCAGAAATTTCTCAGTTTCTGAAAGCCAATTTCCCCTTGAATATTACACCCAAAGGGCCAAACATTTTACCCAATACTAAGTTTCACAAGCTCTTTAATTGTTTGTAGTCAATTCGTGTCTAGAGTGATGCCTTCTCTGCACAAAGTCGTATGTCAATGAGGAAAATGTAAACAGTGACGTCAGCAACGATTGCTTCATCCTTTGGAATCAACGAACTTGAAATTCCTCCGCGGCCCAACCAAGGTAACACGAACAACATGAACAAACGTATGAACGACAGAATTGTACGGTTGATCTCCACCTCTTTAAAAACCTCTATTTTAATTATTTCTTGTTAATCTGCGCCTCTTTTGTTCTTAGGCCGAGGGGCCCTGTTTGTTTTCATTATTTATCGCTTCGTTTGGCCAATTATAACGAGCCTTGTAAAAGGTGCAGGTCGCCCAAATTTGCGTCCCTCACTGGGGCTTTATAAAAATTTGTTTAATTTGAGTTCATACCTCATTTTCTGCTTCCACCACCTCTTCTTCTCTGTCCTTCACCATCTGAAAGAACAAAACGTTTACTTGTCTCCTATAATTACTTCCGCTAACTTTATAAGCTTCTTACCACTTCGGCTTCTACACACAAGGTATATTGTGCGTATCACGTTCCTTAGGATATTCAGTGTACACTTCCTACAACTCCAACTCCAACGCAGGCTAGCAGAAGATAAGGTCTGCTCCAACCCTTCAGATCAGCGGAGCCATGATCCATCTCGGTTACATGGTATGAAGCAACTAACATGATGTTAATTCTATCATATTTCGCTTCGCTCGGCCGAATAGAAAACATTTCTATTATAAGTAGAGGAGACAAATAACACAACAAATAGTGGAGGGAGCCGCCAGCAATAATCGAGTTTATTTACAAGAACCTGAGACACGCTGAATACAGGTTACAAGCCAGAAAATATAAGAATATGTCACATGCTATTTTAAATAACGATATTAACACTAAGGAAAAAACAGCCTCGAGTAAACTGGTCGGCGTCTAGTGGTGTGATATTCTCAAGGAGTGGTATATAAAGGTCTAATTAACCCAATGGGAACTAATACAAAGCAACCACCGAAAAGAAATACATTTTCCCTGGATGAGATGCCAGTCCTTTGCCGACAGTTATGTCTGACAGATTCCCTACAACAATTCACTGGTTACCGAAGTGTTTTCCTGGGTGGAGTGGGCCGGGTGGAGTGGACCATTGTGAGAGTAAAGCGTCGGGTCCGAGAACAACACAATCAGTGACCCTAGCCAACGCTGTTACCCTTGCCTGTGAACAGGCGCCGGCTGGAAGGGTCTGACTGAGGCTAGAAGGGCTGAGATGGACCTGGCTGAGAGTGAAGTGGCCGAGGGCTTCTTTCTTCCCGCTTTCTCTTCCCCCCATCCTCGACTAGAGATCCTATTTACAGGCTACTGTTACCCACGTCGCTCGACCTACCCACACTGACTCGCCATTAAGCAAAGTCAGTTGTGGAAAAAAAGTATCTTTTGTCGTACGTCTTCGCAGAAAAAAAAAATCGAAGAGATTCCAATTCGTACTATCCAATCAACAAACAGCACCCGCTAGCAAGCACTTCGGAAAATAGTGACGTCAGCTAGCCTGCGAGCAAGTTTTCTTAGAATACGGGGTGAAGGAAAAAGAGAGCTTTCCTCCAACCCCCTCCCCCCTACTCACAAGAAATCCGTCATTCGACCATTTCACAGTTGTCTTTTCAGTAAGCTGGCCTTTGAATAGCAGCGAGGCTGGAGGTGACCTTGATTTGAAACAGCCCTCACTACTTTTGTTGTGTACATCAAATTGTTCTTATGCTTTCTAGTTGCCATTTAAATGAGAAAAGCAGAGCCGGGTTTGTATCAAAACAAGGTCACCTTCAGCCTCGCTTGTATTCATAGGCCAGGTAACTAAGCACACAACTGTAAAATGGCCTATTCCTAACTACTGGAACATGAGCGCAAACCTGCTTAAATTTTGAGACTACTTTTCCTAATTCTGTGTAATCTCGATGAGTTTCGGGTGTCTTTTCCAGCAAGTTGGACAAGATTCTCTCGCACTCCACCACATGTTGAACCTGAAATCACAAAGTCACAGAGCAGTGTTATGGACTGGTTAACGACTAGCTTCACGGAACATTCTTTAGCCCTTATTATCCGGGGTTAGTCGGTCTGTATGGGAGAATCTTGACCGAGGTCTGTACACACGACCGAGGTCAAGATTCTCCCATACAGACCGACTAACCCCTGTTACAGATGTTTATTGTATGGCAAACAAGAAAAACAATAATTCGTTTACTGTAACTGGTTTGTACTAACTGACATTTTGCTTGCGAACGGCGATGAGCTGAGCTTAAATCTTAAGTTTGCTGAGCCCGTCCTCTTTACTTTTTCTTTCTACCTCATCAGGCTTTTTGGCACTTCCATAGACGAAAATAGTCAATATTTTTGTGTTTTAGTTTGCAACTTTTTCACCGCAAAATATAACCGGTCTAGATGCCGGTCTAGATGCCGGTCTAGATGCCGGTCTAGATAGGAAAATCTAGACCGCGGTCAATATCGATTTCAGCCAATCAAATTCAATTCAGACACATCCATATAATAAATTCCGTTCTTGTTCAGCATTCACGCTACGAAGAGGCTGGAACGCTTTTTCCCGCCAAAATGTGCTTCGCACGCCGCGTCGCAACTCTCATTGGTTTCCCGCCATAACTTGTCGCATCCGTCACAGCTTCTGGTTGTTTCCCGCCATCTGTACCACGTGTGCCAATTAGAACTAAATATGAAGTTATCTGTGGGAAATTTCACAAACTTCTAAACAGTATAGTAGGAAAATAACAATTTTACGAAACGCAAATTTGCTAGGGGATGAAGGAAGGGAATAAAAAAATCACAGCAGCAAAAAGGCATTTACCCCTTCCCTCTCTGAGCATGTGCACAATAACATTTTGGCCAAATTTAGTCTAGGGCACTGAGTCAGCGGTCGCCGAGAAATTTCTTAGCTTCGTCCATACCTCTACTCTCTTAGTCTACATTTCGACTCGACCTAACTCTCCTCACTCCTCCGCGGCGAATTTGGAAAAACGAACCTGGAACCAGATTAAGCGATTGATTGCCGTCAAGCAAATGCTAGAACAGCTTGTTGTTCTTGTTGTTGTTCTTTGGTTATCTAATAAAACAGCGAACATGTGTGCGTGGAAAAGTCACTATCATCAGACTGTGTATTGACGTCATTTAGCCTTTCAAAGAGAATTAACGTGAAACGAAAATGTTCTTGACCCTAGCAAAAGTTTCATGTCGCCGGGGGACGGTTCTTTGGAATTTCTAAGCAGACAACACATGTTGAGCTCACGTACGTAGGCTCTCCATCAAGTGGATCCAATTATCTTTAAAATCTACGACAAACGCCTACGCGGGAAGGAGCGCTTCGAATTTCATCACAAGCGACCAAGTGCCAAGCCTCTTCCATCGTTTCGATACGCAGATTGCAATCTTTTCTTTCGTTATAACGCTCAATAAACGACTGTTGTGTTAGCTTTGAAGCCCACAATGAAAATAACACCAGTCCACAAAGTCTTTCTACTTCCCAACATGAAGACAATAAGCCAAATCTTATCATCTTGCCGGGTGAAACTTCTCCGGTAGGGCATCGATGCATGAAACTCTCCAAAGACAAATATTTTCCTGTTTTTCTCCCAACGACCTTTGACTAGACTCATGAAAGACCACAACGTTTACAAAGAGAAAGCATATCAATTAATAGCATTCTGAATTAATCAACAAAATCAATATAGGGGCGTGAAAAGGCAAATCATAATTATGATACAAAAAAATTAAAGCACCATGGCTGTTGGAATGTTCGTGGAGTCCTGTTACAAAGTGGTTATTCAGTTCAGGGTTGTAGGCGATCTGTTTTCAGTATAAACAATCCCTAATTATTGAACAATGCTTGTTTTAAACACTACGATGTATATAAACCCGACAACTATCGACTGGCTATAAGAGCAGGGAAAAGCGAATAAATATACCACTTGCATCGCGCAGAGTTCCAGGAGAATTATAATTCCAGGTATTTCCTGGACCGGAAACGTCGGCATCTCTAATCACGCAAACTGGTCAAAATAGAGCTGAAGAAAATTCTTGTCCGTAAAAAATAACAAAACATAAGGTCAAGGGATTTACAGTTAAAGAATTCACGTCTGCATATTATTGTTTCCGAAGTTGGTTTCCACGACCAAGAGCGACATTTTTCTTGTGTACGGCCGTTCTTGAATTCAAAACAAGCAACAGAATACTGTCGCTTTAAAAAGTCTTTCACAAGGAGCCGTACTTCAAATAAACAAGTCTTGAGCGCTTCGAAAGCAACTCTAGATACATAAAAGAACTGCAATTCAACGTTAACGCCATCATCAAAGCAAAATATTGGGCAACATATTGCTTACCCGAAATGTCGAGCTTCTTCGGCGAACTCTAAACGAACTCTTCCATCTCTTAGCAGCGCGAAAGCTCTTTCTGATCCTGCTACTTAACTTTCTAAACCGTCTTCTCCGCTGTGGAGACATTCAGGTGGGCAAAAACAAGGAATCTTTCTCCGATGCTGGACGTAATACGCTCGGAGGACCGTGTTGTGAGGCGTGTGTGACAGAACGAGCCTTGTATGTCGTATCAGATGTCATATGTTGGACGGACGCTCAAATGACACATTTTCACTTATAAATTGAGTACGAAACATAAACAAACAATCCGACCAAATAGCATGTGTTCCGGCCACCATGAAGGTGAAACTGAAATTCAAAACTGTTCCTTGAACTGCCCTCGCTGAAGGCAAACTCGGATTTAAAGCTATTCTTGCTTTCTCCGATGCGAAATATACGACGGAATGAAATAACAGACTGAATCACAAAACCACAAATTTGAGTCTGGGCAATGTCACCGACTAGACAGTATCATTGATGAAAACAAAAACTAAGATTGACTCTTTCAACACGAAGTTTGAAATACGAATTCTCCTTACTTCAAGTTAGTTCTGAGAATTCAAAGTACATCAAGACAGTATCTAATTGACGACTTCTGTTCTCGTCATCTCTCATCTTGATAAACTGTATCGATTTTGTGCGGAGAAATTACACTTTGGTCATTCGGAATTTTAAAGTGCAAAGACCTATTCAAAGTCGTTGAAGTATTTTGCGGACAAATTGCGTTATTTTCGCGAGCATAAAACACATCAAAGAAAAAGCGAAACCTGCTCAATATAACAATTATACCTTTTCAATATCTTCTTCAATAAGTTGTGGAATGTTTTCATCGGTGATGTAAGCTCCGGCCAAGAGACAGTTTCCAAAAACGTGGAAGGCGGTGAGCGTTAATCTTCTTCGCCAACGTTCAAGCATACTCGATAATTTTGGCCACTTCACTTCCAAAGGGAAATTGTAATTGGATGTGATGCTTCTCGAAAGTCAAGTCATAATTTGGTGTTATAAATCAGTCTCTCGTGCTGACAGATATAGCTGCCTCGTTTTTCCGGTTGGAAGGAAATACCCCGCCACCCACATACAGAAATATACGTGAATGTCTACAAATAGCAATACACTTCAATTCTTTAAATTACGAAGACAATTAAAACTTCTTCCCGGTTGACAACCGTTATCTCGAAGTCATGAGAAAGAAGTTATTATCTCAATTACCGATTTCCTTTCCCAGCAAAAAAAAGGACTAGTTTTTCGCCAATTCAAGTGAATTTTGGTAACTTAAAAAAACTGACGCTTTCGAAACAAATAGTTTGTAGTGGGCTCAACGAAAAAACGTACCAGGAATAATAGGCATTCGCACAATTCGTACGTCCTTGAATGAATAAACATTCCAGATTCTTAATCTGGAAAACACGAGAACAATTCAGACGCAATTCGCTGCGGTCAGTTCTCTAACGACAACAAATGGATTCCATGTTCCTTGTTGTAGACTCGACTCGAACGTACCGCAAATGTACATATTTGCTCTTCTTTATGTTAATATTTGTTAAAAAGAATGAAGAAGAATTTTGAACTAGAATTAAGTCTAACAAATAAGACATAATTGACCAGCACGTGCATTAACAGCCTCGTAAACGGATTTCCGACATTCGGTAAGCGATTTAGCGCCTCCTTTACCCACTCCCAAAAAAAGGCACGGTAAAAATTCAACAAATTGATCCTCGCCTCCACTTTTTGCCGGTTTATATTTATTTATTTATTTTTTCATGTCTTTCGCTCCTCGTTTTACGATTTAGGGTTGCGGAGAGGAAATACTAACAGTCTTAGGTTAAAAATGGAAGTAAAGAGAGAAATTCGTGACAAACAAACCCCTAACAATTTTAGAAGGGCTTATTTATGACCAAACCTCGTTTATATTCCTTGTACCTGTATGCGGAACCGTGGGACAAATTCAGTTATCCACATTGTATTCTGTAATCGTTATCACGATAAAAGACTTCTGATCTCCTAAATCTTCGTGTTAATCCTGTTATCACGTTGATTGCGATCTTTTCATCCGCTTTACTGAACGCTTGCTCAGCAAACGACTGTTGACGACGAGTAGTGACGCTCTCTTTCGCTTAGCCCGTCGAGCGAGACCGCAAGACTAAGAGAAAGAGGGACTACTCGTAGTCTATAGTATAGCTTTGAACCGTACACTGAAAACACTACCAGAAAGGAGGATATCTAAATTAAAGCACGGACCGAGAAAGCGAGGTTAATAACATATTTATTATATCTCCATTGTATGTGTGTCTGACGGGTTCAGGAAGCCAATTCAAGACTCGCGAAACGGCTTCAAATGACTGACATATGTCAAAAGCAAAACGAGTCAATTCTAAATCTTTGCTAAAACGTTTAATTCATAGCATGTTGTACACGTAATAAAACATTTTATGAACCTTGGCGATAAATCAAAAAACACATTTTCAGCAGGCCGTGAGCAGAATATGGCCCACTTAACTGGCCAATCACGGCGCGCGTAGTACCCGAGGGACATAATAATTTCAAACAAAGTGGAGACGTACAGAACACATTTTCCTCTTCTCTCTTTTGCATACATATAGCTTGAAGTACATTTAAAGTAACAGTCGGATCGATCGGGAACTACAACTTAACAGCTCTTGTCCCAAAACACTGCTCATTACTCTCGCTCCCTTTAATTACATACATATCATTTTCTGTAGTAGAAGTTCAACTTTACGGAAATTTTCACATGAGTTTCGTAGGCGAAATGCCAGTAATCAGTTAAAATGAGAAAACAATTTCAAACCAGGTTTTTGCATCTTTTTTCTATAAATAGCACTGTTCTCCCGGCATATGAGCGATACAAAAGTATTTTCAAAAACATTCACTCCCATTGAAAACAGGCAACAATGCAATACAATAAAAGACTATTTATTATTAGAACCGTTATAATTAACCTTGACTTCAAAAGACCCGAGTTTTCCAGGCTGTCTTTAGACCGAGTTCTAATTAATCAAAGCGCTTCTATTTTTCTGTGATACCGCACAAGTACACACGAACCATCACAGGACAACAGCAAATGATAACATAAAGAACCAAAAGTATGCATATACGCTACAAATGCTCAACTGTGATAAAGTTATCGTACACAGATTGTACCGCTCTCTGACTAACACGTCCCAGCACGCACTTCATAATCTAATGAACGAAACGCTCTGCCGGATTCTAAAATTAAAAAACACTTAAAAACAATAACTTCTTTTCAACGACTTTTGTCTACGCAACATCTCGCCTCCCAGATTTTAATTTCCAAAAACGTTGTGCTTTTTCGTCTAATGAAGACCTAAAAAGATAATAGAAATTGGCCAGCGAGCCTATTGTAGCGTGCAACACACAAGTCGACCGTCGAAGTCAAAACTAACTATTTTGTCAAGTCTCTGTTTATTAAACAAAATATTTCCTCGGGCAAAATCGATTATAACATTATCGTAACATGGAATAATCTCGCTACAAAAATGATCACCATTTAAGGACAAGATTGATGAGTGTGTGTAAGTTATCTCGCGAAACAATCCAATGGTAGACTGGAAAAAAGTGAAAAGTGACAGAAGAGATCGATGAGAATTAGTGCAGAAAGGCTTAACCTAAACTTGTATTCACCTTTAATAGTTCACATGTGGTGAAGTCGAAGCAATGCTATTGACAAACATGCGCTAAATGAACTGTGAAGGGCAAAAAAAAAAATGACCGTAATTGGAAGAACAAGTTGCAACCAGGTATGAATCGTTGGTTCGCGATTTTCTGCAGAACTGAATGCGCATTTACTTTCTCAAATACAACTGACATAATACTCTTTTGCACGTCATATCAGCAAATCGGAAAATAAATAAACACCAAGATAACAATTATAGGAAATTATGATGACCATAAAACGTGTGTACCGCGGTTGACAAAAATAACGAAAGGACCTCTGGGACTGTCCAAGTTATGCGCGCAGAACTCTGGAAAGGAAAACTCGGAGAAACACTGTACCCGAATGAGTTTTGAGTTCAAGAAGCATTGTTGATGGCAGTGTAGTTTGATCAGAATAATGCGATATTAAATGCACGATACTTCGCTTGTGGATGACTAAAAGATAGCAGAACTCATGAAAGAAGGCTCTGACCTTCCCGGTAATAACACTGCTAATCAATCAGTTCACAGTCTGCGTAACGGTTTGGCAGCGGTTTAGACTTAAAACAGATAGGATCAACACGTTAATTACGCTGTGAGTTGACTTTATGAGGCAGAAAGCTGGCCTCCAAGAATGAAATTGGGTTTTTACAAAATTTAGCTCACAATCAATTTCATGAACAGAACAAAAATTAAATGGACAAGTTGAAATGCAATGAAATCCTCGCCAATTATTTTCTGAATTTGTTCACTCCACTCAACAGTTATGTTAAAAGGCTCCCCTCGACCTGACGTAATAAACTCGTGACTTAAATCCCTTTACAACGAATAGAGGAAATCAAGTCATGTATCAAGTGAATCGCACCAGTCTGGCTTTCAATATCTGAGAACAGAAAGTTCAAAGTTGAAAATCGCTACCAATCGCAACACCGCTATTAACTATTTCATGACTTACAAGAAAACAAACTGGATTTAAATCGATCACTTACCGATTTTCTATAGGGCATAACATAGACCACAGAGGAACCCATTACCAAAACCTCCCTCGCAAAGCCCTGTCACACCGTTTATGAGAACTGTCCAGTGAAGGAGAAATTAAATTGCATTTACATACTAAAAGCCATGCGCTGGCGGTTGAAGCGGCCGATATTACACCACCGACCGTCTACCGACATAAACCACAGCCTTTCCTTCAGCACAATAAACTTGCTGATCAACATACCAATAAGTGGTCAAAACAAAAAAAAGAATACCCACTGGTTTTAACAATAACGAATCCAGCTGCGGTCGATGCGAGCCCCTCTGATTGTGTACAAACGCCATGAATTCGCTGTCATTTTCTCGTTTCTGTCTCATTAAGCTGCAATCAAAAAACACACAGCGATAAAATCGAGAGCTTAGAGTATTTTTTTCATGCTCTAGGTTTGGCGCAAAAGTTTTCCGATAGTTGCACCAAAGCTTGTTGGAATTCTTGGCAAATGTTCCCTGCATGCTTCAAACCAGGTATAGTCAACCGAACGTTCGGAAATCGAACTCAATCAAAGTCAATCCGTGGATTGTGTTCGATTGACTTCGGCAGTCGAACGAATCAAACACTGTGTGAGTTCGACTTCCGCACCAATCGAACTCAATCTGTTAGATTGCGTTGGATTGCGTTCGGTGAATAAATTCGCTTGAACAAAGATCATGTTATGTGGTCTCAAAAACACGAAAAACACGAGTAAGGTGTTATACCGACTTAACTCGAGGCTCAAAAAATTTGTATTGGAAAGACGTTCGATTGAGTTCGATTGTCCAATTATTTTTATGTGGGTTCGATTTCGTTCGATTGCCGAACTCAATCGAACTCATTCCATGCGTTCGATTGAAATTAAGTTCGAGTAGGTTCGATTGAAAATGCCGGGATTAAAGTCCTCATAAATTTGGCCAGTGACAAAGAGTATTGTCGCGAACCAGTATTAATACCAACCTCGTTCCCAGTGTCCTTTCTCTTCCGGAAGAATAGAATGAACACTGAGAACTAGGTTGTATTAATACACGGTTTCATCGGCTCTTCCACAAATGCCGACAAGAATGCAATCACGCGTGACACGTGACGCGTGACAAAAAGTGTTTTTGTGCACGTGCAATCACTGACCCCTCCAAAGTGTTTAAGGCGGGGGTACACAAGAATTTAAGTAAAATTTTAGGAAGTTCAAAGAGGGATTAAAAAGAAAAAAAGGGGTTTAGAACACCACCAGACAGTTGACTGCCCCCAAAAGGGCACCCCGGGATGGTGGGCAACTGTTTGGTGTACATCTACCAATTTCTAACTTCAAATTCTAATTTTAAAACAGCATCAAATCTTCAAAATTTCCTATTTCCATAAATTTTACTAATCCTTTGAGAAAAACTATTTATCCCCAAATATACCCAAAAATCACCAAAAAATTTACAAAACAGCCCAAAACGTAGCTATG
>Ga0126339_10002143_pt1:10000-14015 | contig 14015 bp, 13 predicted proteins | sample OrbTmetagenome_2_FD_92532 | JGI IMG/M metagenome (GOLD analysis project Ga0126339, IMG submission 92532) | Coral microbial communities from Petempiche,Puerto Morelos, Mexico - Orbicella T R C metagenome | ecosystem: Host-associated > Invertebrates > Cnidaria > Coral | place... | reverse complement strand
TTGCTGAGACATGTCACAGCGACAGACTCTTGCACTGTTTATATAAACCCTTTACAGACCCTTTCCAGCTACTCCATACGGCAAGAGAACCTTGCTTAATAGCAGTAAAATCTGTAGGTGAAAAGTCTTTTTTCACAAATAGTGTGGGTCCCCTTGAAGTAAGAGAAGCCAAAGTAAATCAACTACAGCCGAAAAGTCAAGCAATAACAGCACAGTCTCCTTGGAGATGACTAAATGTCTTCGGTAATAAGTGCAAAAGGTATAAACTTACTTGACTCTTCCGCATAATGTTCTGCTGGATTTTCCTCTTCAAATTCAGGTGGATCGTTATTGAAGATAGCAGGTTTGGGAATCTTGGGGAAATACTTAACGCTGGTACCACCGTTGCAGGATGACGACGCTTGCTGTTTAGAACTCCCCGGCGATTTCATGCTCAGGGCTTGGTGGACTGCTTCAGTAATAGCCGAAGGCGTTGCCACTGTTAGGTTTGTTTCTTTTACACTAAAAATGTGAGTTAAATAAATTGAGAAGACCAGATAAGATTTAATCCAAAGAAAAATAGCCTTTTAAGCCCTGACATGGCTCCTGGCCCTGATAAAATCTTTACAAATAGTTGAAGATGAAAAGCGCTGAAAAAAGCTATTTACAATGAATATCAGGAATTAAAATACAGGAAGATTAAAACATAAGAATATTGGTTTAGGCTATTAGATATTTTACCTTAATATAGTAAAAGGAGTTTCTAACAATTTCTGCATAAGCCCGCAGTATTTATTTCTGAACCATGTTGTTTTGTTTGGTTGTGCGGAATAGTTAAAAGTGATGTACACAATGACCTTTTAAGTACGGATCTTTCCAGAAGCTGGCAGGTCTTTTTAGAAATTGTAAAACCGTGTCACTGTCGTTTAATTTAGTGGAATTAGCGACAATTCTCGCTGCACGTCTCCGGTGGCCTAGGACTGCCATAACAAAAAACCCATTGTCTTAACAATTTTCTTGTAAATTTATGTCTTATTTGCTTTTTCGGTTTATTTTTTGTTTCTTTTAATGCCATTTTATTTTTATTTTTATCACAAAAATATTTTAATTTAAAATCAACAGTAAATAAATCGAGAAATCGATTTAAATCAAAAGAAAATCTCTCAAGAAACAAAATAAAAACAAAATGATTTTGAAAATGAAAGTAATTTCAAACGAAACCAAACTTTGCGACGAAAGAAATTTAAAAACTAATTTAAAAAAATAATTTGAAAAAAACAGTTATTGTAATCTAAACTAAAAGCAAAATTGCACATGGCCTATCGTTGCCATAGGAAAAAAAACGAAAAACGAAAGAAAAGAACACGCGTGGCCTATCGTTGCCATAGACCAGACTGCATTTCGGTGCACTAACCGAGGTCAACGGCAAACATGGCTTCCGGGGGTCAAAATTGGAACAAATTTAAAGATAAAATGAAAGAACTGCGCCAAGGAAGAAAAAGGAAGAATGATTCTGGGAAGTCAGCTTAATATAAGACCTTGAAACCATAGCTGTCCAGCGCCTTAGCGCAGAGGTTTCTGGCAAAGCTCAGAAGTCTGAGAAGTACTCTCGACTGGAGCACGCGAGTTCGTGTCTTTCAAAGATTTCGACGAACTCTCCAGTGATAACATTGGAGGTGACAGGCCTACACAACTCCTGTCCCCGTGTAATAGCCGCTTTTAACGTTTTGCTCAAACGAGTATATCTTTTAAGGATCTGCGCCTTTTACGATAGGGGGATCTTTGAGTATTTCGACAGGCAATGGTTGATTTTAGATTAAATGTCAGTGTTAAATCAGGATGACAGGCCCTACATGGTCGGACTCCTGCGTTCCGTGACACTTGTGTATTTGCCGTTCTTTTTGTACATTTCGGTCTCGCGACCTTTATTGCTTCACATTCGTTTCTGAGGGGTACTTTAATTTATAGTGTTATTAGGAGGACATTTTGCCAGAGTAGAGCCGTTAGATCGAGGTCACATAGGTCTGCGTGGTTGTCGCTGTTTACCGGGTGTAATTTGTGGAGTTTGACACCTCTGTATTTTGCCACGTGCTAGTTTTTAATCGGCTCATTTATCGTGCAAGATATGTTCTAAGCTCTCTTAATATTAGTTCTGGAGGGACAAAGTTTGAAATATTCCGTGAGCATGTTGGTTACTTGCATTTTGTGTTACGCCGGGACCGGCTGTTTGATTAACTGTCACAAGTTATACAGCTTCTTATCACGGGTGTCATATTTATCTTTGTGCCGCTTCGCCAGAGATAGTTGTAGCTTTCATTGTTTCTTCCATCAGTTTTATCGAGCTTTTTTGCCTCTTGCGTTTGATGTTTTGGTTTGTTCCAGATATTTTCGATCCGTCACAACATGGACAGTAAACAATCTCTTTACTATCCATGGTCACAAGGGTACTCTACGCCAAGCCGCAGAATAACTCACATTCTCACATATGAAGGAGTTGAGCTAGCAACTACAGATATACAGAATATTTTAGAAATACCGGCAACTGATGAGATCCACATGGAGGATCGAGACCATGGTCTTGCCTGAACTAAGCCGAACAATGGCATATACAACACGCAAAACATTCAACAGACTTGCGCGTAAACAGCTACATTTGAATCATGTGGTGCCAGAACGATTAGCTTTGATGCTTTGAGCTCGAGAGATATAAGCTCGATCAGATAGCTGCAAGAAACATAACATAAAACCGTCCCTAGACAAACGTATAGCTTTGTCGAAGTAAAGCTACGGCTTCTCCCAAGAAAAACGTACGAGGACAAATATGATATCCGATAAAAAGAAAAATAAAATGGCATTAAAAGAAACAAAAAATAAACCGAAAAAGCAAATAAAACACAAATTTACAAGAAACTTGTTAAGACAATGGATGTTTTGTTATGGCAGTCCGAGGCCGCCATACACGTCTTTACATTTTTCTAACGACACGCAGCAATGACCAGCAGTTCCATTCAGTATCAAAGTATTCCATGACAGGCCAAACTGAATATACAATGTATGAATATTATTGGCGATATGTGACAACAAACGATGTATAGTTTTCGTCGTGTAGTATTAGATTTGTGCATTGTTTCAGTTTGTGAACACCTTAAGTTTGGAAAAAAAATTACAAGCACTAACGGTGCCGCGATTTCAACTGGGTTCTGTAATTTTCTGCGAAACATTTCGACGAATATCTGCAGTCTGGGATAACGCACAGACCAAAAACTTGGAGAAGTGTCTTCTTTATTTATTTCCTTTAAGATCACAATCTCTTGATTCTATCCACTGGATGTTTTTTTTATTCATTTTTTTATTGTGTGACGATGAAAACGATCTCCCATAAATCAAACGATCATAAATCCTCGAATTAGTGCTCGGGGCGCTTATTTCAAATTTAGGAGAAGGCGTGGGGCGCTCAATCGAGGGGGCGCTTAATCGAGGGGGTCACTTATCAAATTTTTCCCAAATCGTGGCCTGACACGATCATTTTTTAATACATCATATTCGCATGAACAGCAACATAAAACCTGATCCTAAAGTTTAAATCGCGGCACCGTTTGTATTTTAGAAAATGATGACGTCACGTGAAAACGATCTCTATTACAATTTCGTTTCCAGGGTCCTCTCCCTTCCTCCCTCGAGAAAGTACCCTCGTTGCGGCTGGTCACGAGTCTGCTAGGTTTTTGCAGATTCCAGAAAAATGATTGAAGGGAGGGGCAGGACAATCAAAGTTTGTCTCCACTGAGCTCACCTACTGAACCCAGCAGGGAGTGAAATTTGTAACCCTCCCGTCAGTTGTGGATCGGCGAAACTCCTAATGAAGGCATTGACACATTCGATATTGGCGTCAAATGCATTCAATGTTCGGCTTAAAGGTTAGCTCTGCATTTGGCTGAATTTTTCCCATCGATAGTTGGACGGTCTTTGGAATTTGTGGAGGTGAAAAAAATTGGCAAAGAACTTGGAAATGACGACCACAACAATAAATGAACCGCGC
>Ga0126339_10002142_pt1 | contig 14016 bp, 11 predicted proteins | sample OrbTmetagenome_2_FD_92532 | JGI IMG/M metagenome (GOLD analysis project Ga0126339, IMG submission 92532) | Coral microbial communities from Petempiche,Puerto Morelos, Mexico - Orbicella T R C metagenome | ecosystem: Host-associated > Invertebrates > Cnidaria > Coral | place: Petempiche,Puerto... | reverse complement strand
AACATACTAGCAAAAGTATGGCTCGGTGACATAACAACACAAGTTGACTAGGCTTGCTCAACACAACAACTTTATTCTCTAAGCATCTTGGGTAATACAACAGCTTAACACAACTTCCGGTTATGAATATATTACACTATGTCAGGAATCTAAAGAGAATCACGAGCACTATTTATTTCAAGAGGCCTACGATCTGGTCGTCAGCCAAATTTATTTCAGTCTGAACGATATTGACGAGCTCCGCATAGACTATGCGCACGGTGTAAATATTTCACAGGGACTCAAAAAAACTGAAATGGGAATTTAATTTCACCACGAGATTTTACAGGGATTTATGCAGCCTATACAGAGACGCATATAGACCTCGGCGAGTTCGGAGACGACCCCTCAGACCTCGTCAATGAACTTTTTTTCTTTCAATGTTTCATTTCCAGTATGGACAATCAATGCCAGGTATGCGGACAAACCAGACCTTGCTGTCGCCAATCCTTATTTGAATTGGCCGATAACCGGCATCCCAAATGGGTGATTCCCCTCAAGGGAGAGATACGAGAGGTCTGGGGACTAGGCAGTGTTTGGAAAACGTGTTGCGGTACAATCTACGGCATGTATTACGACGAAGAGTCAAACAAATACATTGCAATGTATCTCGGCAGAGACGAGGAAGCGTCACTAGGACGCGTGAATTTTGTAAAAAATTTCATCATGTAAAAAAGGGCGCTCGGTCACCAGTACGGAGCATACGTCCCTTTTGTAAAAAAGAGTTTTAAATTGTACGTTATTAAAAAATAATTTGAAAATTCCTATCTTGTGGTCTTTTTTTCAGTTGCATTCATGAGTTCCCACGATCTCTACTACAAAGATCTCAAACGTAGCGATTTCGACGAAAAATACTTAGAAGAACGGGTGAAACGAAGGTTACAAGCGGGGTACACATTCCAGCAGTGCTTTGAACATTGGTTAGAAGATTTCAAGCAGGCTCTGTACAATGCTTCCAGTCAAGAACAAACAAACGATAAGTGAACCATTAACGCTTGCATGTAAAATCGTCTTGGATCACGTACCAAAAGACGATGTCTTAATAACATTCATGCAAAAACAATTTACTTGGTTCATTGAAAATCAAAGTTTGACCGACGTATGGTGTTATGGACGCATCTTCAACACGTCCTCTGGAATTCACGGTGAACACCACACGCCTGATAAGAAGATCCTCTCCCTACTGTACCTTGGCCCCGATGAAGATCAGGCATTACAAATGATAAAAACGATAACTCAACAACACATTTACATTTTATCTTTGAAAGAACTTTATTAATCATGTTACATCAATCTTGTTAATTAAAACTTATGTTATATCAGAAATGTCTCTTTGTCTCTCGGCTTCGGCTTGTTCGTCAGCCGTTTCGGGTTCGAACAAACAACTCTCGAACACATTGTATGCCTCTTCCGCTCTCTGCTCATGGGGAGTCTCCAACCACTTGTTCCAAGCAGCTCTAAAGCTTCCATCCAACTTCAAAAGGTTCACCTCCTCGTTCATCTTGAGTTCAGAACAGTTCAACATTTGTTCGGCTATACTTTTCCGGAAACTGACCATCTCCTCCGCCAATCGGACTTTGGACTCCTCGAGAACGGTTCTCATTATGCCATGCAGTAAAATCGCAAAAATACTATCGCCACGTAACCCGAGGCGCGACTTCAATTCTTCAAGTCTCGACTTCGCGATCTCCTCCTCTTCTTCCTCCAACTTCACTTCTTCCTCCGGCTTAGGGGTCGCCTTGCACTCTTCTTGAATATCTGGAACCATCTTGTTCACTTCGCTTGACATCTCAACTGATCCACACCAAAAAAAATTCCGGCTTTTATCAAAAATCAGCTCGATTCTCATTGATTCGCCGCTCAACCAATCATTTTTCACTTCGTACAAACCCACTTCCGGTTTTTTTCCCTTATTTGAGGTCCCGATGAAAATCCAAAAGGTTAGTAAATTTCTCTTAGTAGGGCTGGTTAGTATCCCTGTCTGTCACACAGGAGAACGGGGTTCGAATCCCCGTCGAGCCTAAAAAATATTTTTTACTAAAATAAATAATTTGACACATCCTAATCCCATTTTGTGTGCGTTACAGTTCCGATGAAAAACCCAAAAAATTCTTAGCCTGACACGCTTTTTTATGTTGCGTCCGGTTTTTCCCTTATTTGGGGTCACGCCATCTAACCAGGCCTTCTGAAGCGAAAAACAACCCTTCTGATTGATCGAGAGCCAAATCTGAGCCGAAATGCTGCAATCTGATTGGCTACCGGCCCGTTGAGCGACCTATACTACTGCATACCTTTGGACTTTCTCGAATTTTATGTCTAAAGTACGGAAATACGAAACGATTTCAATAGACTGGTACCCGAAAAAATGAGTCTCGACGAAACATACTTGAGGTTTCTAACAGACAGCCGGATTTGAATCGCCAAGATCGATTTATGCTGCATTTGTTGACTGAATTTATCTAGAAACACAATCAAATGATACTCTATTCCCTGTGTTTGTGAGAGCTGGTGTCCCGCAGGGGTCACTACTAGGCCCTCTTCTGTTCAACATCTACATTAATGATCTGAATTACGAAATCACCAACACGTCTTTACGGCTTTATGCGGATGACACCACGGAGTATGCATCTGATGCCTCTCCTTTAGTCCTGGAATATGTTATTAACTGTGATCTCAACATATTATCATCGTGGTTCAGACGGAATTATTTGGAGATAAACAGTGCCAAAACTCAGGCAATGGCCATCGGTCCTAAGCTTTATCATTATGATTTTCTTGTAGATAATAAGTCTGTAGACACTACAGAGACACTAAAGATTCTCGGTGTTACATTAGATCGCAAGCTTAATCTTAATTTTATGTATCATGTAAAGGAGCAAGTGAAAAAAGCATGCGCTAAAGCATCTGCCTTGCAAATTCATACCAATAGATGTTATGGGCCGTCTCTATAAAGCGTTTATTTTACCACATCTAGAGTATTGTGGGCCCTTACTGCTTGGTGTGGGTAACACTCAGGCTAATAAACTAGAGAACACAAACTATTATATTCTTAGATCAATTTTAGGCTTTTGCAGGCAAACCCCTTATGAGTTTCTTTTGAAGACTGTAGGCGTTAGCTCGCTAGAACAGCGCAGGAAATTTCAGGCATTAGTCCTTGTGTATAAATGCTTACATAACCAAGCTCCAAGCTATATTCAAGATCTCTTTAATTTTAAAGTGTGCTCATATAACCTAAGGGGGTCTGGTACAATTTTAGAGATGCCTAGATGCAATTTGGAATGGCGGCATAAGTCCTTCTCTTTCATCGCCGCCAGGATCTGGAACTCAATACCACTATTTGTAAGAGTCGCTAACGATCTTTTAACTTTTAAACGACTACTAGGTAAATATTCTAGGTTGTAATATTTTTAACTCTTCTTAGGCGCCTACTATATAATACATATTTACGTATACAGATAGTTATATAATTTTTTTTCTTTCTTTATACAACTTTGCGTTCACGCACACATTTTAACGAGCGCTTGCGCTCCTAGGTGTCGCGTGGGTAAATAAAGTATTGTTGTTGTTGTTGTTGTTGTTGTTTGTATCATGCTTCATTTGGAAAAATGCATTTAATTAAAAACATAATGACTGTGCATTAGTTTCAATCTTTTTCCTCTGATGTCATTAAATTTGAGGGGAATCTTTGTCCCTGCTCCTCCAAACGAAACGAAAAAATGGCGCTTTTCGCGGCTACTTGTTTTGCTGCTCGCTGCTTGGTCAGTCACTTCGCATTCGCCAATGTGGCTTGTCAAGGATTTTATCGAGCTCGAAGAAGCTTGTCTGGCACGGAGCAGTTCAAAATTCGCCTTATTCAGACAGAAAAAGAGTTCGAAAGAATCATCATAAATTCCATTGTGAAGGAAGGCTGGGGACCAGGATTACAAGATGCTGAATGTTTCATGGCTTGCGATCCGACCGCGGCATTTGTTGGCGAGTTGAACGGCAAACCTATTTGTTGTGCTACAATGGCAAAATATGGTGCCAGCTATGCTTTCGGTGGTTCTTACGTCGTGAGCAAAGAATTTAGAGGAAAGGGTTACGGCCAGAAGGTATATGACGCTGCTCTTGCGAGTGTCAAGCATTTTCCCAGTATTGCATTAATTTCAGGTCTGAAGCGGAAGGAAATTAACAAACACAATGGATTTCGTAGTATTTTTTATGGGGCATTCTTTATCTTAAATATTCCAACTACCCTAGCCTGCTTCTGTGAGACATCAAAAAGATCTCCTGTAAAAATCAAACGCATTGAAGAAGTGAATATGCAAGAGTTATTCATGTATGACGCCACGGTGTTTGGCGTTGAACGACATGCGTTCCTGTCCAAATGGCTACGCATAACTGGCAGTCATGCACGTGTGGCCATCGATAGTAAAGGTTCTATCGTGGGTTACACGGTTGCTCGACCAACGTTTATTGAAGACAGTTACAAGATTGGCCCACTTTTTGCAGATTCAGAGGTAATTGCAGAGAAGTTGTTGAAAGCAGTGTTTGAAGAGCTACTTCGACAACAGGATCCTGTTCCTGTGGTCTGCATTGACGCCCCTACAGAGAAGGCCACGAAACTGTGCGAAAGGCTTCAAGGAAAGAGGTCGCTTGAGTTGGTGTACATGGTCATAAATGATCTCCCTAACGCATGTTTTGATAAATGGTTCGGTTACACTACAGTTCAATTTGGTTAAGCTGTCTTTTAACGTTTTACATTCAGTAAACAACTGTTTGCTGTTGTCGGTAATTGAGAATAGAGTTTGATATTTTGGTTAGTGCTGAATTAGGAAGATTTACGAGAGAAAAATCGTTTAAGCCATATTCTTATTCGAAATTTGAAACACTTTTAAAGGGTGTAAAGTTCTTGTTTTTGGTATTTTGTACTTTGAGCCCATTAAGCAATCATGTAAATATTTCAGTTCCCGTCTTCGTTTTTAGTCGTGGATACGCGAAGCGTAGAAACGACTATTAGAATGGGGCAGAATATGCAAATGTGTCACTCACTCACTCAGATGTAAACAAATCGATATGTCGACGACAGACCAATTGATATCGATCAAACAACGCCAGATTAGACTTTTCTCATCGAAAATGCTTTACTCATCGATCCTCCAAGCTCACGGGCTTTTTTTTCCTTTTGAAATAGTGAACCTTTTACGAGAGAATCTTACTCGCGAAACTTTGAGCGAAGCGATGAGCACTCCTATCATCAAACGCAAGCTCGGATAAAACTACTGGAACATCAGTATAGGAAAACTGACCAGTTCATAATATCCAATGAACAGCTTCTTGAGGCGAAGCAGAACGAAACGCAGTTAGAAGACTTACCGGATGGTGACAGAAGTCATGGAAAATTACAGAAACAAAGAAGCAGGTCAAAGTTCACTCGTATTAGCACGCCCGCCGTGATATTACCGTGGATCAAAGAAAATTATGAACTTATTTAACAACAATAAAGCAATTAAGAGGTATGTGCACGTGAGATCTCATATCGTTAATAGTGTGCAAAATTCATCAGCATTGAAAAATATTTCATCGTTCAATTGATTACCGTATTATCTTAAAACAAGAATTTGTAAACCAGTTGGAATCACTCGTGCAAAAGGTTCAAGGTTTTATTTTGCTATTGATTATGTTCATGTTTTCAAAACAATGTGAAGCATAAAAAGACATGTCAAGTATCACTTGTCTTTCATGATGAATTTGTACATGTTGTTCAATGTTATTCAATAAAGTGTGGTAAATGAAATCACAAGTATTGTGTTTCAAGGGCAATAGGAGAATATTAGATGTTGGTGGTGCAGGTTATTGTTCCTTTAGAGTGATGCCCCATCAGGTGTATGGTGGACCTAGCCATCACATGAATATTCGTAGTATTAGTGTTCAATATATGAGAAACAATCCAGAAAGATTCATTGAAAGTAATACAGACCATTCGTGGTTAAGGTATTTAGCTTATATGTCCCACCAGGGTCATGGGCTGATGCAGTTGTTATACAAGCAGTTGCTGATACATTAAACTTGACAATTCACATTAGAGAATCTAATCCAGGATTTGCATCGGTTACTAATAATGGTCCAGTTAGCTCGGAAATTGATACTACTGTCATAAATATTGGACATCTTGATGGAATACACTATGTTTCAAGAGGCAATGGCAAACAATGTAATTTGTAACAATCAACCAGCGCAGTTAACGATGGATCACTGTAGAACGACAAATAACAATGAAACAATAGCTGTAACCAAAGATCAGAAAGGAAAGCTTACTTGAAGGAATACATGGCAAAAAGGAGAAGAGATAAAGAGTTTAGAAATAAGCAAAAAAAAAAAACTCTGCAAGCAAATAGATTAGAAAATATTGAAAAAAAAAACAAGAGAATCTCATAGGCGGCATTTAATAGACGCAAAGAATCAACTAAATAGGCAGGCATATGCCGCCTAGTCTCCTCCGCAGCAGTTATTCGGGTTGTCACGCAAGCTTCTCTTGTTAGTGGGGGAGAAGCGTTGCGTGACGACCCTAATAGGTTGCGGAGGAGACTAGCATTTGGCAAAAGTAAAAAGAGTAACCCTCAGCATGTACGAGAAGTGAACAAAAATGCACGGAATAGAAAGAAATTTGATGGCTCTAAGAGCAGCGAAGCCGCGATAAAGAGCGCCAAGGCCGTGTAATTGCTTAAAGAAAATTACTTGTTAAAGCCAACAAGCTGCGCAGGCTATTGTAAACGGAAGGAACCTTATCTGATCTAATTCATTAAAAATAACAGGACAAATGGATGAAAAACTGACGTCAATTTGTTAAGTTATTTATTAGTTGCCTATGCAGTTAAATGTAAGAATGTTTCTTTTTGGCGGTTTTTGTTAAGATTATCTTCAAAAGCCATTGAAACGTAATGCATCCACGACTTATTCACAGTTTCCTTTGATTTAAGTGTTTATATTGAGCCGGTCTGTAACGGCGCTCAGACTACGAGTTTCAATCATTTGCGGTACGCAGAGGTTCTAGTCAAAGTACTAGTGGCTATGCACGTGGTGCTTTTTTAGCCAGTCAGTCAGACAAATATATAGCCCTTCTTATTTTAAATGGCAGTATGTTCCTCATACGTGTTAGCACTGCTATCTGTTGGGATACAGTGACCCCGAGTGAATCAAGGTTTTCACCAATTGGGCTCTGGTTTACAGTTTTGCCCATAACGATCACTTGGTACTTAGTGTGGTTCCTTTCCATTTCATTCTACACATACCATTTATCAACATACCATTAATCGGTGTTAATTGTTTCTTGAACTCCGAGCGTATACAACCTTGATATCAGCGAGGAAGATTTGTGTGTCATCGGCGCAGGCGGACAACAAGTTTACTTTGCTTTATGACGTAGGCAAGATCATCCATCAGAAAAAATACATTTTTATGGCACGGTGGCGTACTAGTTACGTTCAATTTTACAAAGTATTACGCTTCGGTCACACTACGTAAAGTAAATCTTTACACTACCTTTAAGCCTCACGTAAAGCACTGTAAAGTGCCTTTAAAGTGCACCTAACCCCTAAATTTAGAAGATCCCGAACCCAGTCCAAAAAATTTATTCGTTTTCTTCTTGGAAGAAATAAAGTTCATTACGCAACTATGTTTTTGTCCCCGCAGGGTTTTGGCCCAGATTTTATTGCCCCCGCAGGGTTTTGGAGGCACCCTAGGAGTCCCCGGGTGTATACATACAAGGACAAAGAATATTTGTTGAAAAAGTAAGAAATAAGTTTGCAATGGGCGAAGCATTCTCGATTTGACGAAAATAGGCGAGCACGGTCGTCTCGGGTAATATTTTAGCAAGCGCGCACGGCGGTGTCGGGTACTTGCAACCACGAGGTCGTGTTTCGTCACATTCGTCTTCTAGCAGCATCTTGCAGCATTTGAAGGTCTTGCTTCTAGGAGTTCGCGTTTGTTTCGTCGCCTTCGAGCTTCGCCATCTTCTCGTAGCATCTTGCAACATTTAAAGGTCAATAAAAGTCTTGAAACGTTAATTTCTTAGCAGTTGTATACGCAATCTTTGTATTCAATACACATCCAATAAGGTAGGATATTAAAGGCGAGGGCAGCTATAGTGAACACTATTTCTAGTTTTGTCAAAATATTGACCATTCAGGGCTTGACTGACTTCCATTCTTTGATTAATTAACCTAGGCACCGGGCCAAATTTTTGTCCGGAACCTTTCACACATAACAAACTGTTATAAAACAAATCGGATAAAGCTCTACTTGGCCACTGTTACAAATTACGTAACATCCTGAAGTTGGCATGAGTTTTACTTGACTTCAATGTTCCTCAACATTGAGGGTCTCGGGGAAACAAAACTCACTGTCTCCCTCTGGGCTAGTCATCACGTGCTTAATAATTTCATGAGCAGTAAATTCAGATTGTTTAGACTGAGTAGCAAAAATCAGGTTTGACTTAACCAAGTTCAGCTGCTGTGTAGCTGAACTGTTTATCAAAACAAGCATCAGGGAGATCATTCGTGACCATGTACATGTACTAGGTGTGATCGATGAGTGTACGTCACCGATCTTAGCCTAGTTTCCGACTTGAAAACAGCGCGTACGCCTTGTCGTTGTAGGCAGCGGCGAAGTTACTCGGACAAAACTACGAGGTAAGGTAAAACCGCGGTGGTATAAGTAACCACATCTGTAAAGGTTTTTTTGATTACGTTTTACCTACGAATAAACTGCTGTTGGAACCAAGCTGACTTGTGGCTGTTGCTGTCCGTCCAGTTCCGTGGTTAGATCCCGGTAACCAAGAGTGTAACGGCTCTTCTTTGCAAGCGAGTGCCCCGTTTGAGTCTAATTTCCCCCGCAAGTATCGTCGCAGTTGTCTCGTCATCACGCATTCAGTGATTAACCGTTCCCCGTACGCTCAGATAGGAAAAACCTATCGTTACACTAGGTATCTCCGGCTGAACAAGTTGTCACACTTCGCCTGGTACAAGGTTTCACTACACACCCTTAACGGCTGAAGTGCCCTCCATACATTTCGAACCCCATTTGCTGCCAAATTTTACAATGTAACACGCATGTTACAAAACGTCATGCATTTATCTCGGGTGCCCAGTTCCCAAGTCCTTGCCACTACACTATTCCAGATTGTACACGCTGGAGCTTCTGGAACATTCTTCCTGCCAGCTCAAATTACTTTGAGATGTGTCGCTCTGTCTGCATTCCGTGGCTTCGATGGTGAAGTTAGTTTATCTTTGGTGAAATTCTCTTACTTCTGGAAAAAAACACAAGTTGTTTTACAGCGAGCTCAGTTGAGAAACAAGCATTTGTATTCTCTGTAGTGGCAGGAATACGTTTCTTTAGTGTTCAACGACTCTATATCTGTTAACGGTGATAAGATCACTTCCGCTTTCGAATTCATCACTCGTGCATTTGAAAGTTTTCACCAAGCTTTTGGTATTAATGAGCTTTGTTGTCATCTTACAGGACTCAATCCGTGAAATTTACAGTCACCGTGTAATTTGTCATCGATTGATACTCATTTCAGGTAAGCATCATTGAAAGCTTTCGACTTGCGGACTTGAAACGTTATAAATCAAGTTCCGAAGCTCCCCCCTGCCTCTGCAGCGTTCCCTTTGATCCGTTTATACGTGTGACCTATTTCTGAATCAAGGATTACCTCTTTTGCCCCGTTGTTATGTTGCAGTTGTTCTTTCTTCATGTCTATGGTCAGGACTTTCTACTTTAAATAATACTTACAGAAAATTACGTCTGAAAATCGATCTTTACTTTACTGCCTGGCTAGTGAGGGGGCTGGGGGCGGGGGCACATCAGAGAAAAACTGTTGAAATCATTGAAAAAGTGCTTGAATCCACCTGAAAATTAGAAAAGTTGTAACTGTAACGAAAGAGGAGGAGAGGGATATCCTCTTGTCGTTTGATGTCTTGTGGTAAGAAAAAAAATTATTTTTAACTTATAAAGTCAAATATACTTAGAAATTTTTTTTATAATTTATGCTATTTATTTTCTTTGTGTTAAAGTCAAGTACATGTTGTTTAAATCCTGTATTTTTAGTTTGCACACAATCTTACTTGTAGCTCATTAGGAAGCAAAGCCATTATTGCTCAAATTTGTGTTCATTATCAAGAAGAAATGTGTCAATGAAAGATAACATCAGCTACTAGATTTATTGATTTGATACTAAAATCTCTCCACCATCACATTTGTATTATTTTGCTGTCAGGAAAAGAGAATTGATATTTTGATCTTAACCAGTAAAATATTCAAGGCAAATAGTTATTACTGTTCAGATTCTTCATGAAGGATTCTCTGATAATAAAATAATAACAACCTGGAAGATTCTTTAGTCCCATGCTCCTGACAATGAATTTACATGTACATGCACATATCTTTTACAAACCCCAACATTTTAATGGCAGATAAAATGTAATAGTCACAATTTGGAATTTCAGAAAAAACAACTGATGGTGACTGTGTTGACTGTGCCAAGACTGTCAAACAGTGCCAAAATTCCCGCAAAAGTTCTATATAAAATTATGGCCACACTAACCCAAGATAAAAGCTGTCTAGCAGAAGCTACATTATTATTTTTTACATAAAAGTATTAAATATGCATGACACACAACACAGGAATTGTTTGTGTTAGCTTGGCTGTTACAGCTTATCATAGAATGTTGTTATGGTTTCATGTGCAGGTCCAAGGTGTTAAACTTCATGTAGGATGCAAGTCAAGGTGTACTGTACTTGTAACAACATCCAGGTAAATTGTAAGTTAATTGTTAATGAAACAGTCTACTGGCTGGCTTCCAACGTTTCTTTTTTACATGTATTATTATTTTATATTATTTTAAACAATACCAGTAACTGCTAAGAGTATTTGTAATCATGATGATTGGGTAACAAAAAACAATTTTGTGTTTTAATTATTAGTTTCATATATGTACATGTTGAAGCTAGAACAGGTGTCCTTTCAAGCATTGGCTTGGTTAATCCAGAAAAAAAGTTCACAAAGACATACATGTACACCTTCTCTCTCTGCCCTGATGGATGGCAAGGTTTTTTGTTCCCTCTCCTGCCCAGATCTCTGTGTTTGTTTAAATGTAGCTATCACCTCATACCCACTGCAGGGTCTTGGAATAATATTATCAGTAATTATTATAGTCATTGAACAATACTTGCATTGGCTATAGCTGCCTGATACAATTTGGTGACACAATAAATGTGTATGATGCAAATTTGGTCAAGTCCTGTATTTTGGTGAGATAGCAGCCCCAATAACTTTTCCCAGCGGGACCAAACAAGCCTAAGGTTCTGTTGAAGTTTTTGTTACAATACCAAAGATAGAAATTCAAACTGTAGGTATTTACTGTATCCAAACTTGACCAAAAAGCTGGCTGTGTCACAGGACAGTGTGAATTATTAGGACAGAGCTCTGATTGGTGTATGGTACATGTAAAACATACTTATATGTATAACACCTTTGAATAGATTTGTAGAGTACAGCAAGTGTACTTCATGCAGCAGTCCTAAGAACTGCGCCTGTGATTTTGTGATTGATTGTTTGAGTATGTAAGAACAATAAACTCCTTGGGTAATATATTGATGTGCCTTATATGAATTGTGGGAGACAATGATAATCAGGCATATACCACATTTACTTAAATATATTATAAAGTGTTATTTACAAGATGTTCTAATTGATATTATGTACCAATGAGAGGCTTACAAAAATGAAAACGAACTGCTTTCTTTACATGTCCTACATGTACACACAGGTTCTGTCAAGGAATTTCATGTAAGCCTCACAACAGTGTGTCTGGATAAACATGGCAGCTGCTGCACCTTCACCCCTGGCCAGCTCTGTAGAGAAGACAAATGGAGCCAAGCTGAGTAGACTTCTTATTGATGGTGGAACAACGGTTCTAAGGAATATCTTTGATAGATATCATCCTCCTGCAAACCTGGCTGCTGGTCTTAATGCAAACTATGTTACTCTTACCAACCTTAAAAAGAAAAAGGTTTTACATAAGCCTCAGTGGGATCTACTGTTCCCACCTAGTGGAGCCACACCAGACTCCAAAACATTTGATATTACTCTGTTGTTCCTTCTCATGACCAACATTTGTGGACTATCCCCACCCCTCTCAGGGTGGCAGAAACCACCACCTTCAAGTGACAGCTCTCTTGAGGCTAATCTCGCTCGTATTAAGCTGTATCGTAATGAGGTGTATGGTCACGTGACGTTCACGGGCGTTCAAACAGTTGTGTTTAACGTCAAGTGGCAGGAAGTAAGTGCTGTTTTTGTTGCTCTTGGGTTGAATCCGACTGAAATGGCAAGATTACAGTCCGCGCCTTGTGGGGAAGATTATATCAGCGCTGTGATCGAGTGGGTTAAAAGTGACGAGGAGATTAAGTCACAGCTGGGAGAACTGCGTAAGAGCCAACAAGAAGCACGCCAGATGCAAGAGGATACACAGAAGGCTGTTGAAGGTGTTCGGCAGATCCAGAAAGAGACAAAGGAGGCTCTTGAAGACGTACGACGGATCGACCAAGACACAAACCAGGTAGTTAAGGAAGTTTTAAAAAGCCAACAAGAGCTACATCTGAAGCAGCAAGAAACTGCTGAAAAAGTACTGCAGACCCAACATGAAGACCATGACACACTTAAAGAATTACATCAGACCCAGAGCAAAACACAACAAATTCTCCAGGACGTAGTGAAAACCCAAGAAGAGCATTGTGAAACTTTGCTAGCGGTTAAGCAAACTGTTGACAGCTTGAAAGAAAGAAGAGAGAGACGAGCAGAAGACCAAGTCCTACATAATCTTGCCAAGTCAGAGTTCATAGGAGATATTGAGTATCTTTTAGGACGATATCAAGAAGGTACTCGTGAGTGGGTGTTTAAGGAAGTTGAAAACTGGTTAGACGACAGGAATTCTCAGAATCGCGTAATGGTGATCAGTTCAAATGCAGGCATGGGGAAGTCGGTCATCGCTGCTGTTATCTGCAAAAGAATGCAAGAAGCCGGCAGGCTGTCAGGAAGTCACTTTTGTCAGCATAACAATGCTCGTTACCGAAATCCGCAACTGATGCTTCAGTCCTTGGCCTCTCACTTGTGTCATGCCTTACCAGAATACGAACAAGCTCTTGTGAAACAACTGTCAAGAAATCTGGGTAGAGATCTTAACAGCATGGGTGTAGAAGAGGTGTTTGCACTACTATTTAAAGAGCCTCTAAGCACTGTAGCAGACCCTGGAAGAAACATGCTCATGGTGATAGATGGGTTAGACGAAAGTGAATACCAAGAACGCAATGCGCTGCTTGATGTTCTTGCAAAGCACCTATCCAAGCTTCCATGTTGGATTCGATTCCTTTGTACGACCCGACCAGAGAGGAATATTGCAGAAGCATTAAAACATCTGAAGCCATTTCAACTGGAACCAAATGATGATAAGAATATGGAAGATATCAAGCACTTTATTGAAAACAAGACACATTATCTAATCAAACCAGAAAAGAAAGGCGCCATTGTGGAAAAGCTTGTCGAAAAGTCTGAGGGGCTCATGCTATACGCCTATTTTCTTGTTTTATTTATTCAAGAGGATAAATCAGTCCTGGACCAAGGAGATCTTGCTGATAGCTTACCATTAGCAATTTCCTCAACCTACCATTCTTATTTCAAACGACTAGAGAACGAACTTAAGAAGGAAGTAGGCGTTAACGAAGATAATTTTCTGAACCTCCTTTCTGCCCTTATTGCCTCCAGGGAGCCTATGCCAATTGACTTTGTCTCTAAACTATTGGGACTCAATGCCAGCTCAGCACCTGCAAGACGGAAAGTACGTAAAGCTATTAGCAGTGTGTCGTCGCTTCTTCCTATTCGTGATGACTGTCTTCATGTTATTCACAAGTCGGTTAAAGACTGGTTGACAGACGCATCTTGTT
>Ga0126339_10002141_pt1 | contig 14017 bp, 14 predicted proteins | sample OrbTmetagenome_2_FD_92532 | JGI IMG/M metagenome (GOLD analysis project Ga0126339, IMG submission 92532) | Coral microbial communities from Petempiche,Puerto Morelos, Mexico - Orbicella T R C metagenome | ecosystem: Host-associated > Invertebrates > Cnidaria > Coral | place: Petempiche,Puerto... | reverse complement strand
CTCATAAAATATAACCCCGTTATTTTATTATAACCAACCTTTAACCGAGTTAAGTTGTTTAGAATTTTTAACCAGGTTTCTAAAAAATAAACCCAGTTAACTCTCTTAGTGCGGCCGCAGCCAGTGTCGGATTAGATGTCAGTCTAGTGTCAGATAAATTGCGATTAAAACATTTAAAAACTTACCTTTCCCGAAGCGTAGGCTGTGAGAGACAGACATGGTAACCGCGTCCGAATTATGACACCAGGCATACTTTTTCCAACCACGGGGCCGCTTCGCACGATCAATAGCCCGATCGGGTGATTGTACCATGGCCAGGCATCAAATCCCCGCCTCTTGCCCGCAATCAACATTGGTTGTTGCACTCAGAGAGATCGTGTGATCGTCCGTTTGAGGGTAGTCGGTCTTATGAGAACTGTTGTTGTTGACAGACGTTTCGATAACCTGAGCGGGAGTCATCTTCACAGTCAAGTGAAAAGTATTTTTCACTCGATGGTGTTATACTAGCTCATTGAAACTGATTGCAGTGATTGGTCAGTTCAGCCGCGTGGTGGTATTGGCTGAAAGACTCGTGTAAGGTATTGTAAGGCTTCCGACATAAGCGAACTTGCTGTAAAATAGTTTGTCAGCGGTTTCTTTAACTGACTGATGGTGCGTTATGTAATGCAACAATTATGTAATACCGAGTAACAACAAACATGGCGACCTGTGTTCTTCAGAGATTTTGTCACATTTTGTCTCGCAATACGTGTACATCCCTGGTGCTGTTACGAGGATATCCCTTCCTTAAACAGGCAGGCCGTATGCTCTGCACACCAGCATCCAGCATGAAAGTCAAGGACTGTTATCTTCTTCTCGGCGTGGACTGGAGTGCAACTGTTGTGGATGTTCGTGAAGCATACTTGCGACTAGCCAAGCAGTATCACCCAGATTGTGGGAGAAAAACAGCTGATGCTGGCAAATTTGCGCGAATAGAACAGGCGTACAGAGTGGTCATGGATCATGTAACTACTGCGGCCCAGGAAGGGCCTGAAGTCAGCGATCAAGACTTCGAGAAAGAAATATTTGATATTCATCACACTGCTCCACAGCATAGGTAATCATAAAATACATGCAGAAAACTTAAGCTTATATATACACTTTCCGGATTTATAAACGCCTTAGTTTCCGAGACGACGGTGGGGTGTAGGGAAAGTTCGTCTTGACTCCGGTTTCTGTACTGTTGCATGAACGGACTATGAAAATTGGTACTCCCTCTGTAGGGGAATTGCTGGGACATTCCATTCTTAATCCGAAGCCCCACCCCACCTCCTTTGAAGGGCAGATTCTGACACTCCAGTTTTCTGTAGTTGGTACCTTAGAGGTTTGCGTCACAGGGGCTTAAAATTTTGCTGCCTTCTTTGAAAAAATATTCTGACAGGCCCTGTACCAGAGGTTGGCCCCCATAGGGGGATGGGGAGGGGTGTGCATTAAAAATGGAATGTCCCATTTTGCTTGCTTTTCTAGCAGTTTTCTGGCAGCCACTTATTCTAATGGATGGATAGTAAAGTGTAAAGAGTATTTTACCAAAACCTAACCTTTAGACCAGTGCACCTCCCCAACAACAACAACAACAACAACAGCTTTATTTATTACTCGTACATTTACAATTTCACAAAAATATATACACTTTACACTTAGCGCTTTCTTGACTATGACTACAGTGTGAACCCGCAGGTAGTCTAGGCTAATCTAGGTGGGCCACATCTATATTTATTTTAGACCATTAATATACTATAAGATTACTATTCAACTAATTAGACAAAGATTTACGAAACTGTTTAGTACAAGTACATAAACATAATTTGATTGAAATACAAATGCCATCTCTCTCTAAGGAGATGGCTTTTGTATTTCTTGTGATTAAAGGTTTAGTCTCATGGCTTGAAGCATGTACAAGCCATAACACGATCAAATTTGATTCCACTGTTTTTGAAATTAAAAAAAAAAAGGTGAAGCTGATAACTCTTTCAGGAATTTGTCTGTATGAGCTCAAATCCAAAGGGCGAGAGCACAATCTTCTGGCCTGATTTTTTCCTGACCCTTATACTGGTAGTATTTAAGTTCCTGACCCCCTGATCTCTCAGGGTCTCTTAGTTATCTGTTTAAATGTGGTGCATGTAACATTCATTATACTGTTGAAAAGCATGCATATCCATGAGAAATCAAACATGGATTTATGAATTAAGAATATAGGGGAATAATGAAGCATTGATATCCAGCTTCAGGAAAAAGTGCAGCAGAAGGCAATTTTCTTGGACAAAACATCTGCAGGCCTAGTACCCAGTTATTGTATATCCAGGAGTTTGCTAATACCTGACTATTCCCCTTTCTCCCATTATTAAATATTTAATATTAACTGGCCTGTTAGTAAAATTAAGTGTTTGCTGTTCCTAGGCAATACCTAGAGTATGAAGGTATTGGGTTTGGTTCACCTTCAACGAGACAAAAGCAATACCAAAACTACAGGGTGCAGAGGGCTTCAGACAAAGTGATTGATCATAAGACTCGACAGTTTGGCAATCAAGAAACATCCATTGCTGAACCTGAAAAGAGGGCGATAAGACGGTCAAAGTACTCCAAGGTCATTGACAGACTGGTTGAGGATCTCATCCAGGAGGCTATGTCTAAAGGGGAATTTAAAAATCTATCTGGGAGTGGAAAACCACTTAAGCTTGAACAAGAGCTGTATGTTGGTAGGTGCGATGTCTATGATCCAAATCAGAATCGCAACAACTTACAGTAGGGTTCAGAGGGTGTGTGGTTAATTATGAGAGTTAGAGGATGTGACCTTTTAGTGGGGGGGAGGGATGCTAACTGGCCCTATACTTGCAGGTAGAATCGTATATGAATTGGGTTATTAAAACAAGAGAAACCTCAAACAGAAATGAATGTGAAAAGGAAGTTGCATTCTGTCCTTTCCTTGCTCTTTTCTTTGGGAAAATTTTTGCTTAATGGCCAAAGTATGCGGAAGCTTTTTCCTTTCCGTAAGTCTCCGTTCAGGCAACGCATTCATTACCAGATCAGGCTTGTAATTCCTATTTTAGAGGAGCCTAGAGAGGAGCCATTGCAGTGCTGTCAAACAAGGCCACACCCATTGCTGTCATTTCCATAAGAATTCTGATTGGTTACTTCTTCTACTACTACTACTTGCGCTTATTTCAATCATCTTCACTCGGATGAAGTTCATTGCAAGGGTACTTTGGCCGTCCATGTGAGTTTTGTCCTCATCAGCTTTCACGAAAAGGTACACACCACACCCTTTCGTGTCTGCAAGAATATCCTTCCGCTTCAATTATATCTGGGTGTAACTGTGTCTAAATCTTTTGTCTTTTTCTCCTTCGTAGACTCTACAACTCGGAGGCTCAATAAAGTACTGATAGATTCAGGATTTGCGCCGGAATGGATTTCACTCGACAAGGAAATACGACATGATATCAAAGGGCTCAGAGATGGTTTATTGACAAAAAGGGCAAAACTCGGACCTAATCCACTGACATTGGAAGCTTCTATCACATGGGAGCAGAATTTGAAGGAATTCGAGGAGAAGTTACCCACCATTAATCAGAAAATCGATAAATTTAACATGATCGTCCCCATTCTCAATAAACAACGAGTTCATGTTAATTTCCAAAAGGAAGTCGACAGAACAGTGGAGAACTGCGGTTATGGATCAGTAACTGACAGTGACTTTCAAACGAATTCCTGTGAGAGAGAAAACAAAGATGAACGTAATAGAGTTAACTTGACGTTTATTCAAAGGCTGCTCGAAAAATGCAGAGTTAGGTTTTTAAAAATATTCAGTGAGAATGGTAACACATCATGAAGGAGAAATTTAGGGCGATAAAGCTTCTTTATTCATCTGCCATGGGAAGAAATGGGATTATCTATCCTCATTCGTCGAGAAAACGCGCCTCAAGACTTATCCCCTCAACTGCGACCAACACTGCGCTTATAAGTTGCCATACGCTTGACCGTCAAGACGCCAGGTTTGAGATCAAACGCGTGCGTCAAATGTACACCATTTTTTGTGTTATGTTGTTGTTATTTTTTGTCACAGTCCGGAAGTAGCTCCATTCACGGATTCGGCTTCAGATGTCATCAGGAAGAACAGCAGCCAGTTTTGGCCCCTGTCCTTAGCTGCCCACTGCCATGGCGAGGTCCCTTCCTAGTGAATCAGTTGAAGACGAATTTGGCCGCATAATTCGTGTAAACTCCGGATTTGTACTTGGGCGGTTAATCCTTCTCAGGCAGACAAATTTCCCGTCTCTGTCGACTAATTCATCTCGGACGGATAATTCGTCCCTAGTATAAATTCGGCCATTACAAGCCTAACCGCGCTTCATCGTCTCTCTTCAATCAATAAATACGAAGTTCTCTCTGTCACCTATTGTAGAAAAGCCACCGATGCTTTCATTCTCGAATGTTAAATTCAAACCCACCGCGTCACGTTTTCCAGTTGTAGGATAACATAACCACGGCAAGTGACGGCAAGGTGACAATGCTCTGGAGTCCAGCCAGCCTCTCTGCGAACGCCAGTCAGCTTCTCGTGATTCCTGTTTCTCAGATCTCTTGCACTTCCAAAGTTCTCATTCCAAGGCACTGTTAATTTAAGCTGGATTACTCGGCTGGCATAATCACTTCACACTGCTACATCTGGAAGTTGGCTAGTTATTAGAAACCGTAAGCAAATCACGACGGTAACGGCAACTAGAAAGTCGGCAATCAAAACGTTAACTGAGCAGAACAATGGCTTAGCACGTGCATTAGAAATCATTGTGCTTTTCGTAGCCGTCTTTTGCAAAACAACAACGGGAATTGCCAAGCTTTAAGTATTTTGGAGAACGTGGATCACGCGCGACGGCTAGGTTTTCGTATTTCCTTTGAAATTGATTGCTGGTGATACATATTTTGTTTGAGCAGGTTTTTAGACCGAAATTGGAGGGTAAAATCTAAATCCCTTTTTTGGTAGCCGTCGTCCGTGGCGTCGCCATTATCATTGCTTAAGCTCCCTAAAATGATACTGACATGATAGGAAAACCGAACTTGTTGCCTGCCACCTCTGGTCCACTATTTCTGTCTTTGGAGGTGGTTTAGAAATTCTCCTATCCCCTACTCGGTGAAACACAATTCTGCATTTAGCATTGACGAGACGGGTTTTATTTTTTCATCCATCCGTCTGTTAAACGCCGTCAGCAAAATTCCTAACGCTATGCAAATGTACTGGAAAAGCGCGCTCTGGGCAAACGTGTTACAGGTGTTATTTTCGAGTTCGAAATTTTTGTACCGGTCTTTGTATTTGTATTCCGTTTTTAAAATGTCTTCAGTGTACCGTTGTGGAGGTTATGCTTTACACTGTACTCTATTTTTGCAAGAACGTCTTATTTTGTGCTGAAGCTTGACGCTCCAAATTCTTCGAGGATTTGAGCCTGAAAGTTGCTAAAATGCACCGTAAATCATTGTTAAATACATTGAAACCATACATGGTCATGTCGCTACGTTCAGGACTAAAATACTTCCAATTGGATTTGAATACGATTGATTTATAATTCTGTTCCTGCATTAATTGGTTATTTTCTCAGCAATTGGCAAAAAATTCAGTTTTCGCCCCAATCTTAGCCTTTTAATATACGTTCCAAGCATGTTAAAAAAATTTGGCTCTCCCAGCCTTAGGTCTTACTACAAAAAAGAATATACTGAACAATTTGAAGAGGCAGAGGCGCGACTTCAGACACAACTTAAAGCGAGTTTCAATTAGTGCAGCAAATTTATTTGACTTTCCGTAGGAGGAAGGTAAATTCCTAAAGATAAACATAAAACGAATTACTACAAATAACTAACCGAAGACGGCAGAAAAGTAAGAGGAAAATACAAAACAGACGATAAACTAAACGGCTTACCAAAATGCTGGCAATGGGGTTCAGGAAACCAAGAAGATACAAGTGTACCGGAAGTCAAACTAGCACTAAATGAACATGAAAGGATAACACAAATATATACGCCACGAAATTTGCATATGACGCGAGAAAAAAAAGCATGCAGAATGTGAAAAAATACATTAACATACGGAACAAAAAGAAGGCACAAAGAAAACACGAAATAGCCGCAACACAATTGTAAAAAAAAAATCTCTTATCTGACAGCACAACGGACAGACCAATTGAAAATTAATAATTTATTGGCGACGATTTCTTTATTCAGGAAAAAAAGGGGGCAAAGAATGGTAAATTATATTGGCCGTTGTTCATTGTAATCAATTTATATAATCTGAATGAAGGATGGCAAGTAACAGCTGCTTTCTCGCGGCAAAATTTTCTTTGTCTGATATGTTCAAACCATTGAATTTTCTGCGTATTTCATCTCTCAGTATAGAAAAGGGGCAGACACCATTACTTGTGCATGTATAACGGAAGAATGTATGTTGAAAATTGTAAACCACCGGTGACCGTGTCAATTTTTCTTTATATTTTTTGATATCGCTTTAATCAGTTTTGACGGTGAATAGATATGTACCCATTGATTCTTCGCTGAGCTAGAATCTATTATTTAATTGTTTTTGTCAGTATTCGTTCGTATAGTTTTCTCACTGTTGCCATTGTCTTATAGCATCTTGGTTTTTGAAAACAATATTTACTGTGAGCGAAAACAGAACGGCTTTGAAATAACTATGAAATAATATTCAATAGACTTTGAATAATTGGTGGTGCCGTGGTCTAAACCGGAATCCGATGAAGCCAATAGAACGCAAGATTTCAAAAGGCTTAAGATAAATCAGCTATTCTTTTATATTACCGTTGACAGACTTACCTTTATGACGCTAAAATAAGATTAATTAGGGAGCATGTACAAGCCATCTGATTGGCTCAGAGTTCAAAGCAAGCCTTAGGTTTCGAGTTATTAGATATACCACATTGTACTAATAGATAAGTATGGTTATTTCAAAATAACTCCTTCCCTCGAGGCTTGTGTGACAGCAAGTCGGGCTGACTGAATGGAAATTTAGGCTGCGGTTGTATAAATTCTAAATTTGCTCACAGGTAAAATTGCTCCTCAAAGCCGGGCAAAGAGTGCTCTCAGTGTTTGTGACAAAGTTCTCAACTCAAATGTCAGGTATTGTTTATGTTGTTAGAGAATTACATTTTTGCAGTTTCCCCGCGTCCATTTTCGTAAAGCTTTCCTTTGATTTAAAATCTGAATCATTATTTAAACCGAGATGCAGTTTCTTCAAATTAAATCGCTTTATCGCGAAGAGTATTTGTTCGCGGCTTTGCAGGGCAGACAAACGATTCTTTAAAAGTTCTTTTAGATTTCCAACTGAGATCTGAATACTGGAGAGTTTCGTTTGGTAAAGGTTTATTTTTACGAGTCTAGTTCGAACTCCGCGTAATAAATGCGTGTTGTATCGAGTTTCGCTAGCTTACTAATTTGGGACCAGCTCTCTAAGACTTTCTAGCAAACAAAGGAACTCAGAGTTTGTTAACTGAAGAATTCTTCGGTCATACTAACTGTACTAACCAAAGTAGTTTTTCGCTTGACTGCCGTTTTTAGAAGGGGAAAAGATTGACGAAGGCGAGCTAATTACGGGCTCGGTAAAGTGGTTTAATCTTGTCAAAGGGTTTGGTTTCATCACAAGGGACGACGCTCAAGAGGACGTTTTCGTTCACCAGGTAAGACACAAAAAATGTGAAGGGTTTAATCGAGTTAGATAAACTTAACCTTTTTGGTTGAATGTTTTGCTTTGGTGTTTCATCATACACCGCCAGCGTTCTTGGTTGTTCTTGCGGTATGCGAGTATTACTCAAAACTTATTCTGTGTTTGTGGAAAGCACCTTAAATGATTAATTATTCATCGATCGAATCACCGTGCGATGGTTCCTTCATTACCGGTGAGTTCGCTTGGAAAAAATAGCGCCACGTGCCATATTGTAGCATGGTTTTTTCATTGGAATTTTGACATGTTTGATGAACTTTTGTTGTTGTCAGTGGCCTGTCAAATTTACTTTTGTAACATAAAAATAATTAGACAACTCGTATTCTTAATTTTTATACTTAAGTTTTGTGGTTTAATGACGATTTTCCTTTTGAATATTTGTCATCTGTTGTGGTAGGAATATTTAACGTTATTCAACATATCTGCTTGTTCTCCCCAATTCTTGAACACAGATTTTGCTGGTATTCTAGCTTCTTCTGTATGTATTTCGGCCGACATTTTTAATGAAATACACGCTTTCAATTTTAATTTGGTTTATACAATAGCTTCATTCTATTGTTATTCTCTTCAGAATAGCACCTGATCGATCTGATAATTCAATTTTAGTCAATATTTTTTTTCAGCAAGGCGAAGATTATTTGCAGCTTTGTTCACAAGAAACAAAAAGAGAATGTTTCAGCGGGGTTCGTTATTTTGTTATTTTAAAAAAGGGTATTCCTGGTTCATCGGGCGAAAAACTTTCATAGTTCAAGATCGCCTATGTTAATCGCTTATTGAGCGAGTCAGTTTACCGAAAATAAGCCCGAAAAAAGTCGAAAACGCATTCATGGATCAAAGCAAAAACAATATTTGGACCTTTTTTTATCGCAATTAACGCTAACAAATACACGGTATGAAAACAGACCGGCTTGATCAACTTTTAGTAGAACTAAGATAATATCATCAGTAATACGAGAATCAATACACATTTTCTTAGTTTTCTTCTAATGTCCCTCTCTACCATAAATAAACCTGAATATTATTTTTGCCTCCTATTTGGCGGTATTTGTTTAATTTCTGAAAGTCTAAGCACGTTGAACCTTTCTTTTGCTGACGTCTACAGCGACTCATTGATTTTGATTTTCGTAAACTAACCCCAAATGTTTTCATTCCCTCAAGGAGAACTGTACCAGTATCCTTCCTCTTTACACGTACTCACTGCAATTACAATTACAGATGAGTTTCTCGGCGTCATTTATCCGAAAAGAAGTTTTGCTTTAAACGAGATAACTAAGTTTGGTGAAAAGGTAATCCTTCCGGTTTCAGCTTTGACTGCCCATTACTTGTTATATTGGAGAACAGAGAGCTTTTTTGCTGTCTCTTTAATAAACACAAAACAATCGTGACTTGACTCACATACTACTTCCCGCGCTTTATAGAGGACTGCACGTTTTCTTGCCCTTGGCAGTTTTGATAGGCTCGCTATATCTAATATCAGTCTAGTAAGTTCATGCGGCCAGAACATGTTGACACCGAGTTCCACAAAATATATATAAGAAATGAGTTTTCTCTTAGTAGCCACAATATGAAGGCAGAATAGTCCGAATATGCTAAAGACAGTCTCTATTTTTCTCCTAAACCTGCATGACAGGACGCAACACACGCTATTGAAAGCACGACCACACGGAAGTTCCAATCCTTGGTCGCTTTGCATTTCATTTAATTTCCGAAAATTCCTAGTGGGGAATGGAAAAGTATTTTCATGCATCTTACCGCGAGGCATACTCAAATTTTCCAACTTTTTTTTCCGCGAATTCCCGTTCAATTTAATTTTGCTCTTCGAATTTCCGTTAAATGGTTAATATTTCGTAAACTTATCAATTTTCGGATTCTCAGGAACCTTTCCCAAGAAATGACCCTTCTATATTCCTCCGCTTCGAAAGTTCTGGCATTTTGGATCGAATGGAAAGTTCCCTTGTTTCATTAATCGTAGTCCATTCGAAAACTATTGCTGCAATCTTTTTCAACAAAGTCTGTTTCATTAATTAGTTAACCGTTCTATTTTTCAGAGCGCTATCAAGTCTAAAGGATACCGTAGCCTCGAGGAAGGAGAAAAAGTTCGGTTCAAAACAGTCAGCTCAGAAAGAGGCAAGATCGCTGTGTTTGTGACATCGACAGACGGAGGAAATGTGAGAGGCCTGTCACACAAGTGTCGAGTCAAAAAAGGCGCGCGAAAGTACACGAGTCTGTGTTACAACTGTAACGAGAATGGGCATAGAATGAAGAAATGTCCATATGCAAGGCGCAACGAAAGGGCTTGTCACAAATGTGGCGCCCAGAGTCACCTCATAAGAACTTGCCCAAAACTTTTGGAAGACTTGGAGAAAGTGTGCAACGATTCGGGTACAGAAAGCATCGACGATAGAGAGGAATTCTGATTGAACATTACAACAACGCGATGACTTTGAGTTAGCGCAATATATTGATGTTCTGAAGCAGCTTTTTCTCGACAGACAAACGAGCCATGGCAAACGCAACAAAAGCAGGTGATGTCCACGCATTAAGTAAACGCCTGTGATACGATGCACGCATGAACCAGGACAGACAGGAAATCAAGTACCAGTTCATGGCGATATCCGAGGTGCCTTTCATTCAGCCACTAAGCAATCAAGCAGCCACAAGAGACGATGGTCTCTTGGCGACGATGATAGAGAGAAACGTTCCTAGTCATACTAGGGCAAACGTTGATTGTCGAAGTAAGAACGAAGAACCAACTTTAAGCTAGGTTACCCTTCATTGATGTCTCATTATTGCGCGCGAAAATGGGAACGAGGACACACGCTACCTTGTCTGTTAATTAGCTTGGTTCAACTGCGTTTAAAGCCGTAATTACTATAAACAAGAACGTTTCTCAGCGTTAATATCCTTTTTTTAAATTTATTTCTCCTTTTAACCTTCTTAATTTTGCTAAATCCTCTAATTAGTTAAGACAGACTCTTCTTTCACAATAGAGATGTGGCTTTTTCCGTCTGTTCTATGAAGGTCATAAGTGCTCCTGAAAAAAAAAAAAAGGAGAACAAATACTGCTTTGTTTTTGCGCAAAAAGGAAACAAAACCGATTAATTAATGAAGAGAAGTAATTCCCAGCGATGTATTCTCAAGAGAGTGATTGCGTTTACTTACAATGCCCAGCCGGACATGACATGTCGATAATAGGCTGCAACAGCTCCTTGGACAGTTTGTCGAAATCCGAAATCTGGAAAACGTTTTCTTCTTTACCCAGGGCGATCTTTTTCAACTCTTCTTTGAAGATCCTCTTACCGACTCCGACTGCGATGATTTTGACACCTTTCGCCTGTGTAGAAGAAAACTCTTCAATAGTCAACCCACGTAGATTCAAAGAGTTTAGGCACAGCTAAACCGAGCCGCGAGCTCGAGGCTGCACCTTTACCCGTTGTCCTCTAAACAAAGTAATGTTTAGCCACAAGTGACCAGTTCGGAGAAACTGATATTTAAAGCTATTCTCCTAAATAGACGTATAAACGATTAGGAAGAACACTTAGGGAAGCTTTATGTTGATAGTGGGGCTTAGATAGGTTATCTAAGGCTTTCCGTTTGACAATTGTTAGCGACTAAGTAATGTATCAAATACGAAAGACCTTGTTTGACCACATTTTCAAAGACCGAGAAGAGAGTTGAAAATACGACGCGCAGCGGAGTATTTTTGACGACATTTGAGGTGTTTGGAAATGTGGTCAAACAGTGTCTTGAGTGTTTGATATATCTTCTGAATTGAAACTAAAACTAAGGAGAAAACGGAGAAATAGAATGGTAGAAATCTATCCTAATTCAGATCAGATATCTAAACACCGTCACGGTTATAATATCCTTTGTTTAAACTTGATGAATTATCAATGATTTTGAGAAGTTAATCATTCTAAATTTCTTCTGTTGATTAAGGACTAGTTACCTTCATACCTTTTCAGACACAAAGTTCTCCTATAAGCTAGATAGAACCATTGCGTTACGATCGAAGTAACGGCTGCAAAGAGTCTGATTCTCAAGGAGAAGGTGTACTAAACAAAGTTTCATATGGGGAGGTCGAGAAGCTTTACCATTTTTGACAGATGATGATAAAACAATAGAGTTTATGTTCTTGGCATAAATATGCTTTAAGCCCGACTTAGACTCAGAGCTTGGGCCCAAACCATATTTATGCCCGCGCAAATAAACTGTATTTAAGAAATAAAAAGCATGTACCGTGTTTCTATCGAGTTTTAGTATAAATCTACTTGCGTTCTATCACGAGTGCCGTTCTCTGATTGGCCACGCTACTCATTATCTATTAAAACAAGATTTCTATCGCGTGTTATAGTTCACCACTTAATTTTCTCTGATTCTTATTGGTTTAAGTTGATCACGTGACGCGATAGTGTTCATCCGCGGAGAGACACTGTCAACCCATAGTGCCCGTCCGAGGAAAATACCCGGATGGATACTACTCGACCGTGAAAATATTACTGTAAACAAAGCGGGCTTATAGAAAGTGAACAATTGAAATTGTATTAAAAGGGTTTTTATTTGTTTTCTTTTTCAAATTTTACATTTGGCTTTCACGGCTTTCATGTAAAGAAGTTGAAAAATTCAATATGATTTTTGAACTGGCGCGCGGGAGAAAATTTAGTGGTGAACAATAAAGACAATAGAGTGTTTATGTCTCGGAACTGTCGGTCTGATAGTTGCCCCTTGGAAATTTGATGCTCTTGAAACTAGCATATTTTCCCTCGAAGCTTCGCCTCTCGGGCAGATATTTGTTTTAAGAACATCAAATTTCCGCGGGGCAACTATCAGCCGATAGTTCCTCGACGGAAGCACTCTTGTTGTTTAAATGGTTGACTCTGGCCCCGAGTCAACTATCACGCAAAATTCTTCATTTTAACCAGCAAAATGCGCCACAATGCCCGACAAAGCGATGATAATACCTTTTTTTTTAACATACCTACCAAAGATACACTGCATGCAACACTTTTCTTGGGATTGAGTAACCGTTTAAATACTTACGCTTAAACTAATCCGTGAAAATGAATATACCCACCCTGAGTGGCTGGTTGACAACATCGTATGGCTCACTGTTTTCATTGGTTCGTCCATCTGTTAGTATTATAAGGACGTCTGCTTTATCAGGTCGCTCGCCTCCCGCCGTAGTAAACATGACTTCACCGGCCAACTTGATCGCTCTGTCAGTAAAGGTTTTTCCTTTTAGCTCCTGGGTCCCTTGTAAAATGCCTTTGATAACAGAAGGATCTTGCTTGTCTGCCTCATTAAAACTCACTAGCATAGTGGGGTGAATATTGTACACCATGAGTGCCAGGTGGGACGCACCAGGAGCGATTGTCATCGAGTTCACTAGGGCTATGGCAAACTTCTTGGAGAGGTTGAAGTTGAAACTTCCAACGCTGTTCGTTGCGTCCAGGATCACTCCGAGATCTATGGCCTTGACACATGGAATGGGACCTGAAAATTAGTGTAGATATGGAATGATCAAACAGACTTGGAAAAAATGACGTCTGTGTCCGTAGAATGGCCACACTGTCTTGGGAAAAGCTAACGTCGGTTACAAAATCAGTTCAGTAAGGTTAGCTACTTTACTCACATTCAAAATCGTTGCAAAGTTCAACTTTCTCCTTGGGTCCAACGCAGTCTTTTCCTCCGAACTGAGGAGGGGGATTAGTGCAGTGTCGAACAAACTTTTGTGTGCCACCACCACAGGTCTTGCTGCATTCTGAAACTGGTTTCCATGGAGTAAAGCCACCGTCAATAGCTTATGGAATAAAAGCATCCAAATGTTACGTCGGAGGGTCTGCATGACGCGGGGAGAACTTTGTATGATTGAAATGGTTTTTGGGCGTTGTAAGATGAAGTTAGGAGACCTTACTTATGCAATCTGCCACTTTTAACCTGTATATTGTAATTTCTCTTGTTTTTGTAGCTTTTTATAGTTCTATAGTTTTGAGGTTTTCGTACCACTTTTTAGACCATTTTTTGTAACGCAGGGCCGTTCTGAAAACCATTTGTGTGATGTATGCACTCTGTTTAAAGATCATGATCATTGCGATTGTCGTTGTCATTGTCATTGTTTTGTCATTGTCATCATCGTCATTGTCATTGTCGTTGTCGTTGTCGTTGTCGTTGTCGTTGTCGTTGTCGTTGTCGTTGTCGTTGTCGTTGTCGTTGTCGTTGTCGTTGTCGTTGTCATTGCCATTGTCATGGTCATGCTTTATTTTATTT
>Ga0126339_10002139_pt1 | contig 14026 bp, 2 predicted proteins | sample OrbTmetagenome_2_FD_92532 | JGI IMG/M metagenome (GOLD analysis project Ga0126339, IMG submission 92532) | Coral microbial communities from Petempiche,Puerto Morelos, Mexico - Orbicella T R C metagenome | ecosystem: Host-associated > Invertebrates > Cnidaria > Coral | place: Petempiche,Puerto... | reverse complement strand
TTCCGGCCCCGCATCAGCCACCCGCACTTGTTTGGCGCTCGTGCCATCCCGGCTCTGGTGGTATAATAGCGAGCCCGCTTGTTTCTAACATGCCGCACTCCTTTGTTGCCAGTCCCTCTGCCGTTTTTTCACCTCACGGGGCGGTTCAAACCCGTTTGAACCCGTTCTTTCCAGTGGCCGCGGCCACCTCTCGTGGCCGGACGCGGCGCTCCCGCGCCCCTCGCTCACCTCTCCGCCGCCCCTCGTTTGGCGGGGCGCTGCGCGGGGGTGCCACTGTTGTTAGTAGTATAGAGGGAATTAACCAAATACTATTTCGCAGAGGGTGCCGAATTTCACCGTTTCGCAGCCCCACCATCAACCGGCCCGAGCTTGTGAGGGCCGGACTTGATGGTGGGGGCTGCGATAAGGTTAAATGAGGCTCCCTCTGCGAAATGGTATTTGGTTAATTCCCTCTATACTACTCTCGGTTTCGAGCTTCTGGTCCGAAATATAGCCCCACTTCTCTTTAAGACTCAAAGACTAGCCGAGATCGCCTTGCGCAAATCGTGATGTTGACCAACTTCGGCTTAATTTCCCGCTAATTGGGGGATGGCCTTGGTTTGCAGTGAAATAAACACAGCAAAACTTTTTGAAAGCTCACTTTCGAGCTTCTGGGCCGAAATATAGCCTCACTTCACTTTAAGACTCATAGAGTAGCCGACAGCGCCTTGCGTGCATCGTGATTTTGCCAACTTCGGCTCGATTTCCCGGAACTTGGGCGATATATTCCAGTCCCTGAACTCGAACCTAACTCCTGATGGCCTTGGTTTGCATTGATTTGGACACAGGAAAACTTTTTGAACGCTCACTTTCGAGCTTCTGGGCCGAAATATAGCCCCACTTTACTTTAAGACTCATAGAGTAGCCGAGACCGCCTTGCGCGCATCGTGATTTTGAGCAACTTTGGCTCGATTTTCCGGAACTTGGGGGATATTTTCCAGTCCCCGGGACTCTAAACTAACTCCTGATGGAGTTAGTTTTCAGTGCAATGGACACAGAGAAAAGGAGCGCACGCTCGGTGTCGAGCTTCTAGGCCGAAATGTGGCCCCACTTCATTTAAAGACTGAAAGAGTTGCCGAGACCGCCTTACGCGCATCGTCATTTTGAGCAACTTTGGCTCCATTTGCCGGAGCTTGGGGGATATTTTCCCGTCCTGAGGACTCTAAACTAACACCTGATGGCCTTAGTTTTTAGTGAAATGGACACAGGCAAAAGGAACGCACGCTCGGTGTCAAGCTGCTAGGCCGAAATATAGCCCCACTTCATTTTAAGACAACAAGAGTAGCACAGACCGCCTTACGCGCACCGTGATTTTAAGCAACTTTGGCTTGATTTCCCAGTACATGGGGGATCTTTTCCAGTCCCGGGGACTCTTACTAACTCGTGATGGCCTTAGTTTTTAGTGAAATGGACACAGGCAAAAGGAGCGCACGCTCGGTGTCGAGCTTCTAGGCCGAAATATAGACCCACTTCATTTTAAGACTGAAAGAGTAGCCGAGACCGCCTTATTCGCGTCGTGATTTTGAGCAACTTTGGCCGGACTTACCGGAAATTGGGGGATATTTTCCAGTTCTGGGGACGCTAAACTAACTCCTGATGGCCTTAGTTTTCAGTTGAAAGGAGACAGGCAAAAGGAGCGCACGCACGGTGTCGAGCTTCTAGCCCCACTTCATTTTATGACTGAAAGAGTGGCTGAGTCCCCCTGACGTGCATTGTGATTTTAACCAACTTTGGCTTGATTTGCCGGAGCTCGGGGGATATTTTTTCCAGTTCCGGGGACTCTAAACTAACTCCTGGTGGCCTTAGTTTTCAGTGAAATGGACACAGGCAAAAGGAGCGCACGCTTGGTGTCGAGTTTCTTAGGCCGAAATATAGCCCCACTTTATTTTAAGACTGAAAGAGTGGCCGAGACCGCCTTACGCGCATCGTAATTTTGAGCAACTTTGACTCGATTTGCCAAAACTTGGGGGATATTTTCCAGTCCAGGGGACTGTAAACTTACTCCTGATGGCCTTAGTTTTCAGTGAAATGGACACAGGCAAAAGGAGCGCACATTCGGTGTCAATATCCTAGGCCGAAATATAGCCCCCCTTCATTTTAAGAGTTAAAGAGTAGCGGAGACCGCGTTACGCGCGTCGTGATTTTGAGCAACTTTGGTTCGATTTGCCGGAGCACTGGGTATATTTTTCAGTCCCGGAAACTCTAAACCAACTGGTGATGGCCTTGGTTTGCAGTGAAATGGACAGAGCCAAACTTTTTGAACGCTCGGTTTCGAGCTTCTGGGCCGAAATATAGCCCCACTTCAATTTAAGACTGAAAAAGTAGCGGAAACCGCGTTACGCGCATCGTGATTTTTAGCAAGTTTGACTCGATTTGCCCAGACTTGGGGGATAGTTTGCAGTCTCCAGGACTCTAAACTAACTCCTGATGGCCTTAGTTTTCAGTGAAATGGACACAGGTAAAAGGAGCGCACGCTCGCTGTCAAGGTTCTAGGCTGAAATATAGCGCCACTTTATTTTAAGACTGAAAGAGTCGCCGATACCACCTTACGCGCATCGTGATTTTGAGCAAATTGATCTTGATTTGCCGGAACCTTGGGGGTATTTTCTAGTCCCAGGGACTCTAAATTAACTCCTGATGGCCTTAGTTTTCCGTGAAATGGACACAGGTTAAAGGAGCGCACGCTCGGTGTCGAGCTTCTAGGCCGATATATAGCCCCACTTCATCTTAAGACTAAAAGAGTAAGCGAGACCATGTTACGCGCAACGTGATTTTGAGGAATTTTCCCTCGATTTCCCGGAACGTGGGGGATATTTTCCAGTCCCGGAGACTCTAAAGTAACTCCTTATGGCCTTTCTTTGCAGTGAAATAGACAGAGCAAAACTTTTTGAACGCTCATTTTCGAGCCACTGGGCCGAAATATAGCCCCACTTCACTTTAAGACTCATAGAGTAGCCGAGAGCGCCTTGCGCGCATCGTGATTTTCAACAACTTTGTGTCGATTTCCCAGAACTTAGAAGATATTTTCCAGCCCCGGGTACTCTCAACCAGCTCCTGACGGCCTTGGTTTGCGGTGAATTGGACACAGGAAAACCTTTTTTAACGCTCGGTTTCGAACTTCTGGGCCGAAATATAGCCCCACTTAACTTTAAGACTCGTTAAATAGCCAAGACCGCCTTACGCGCATCGTGATTTTGACCAATCTAGGCTCGATTTCCCGGAACTTGGGGGATATTTTCCAGTTCCGGGGACTCTAAACCAACTCCTGATGGTCTTGGTTTGCAGTAAAATAGAGACAGCAAAACTTTTTGAACGCTCACTTTCGAGCTTCTTGGCCCAAATATAGCCCCACCTTACTGTAAGACTCATAAAGTAGCCGAGGCCGCCTTGAGCGCATCGTGATTTTGACCAACTTCAGCTCCATTTTTCGGAACTTGGGGGATATTTTCCAGTCCCGGGGACTTTAAACTAACTCCTGATGGTCTTGGTTTGCAGTGAAATGGACACAGCAAAACGTTTTCAACGCTCACTTTCGAACTTCTGGGCCGAAGTATAGCCCCACTTTACTTTAACACTCAAAGAGTAGCCGCAACCGCCTTGCGTGCATCATGATTTTGACCAACTTCTGCTTAATTTCCCGGAACTTGGAGGATATTTTCCAGTTCCAGGGACTCTAAACTAACTCCTGATTGCCTTGGTTTGCAGTGAAATGGACACAGCAAAACTTTTTGAACGTTCATTTTCGAACTTCTGGGCCGAAATATAGCCCCTTTTCACTTTAAGACTCATAGAGTAACCGAGACAGCCTTGCGCGAATCTTGATTTTAAGCAACTTTGGCTCGATTTCCCGGAAATTGGGGGATATTTTCCAGTCCTGGGGACTCTAAACTAACTCCTGATGCCCTTCGTTTGCAGTGAAATAGACACAGCAAAACTTTTTGAACGCTTACTTTTGAGCTTCTGGGGCGAAATATAGCCCTACTTCACTTTAAGACTAATAGAGTAGCCAAGAACGCCTTCCGCGCATGGTGATTTTTGCATACTTTGACTTGCTTTCCCGAAACTCGGGCGATATTTTCCAGTCCCAGGTACTCTAAAGTAATTCCTGATGGCCTTGGTTTGCAGAGAAATGGACACAGGTAAAACGATTGCACGCTTGGTTTCGAGCTTCTAGGCCGAAATATAGCGCCACTTCACTTTGAGACTGATAAAGTAGCCGAGACCGCCTTGCGCGCATGGTGATTTTGACGAACTTCGGCTCGATTTCGCGGAAGTTGGGAGATATTTTCCAGTCCCGGAGACTCTAAACTAACTCCTGATTGCCTTGGTTTGCAGAAAAATGGACAGAGCAAGACTTTTTGAGCGCTTACTTTTGAGCTTCTAGGCCGAAAAATAGCCCCAGTTCACTTAAAGACTGATAGAGTAGCCGAGATCGGCTTGCGCGCATCGTGATTTTGACTAACTTCGGCTCGATTTCCCGGAACTTGGGGGATGTTTTCCAGTCGCGGGGACTCTCAACTAACTCCTGATTGCGTTGGTTTGCAGTGAAATGGACACAGCAAAAGTTTTTGAACGCTCACTTAGGAGCTTCTTGGCCGAAATATAGCCCCACTTTAGTTTAAGACTGATAGAGTAGCCGAGACCGCCTTACGCGCATCGTGATTTTGACCAACTTTGGCTATATTCCCCTGAACTTGGGAGATATTTTCCAGTGCCGGGGACTCTGAACTAACTCCTGATTCCCTTGGTTTGTAGTGAAATGGACAGAGCAAAACTTTTTGAACACTTACTTTCGAGCTTCTGGGTAGAAATATAGCCCCACTTTATTTTAAGACTGTTAGAGTAGCCCAGACCTCCTTACGCGCGTCGTGATTTTAACTAAGTTTGGCTCGATTTCCCGGAATTTTGGGGATATTTTCCAGTCCTGGGGACTCTAAACTAACCGGTGATGGCCTTGGTTTTTAGTGAAATGGACACAGGTAAAACGATCGCACGCTCGGTTTCCAGCTTCTAGAACAAAATATAGCCCACACTTCACTTTAAGACTAAAAGAGTAGCCGAAACCGACTTGCGCGCATCGTGATTTTGACCAACTTTGGTATGATTTCCCGGAACTTGGGGGATATTTTCCAGTCTTAGGGACTTTAAACTAACTCCTGATGGCCTTGGTTTGCTGTGAAATTGACAATGGTAAAACGATCGCACGTTCGGGTTCGATCTTCCAGGCCAAAATATAGCCCCACTTCACTTTAAGACTGAAAAAGTAGCCGAGACCGCCTTACGCGCATCGTGATTTTGACCAACTTCGGCTCGATTTCCCGGAACTTGGGGGATATTTTCCAGTCCCGGGGACTCTAAACTAACTCCTGATGCACTTGGTTTGCAGTGAAATAGACACAGCAAAACTTTTTGAACTCTCACTTTCGAGCTTTTTGGCCGAAATATAACCCCACTTCACAACTATGGCTTGATTTGGCGGAACTTGGGGGATATTTTCCAGTCCCGGGAACTCTAAACTAACTCCTGATCAACTTAGTTTTCAGTGAAATGGACACAGGCAAAAGGAGCGCACGCTCGGTGTCGAGCTTCTAAGCCGAAATATAGCCTCACTTTATTTTAAGACTGAAAGAGTAGCCGAGACTGCCTTACGCGCATCGTGATTTCGAGCAACTTTGGCTCGATTTGCGGGAACTTGAGGGATATTTTCCAGTCCCCAGGTCTCTAAACTAAGTCCTGATGGCCTTAATTTTCAGTGAAAAGGACACAGGCAAAAGGAGCGCACGCTCGGTGTCGAGGTTCTAGGCCGAAATATAGCCCCACTTTATTTTAAGACTGAAAGAGTGGCCGAGACCGCCTTACAAGCGTATCGTAATTTTGACCAACTTTGACTGGATTTGCCGAAACTTGGGGGATATTTTCAAGTTTAGGGGAGTGTAAAGTTACTCCTGATGGCCTTAGTTTTCAGTGAAATGGACATAGGCAAAACGAGCGCACATTCGGTGTCGAAATTCTAGGCCGAAATATAGCCCCACTTCATTTTAAGAGTTAAAGAGTAGCCGAGACCGCCTTACAAGCATTGTGATTTTGAGCAACTTTGGCTCAATTTGTCGGAACTTGGGGGATATTTTCCAGTCCCGGGAACTCTAAACTAACTGCTGATGGCCTTAGCGTTCAGTGAAATGGACACAGGTAAAAGGAGCGCACGCTGGGTGTCGAGCTTCTAGGTCGAAATATAGCCCTACTTCGTTTTAAGACTGAAATAGTAGCCAAGACCGCCTTACGCGCATCGTGATTTTGAGCAACTTTGGCTCGATTTGCCTGATCTTGGGGGATATTTTCCAGTCTCGAAGACACTAAATTAATTCCTGATGGCCTTAGTTTTAAGTGAAATGGACACAGGTAAAAGGAGCGCTCGCTCGGTGTCAAGCTTCTAGGCCGAAATATTGCCACACTTCATTTTGAAACTGAAAGAGTAGCCGAGACCGCCTTACGTGCATCGTGATTTTGAGCAACTTTGGCTCGATTTGCCGGAACTTGGGGGTATTTTCCAGTCCCGGGGACACTAAACTAACTCCTGATGGCCTTAGTTTTCAGTGAAATGGAGACAGGTAACACAAGCGAACGCTCGGTATCGAGCTTCTAGGCCAAAATATAGCCCAACTTTATTTCAAGACTGAAAGAGTAGCCGAGACCACCTTAAGAGCATCGTGATTTTGATCAACTTTTGGCTCGATTTAACGGATTTTGGGGGATATTTTCCAGTCTCGGGGACTCTAGACTAACTCGTAATGGCCTTAGTTTTTAGTGAAATGGAGACAGGCAAAAGAAGCGCAAGCTCGGTGTCAAGCTTCCAGATTGAAATATAGCCCGACTTCATTTTAAGACTAAAAGAGTAGCCGAGACTGCCTTGTGCGCATCGTGCTTTTGAGCAACTTTGGCTTCATTTCCCGGAGCTTGGGGGATATTTTCGAGTCCCGGGGACTCCAAACTAACTGCTGATGGTTTTAGTTTTTAGTAAAATGGACACAGGTAGATGTCAAGCTTTGAGGCCGAAATATAGCCCCATTTTATTTTAAGACTGAAAGAATAGCCAAGACCGCCTTACGCGCATCGTGATTTTGAGCAACTTTGGCTCGCTTTGCCGGAACTTGGGGTATATTTTCCAGTCCCAGGGACTCCAAACTAACTCCTGATGGCGTTAATTTTCAGTGAAATGGACACAGGTAAAAGGAGCGCACGCTCGGTGTCGAGCTTCTAGACCGAAATATAGCCCCACTTCATTTTAAGACTGAAAGAGTAGCCGAGACCGCCTTACGCGCATCGTGATTTTGAGCAACTTCGGCTACATTTCCCGGAACTTGGGGGATATTTTCCAGTCCCGGCGTCTCTAAACTAACTCCAGATGGCCTTGGTTTGCAGTAAAATGGACACAGGAAAACTTTTTGAACGCTCACTTTCGAGCTTCTGAGCCGAAATATAGCCCCACATCACTTTAAAACTGATAGAGTAGCCGAGATCGCCTTACGCGCATCGTGTTTTAGGCCATCTTTGGCTCGATTTCCCAGGACTTGGGTGATATGTTGCAGTCCCGGGAACTCTAAACTAACTCCTGATGCCCTTGGTTTGCAGTGAAAAGGACACAGGTAAAACGATCGCACGCTCGGTTTCGAGCTTCTAGGCCGAAATATAGCCCCACTTCGTTTTAAGACTGAAAGAGTAGCCGAGACCGCCTTGCGCGCATCGTGATTTTGACCAATCTTGGCTCGATTTCCTGCAACTTGGGGGATATTTTCCAGTCCCGGGGACTCTAAACTAACTCCTCATGGCCACAATTTGCAGTGAAATGGACACAGGTAAAACGATCGCACGCTCGGTTTAAAGCTTCTAGGTCGAAATATAGCCACATTTGAGTTTAAGACTGAAAGAGCAGCCGAGGCCGCGTTGCGCACATCGTGATTTTGACAAACTTTGGCTTGATTTCCCGGAACATGGGGGATATTTTCCAGTCCCGGGGATCCTAAACTAACTCCTGATGGCCTTTGTTTGCAGTGAACTGGACACAGCAAAACTTTTTGATGGCTCACTTTCAAGCTTTTGGGCCGAGATGTAGCCCCACTTTACTTTAAGTCTCATAGAGTAGCCGAAACCGCCTTCCAAGTGACGTGATTTTGACCAACTTCGACTGGATTTCTCGGAACTTGGGGCATATTTTCCAGTCCTGGGGACTCTAAACTAACTCCTAATTGCCTTGGTTTGCAGTGAAATTGACACAGCAAAACTTTTTTAACGCTCGGTTTCGAGGTTCTGGGCCAAAATATAGCCCCATTTCACTTTAAGACTCATAAAGTAGCCAAAACCGCCTTGCGCGCATCCTGATTTTGACCAAATTCGGCTCGATCTCCCGGGACTTGCGGGATATTTTCGAGCCCGGGGACTCTAATCTAACTCCTGATGGCCTTGGTTTGCAGTGAAATGGACACAGCAAAACTGTTTGAACGCTCACTTTCGAGCTTCTAGGCCGAAATATAGCCCCACTTCACTTTAAGACTCATAGAGTAGCCGACACCGCCCTTCGCTCATCGTGATTTTGACCAAATTCGGCTCGATTTCCCAGAACTGGAGGGATATTTTCCAGTCCCGGGAACTCTAAACTAACTCCTGATGGCCTTGCTTTACAGTGAAATGAACACAACAAAACTGTTTGAACGCTCACTTTCGAGCTTCTGGGCAGAAATATAGCTCACTTCACTTTAAGACTGATAGAGTAGCCGAGTGCGCCTCGCGGCATCGTGCTTTTGACCAACTTCGGGTCAATCTCCCGGAATTTGGGGGATATTTTCACTCCCGGGGACTCTAAACTAATTCCTAATTAAGTTGGTTTACAGTGAAATGGACACAGCAAAACGTTTTGAACGCTCACTTTCGAGCTCCTGGGCCAAAATATAGCCCCACTTCACTTAAAGACTCATAGAGTAGCGGAGACCGCCTTGCCCGCATCATTATTTTGACCATCTTCGGCTCGATTTTCCGGAAGTTGGGGATTATTTTCCAGTCTCGGGGACTCTAAACTAACTCCTGATGGCCTTGGTTTGCAGTGAAATGGACAGAGCAAAACTTTTTGAACACTTGGTTTCGAGGTTCTGGACCGAAATATAGCCCCACTTCACTTTAAGACGCATAGAGTAGCCAAAACCGCCTTGCGCGCATCGTGATTTTGACCAACTTGGGCTCAATCTCCCGGAACTTGGGGGATATTTTCCCGTGCCGGGGAGACTACACTAACTTTTGGTGGCCTTGGTTTGTGGTGAAATGGACACAGCAAAAGTTTTTGAACGCTCACTTTCGAGCCTCCTGGCCGAAATATAGCCCCACTTCACTTTAAGACTGATAGAGTAGGCGAGACCACCTTACGCGCGTCGTAATTTTGAACAACTTTGGCTCGATTTCCTAGAACTTGGGGGATATTTTCCAGTCGCGGGGTCTCTAAACTAACGGGAGATGGCCTTGGTGGATAGTGAAATAGACACATAAAAAACGATCGGACGCTTGGTCTCGAGCTTCTAGCCCGAAATATAGCCCCACTTCACTTCAAGACTAAAAGAGTAGCCGAGAGCGCCTTGCGCGCATCGTGATTTTGAGCAACTTCGGCTCGATTTCCCGGTACTTGGGGGATGATTTCCAGTCCTGAGGACTCTAAACTAACTCCTGATGGCCTTGATTTGCAGTGAAATGGACACAGCAAAACTTTTTGAACGCTCACTTTGGAGCCTCTGGGCCAAAATATATAGCCCCATTTGACTTTAAGACTCATAGAGCAGCAGAGACCGCCTTGCGCACATCGTGATTCTGACCAACTTCGGCTCGATTTCCCGGAACTTTGGGGATATTTTCCAGTCCCAGTCACTTTTAACTAACTTCTGATGGCCTTGATTTGCAGTAAAATGGACACAGCAAAACTTTTTGAACGCTCACTTTCGAGCTTCTAGGCCGAAATATAGCCGCACTTCACTTAAAGACTCATAGAGTAGCCGAGACCGCCTTGCGCGCATCGTAATTTTGACCAACTTCGGCTCGATTTAACGGAACTTGGGGGATATTTTCCAGTGCTGGGGACTCTAAACTAACTCCTGATGGCCTTGGTTTGCAGTGAAATGGACACAGCAAAACTTTTTAAACGCTCACTTTCGAGCTTCTAGGCCAAAATATAGCCCCACTTCACTTTAAGACTCATAGAGTAGCTGAGACCGCCTTTCCCGCATCGTTATTTTGGCAAACTTTGGATCGATTTCCCGAAAATTGGGCGATATTTTCCAGTGTCGGGGAATCTAAACTAACTTGTGATGGCTTGGTTTGCCGTGAAATGGACAGAGCAAAACTTTTTGAACGCTCGGTTTCGAGCTTCTGGGCCGAAATATAGCCCCACTTCACTTTAAAACTCATAGCGTAGCTAAGACCCCCTTGCGCGCATCGTGATTGTGACCAACTTCGGCTCGATTACCCCAAAACTTGGGGGATATTTTCCAGTCCCGGGGACCCTAAACTAACTCTTGATGGCCCTGGTTTGCAGTGAAATGGACACAGCAAAACTTTTTGAACGCTCACTTTCGAGTTTCTGGGCCAAAATATAGCCCCACTTCACTTTAAGACTAATAGAGTTGCCGAGACCGCTTTGCGCCCATTTTGATTTTCACCAACTTTGGCTCGATTTCCTGGAACTTGGGGGATATTTTCCAATTTCAGGGACTCTAAACTAACTCCTGATGGCCTTGCTTTGCAGTGAATGGGACAGAGGAAAATTTTTTGGACGCTCGGTTTCGAGCTTCTGGTCCGAGATATAGGCCCACTTTACTTTAAGACTCAAAGAATAGCCGAGATGGGCTTGCGCAAATGGTGATTTTGACCAACTTCGGCTCAATTTCCCGGTAATTGGGGGATATTTTCTAGTTTCGGGGACTCGAAACTAACTCGTGATGGCCTTGGTTTGCATTGATATGGACACAGCCAAACTTATTGATCCCTCACTTTCGAGCTTCTGGGGCGAAATATAGCCCCACTTCACTTTAAGTCTCATAGAGTAGCCGAGACCGCCTTGCGCGCATCGTGATTTTGAACAACCTAGGCTCGATTTCCTGGAACTTGGGGAATATTTTCCAGTCCCGGGAACTCTAAACTAACTCCTGATGGCCTTGGTTTGCATTGATATGGACACAGCCAAACTTTTTGAACGCTCACTTTCCAGCTTCAGGACCCAAATATAGCCCCACTTCACTTTAAGACTCAAAGAGTAGCCGTGACCGCCTTCCGTGCATCATGATTTTGACCAACTTAGGCTCGATTTCCCGTAACTTGGGGGATATTTTCCAGTCCTGAGGACTCTAAACTAACACCTGATGGCCTTAGCTTTCAGTGAAATGGACACAGGCAAAAGGAGCGCAGGCTCAGTGTCGCGCTTCTAGGCTGAAATATGGCCCCACTTCATTTAAATACTGAAAGAGTGGCCGAGACCGCCTTACGCGCATCGTCATTTTGAGCAACTTTGGCTCAATTTCCCGGAGCTTGGGGGATATTTTCCAGTTCCGAGGATTCTAAACTAAACCCTGACGGCCTTAGGTTTTAGAGAAATGAACACAGGCAAATGGAGCGCACGCTCGGTGTCGAGCTTCTAGGCCGAAATATAGCCCTACTTCAATTTAAGACTGAAAGAGTAGCCGAGACCGCCTTACGCGCATCGTGATTTTGAACAACTTTGGCTTGATTTCCCAGAATATGGGCGACCTTTTCCAGTCCCGGGGACTCTTACTAACTCGTGATGGCCTGAGTTTTTAGTGAAATGGACAGAGGCAAAAGGAGAGCACGCTCGGTGTCGAGCTTCTAGACCGAAATATAGCCCCTTTTTATTTTAAGACTGAAAGAGTAGCCGATACCACCTTACGCTTATCGTGATTTTGAGCAACTTTGGCTTAATTTTCCGGAACTTTGGGGATATTTTCCAGTGTCGGGGACTTCAAACTAACTCCTGATGGGCTTAGTTTTAAGTGAAATGGACACAGGCAAAAGGAGCGCACGCTCGGTGTCGAGCTTCTAGGCCGAAATATAGCCCCACTTCATTTTAAGACTGAAAGAGTAGCCGACACCGCCTTACGCGCATCGTGATTTTGAGCAACTTTGGCTCGATTTGCCGCAACTTGGGGGATATTTTCCAGTCCCGGGGACTCTAAACTAACTTTTGATGGCCTTAGTTTTCAGTGAAATGGAAGCAGGGAAAAGGAGCGCGCGCTCGGTGTCGAGTTTCTAGTCCGAAATATGGCCCCACTTTATTTTAAGACTGAAAGAGTGGCCGAGACCGCCTTACAAGCGCATCGTAATTTTGACCACCTTTGACTGGATTTGCCAAAACTTGGCGGATATTTTCAAGTCCAGGGGACTGTAAACTTACTTCTGATTGGCTTAGTTTTCAGTGAAATGGACACAGGGAAAAGGAGCGCACATTCGATGTCGAAATTCTCGGCCGAAATATAGCCCCACTTCTTTTTAAGAGTGATATAGTAGCCGAGACCGCCTTACAAGCATCGTGATTTTGAGCAACTTTGGCTCGATTTTCCGGAGCTTGGGGGATATTTTTCAGTCCCCGAAACTCTAAACTACCTCCTGATGGCCTTAGTTTTCAGTGAAATGGACACAGGTCAAAAAATCGCACGCGCGGTGTCGAGCTTCTAGGCCGAAATATAGCAACACTTCATTTAAAGACTTAATAAGTAGCTGAGACCGCCTTACGCGCATCGTGATTTTCAGCAACTTTGGCTCGATTTGCCCAAACTTGGGGGATATTTTCCAGTCCCGGGGACTCCAAACTAACTCCTGATGGCCTCAGTTTTAAGTGAAATTGACACAAGTAAAAGGAGCGCACGCTCGGTGTCGAGCTTCTAGGCCGAAATATAGCCCCATTTTATTTTAAGACTGAATGAGTAGCCGACATCGCCCCACGCGCATCGTGATTGTAAGCAACTTTGGCTCGATTTGCCCAAAGTTGGGGATTATTTTCCAGTCCCGGGTACTCTAAACTAACTCTTGATGGCCTTAGTTTTAAGTGAAATTGACACAAGTAAAAGGAGCGCACGCTCGAGGTCGAGCTTCTAGGCCGAAATATAGCCCCATTTCATTTTAAGACTGAATGAGTAGCCGACACCACCCCACACGCATCGTGATTTTGAGCAGCTTTAGCTCGATTTGCCAGAACTTGGCGGATATTTTCCGGTCTCGAGGACTGTAAACTAACTCCTGATGGTCATAGTTTTCAGTGAAATGGACACAGGTAAAAAAAGCGCACGCGCGGTGTCGAGCTTCTAGGCCGAAATGTAGCCTCACTTCATTTTAAGACTGAAAAAGTAGCGGAGACCGTCTTACGCGCATCGTGATTTTCAGCAACTTTGGCTCGATTTGCCCAAACTTGGGGGATATTTTCCAGTCCCGGGTACTCTAAACTAACTCTTGATGGCCTTAGTTTTAAGTGAAATTGATACAAGTAAAAGGAGCGCACGCTCGAGGTCGAGCTTCTAGGCCGAAATATAGCCCCATTTCATTTTAAGACTGAATGAGTAGCCGACACCACCCCACACGCATCGTGATTTTGAGCAACTTTGGCTCGATTTGCCCAAATTTGGGGGTTATTTTTTAGTCCCGAAGACACTAAAATAATTCCGGATGGCGTTACTTTTAAGTGAAATGGACACAGGTAAAAGGAGCGCACGCTCGGTGTCAAGCTTCTAGGCCGAAATATAGCCCCACTTTATTTTAAGACTGAAAGAGTAGTCGAGACCATCTTACGCGCAACGTGATTTTGAGGAATTTTGCCTCGATTTCCCGGAAAATGAACGAAATTCAAAGACTTACCTTTTCCTGGTCCAAAACACAACGAAAATTTCACCAAAGCCGCCATAATGAAGCCAAATGAAGAAAAATGTCTGCTTTCCTCACAGCCGACTTCGTT
>Ga0126339_10002138_pt1 | contig 14031 bp, 10 predicted proteins | sample OrbTmetagenome_2_FD_92532 | JGI IMG/M metagenome (GOLD analysis project Ga0126339, IMG submission 92532) | Coral microbial communities from Petempiche,Puerto Morelos, Mexico - Orbicella T R C metagenome | ecosystem: Host-associated > Invertebrates > Cnidaria > Coral | place: Petempiche,Puerto... | reverse complement strand
GTGTTTGACAAGAACCAGGTGGTGGGAGCCGCCGGGGGGGGTGGGTCGGTCGGGTGCGCCTCTGGTCGGGGGGGGGGGGGGGGGGGTGGTCAAAGCACTTATGGCCGCGGGTACTGTCTTCGAGCTCTTTGCGGGCATGTTTTTCGCGAATACCGTCAGATCTTGGGGTCAAAAGGGACAGGGGAGGATCCGAAAGGACACGATGTCACTCGGGTGGCATGTTAGGCCGGTGTCGATACAATTTGGCTTCCTGGAGCCTTTTTGGGCTTGATATCTGAGCAATTTCGCAAAAACATGCACAAGTCCTAGCCAGTCGCTCTAAACCTAAGAGGGGGGAGGGGGCAGGGCTTTGCTCAGTTGTTGAACACTGTTTGAGTGCTCTGTGTTGACATGGGACCATACTGGAGAGCAACTTGGTCTAGGCACTTGTGGCCGCAGGGACTGTTTTTGAGCTCTTTATGGGCGTGTTTTTGCGAATACGGTCAGACACGCAGTTTCTAAATGAAACAGTTCCACACTCCTGGTAGGTGTTTTCTCCAAAATAGGAAAACTTTTAATATCCCAAGGAGCTTTTTTCCCATTATTTTCCGGCCCAGCGATGTTGATATGCAGACCAGTAAGCTTATTCTGCTATAAATGAACACAAAGCCTGGACTGTACTCACGAAATCAAAAAGGCTTACTCGACAAAGGAAATGATCCACCATATTTCATTATGTAGCGTTTTGTGATTTCCGGAAACAGACATTCGTGGTAATACCTCCTGTACACTGCCTGTCGTTTCTCTGCGCACTAAAATGGTACAAATTTGAAAGGTAGTAAATTTATGGGAATGTTATTTTTGACTTTGTAGGATCTTTGCGTTTTTCAAAGACGTGATTTTTAACTTGCAAACTACAGTCGCAAACTTGAGAAAAGCAAATTAATTATGCAATGTATTCACGAGAGAGGTTTAATACGGTTACTGCTAACCGAGTTTTCGTAACTAAACCGCAGTTATTAGAGAAGCTGTTAACACAGAACTAATAAACTAAAGTAGGCAGCAAACGACGGAAGGCTTGAGCTTTTCTCGGAAAGCAAGTGTTGCAATGCCGTACCGAAACTATATTTGGAAAGTATAAAGTTTCTGGCTTTGCTGACGGAATAGTCCAACGCTGAACGAAGGTCGAGGTCTATGTCGATTCGCAGTTAGCGAGCACTGCGCAAAGGCTGTGATAACGAGCGAAAACTCTACTAAACTATAAAGGTTTGTAGATAAATAGTGGAAAGAAAATTCTGATATCTGTCATATCTCTCAGAACACATTGCGGCACACCCTCAGTCTATCACAAGAAACCTCAAACGGCATCTGCCGCGGAGTCCGGGCTACGTAGATGTTTAGCAACTGCAGTACTTCTTCTTACCAGGGGCCGCTTTAAATTCAAACATTTGCTTGTCATCTCTAAAGATCTGATTATATTTTTCCTTTTGTTTGCGACCAATGGTTCTTCATTTTGAATCTGCACGTACCCTGCTGTTGAGCTACCGAGCTGCTGATAGAAAGTAAACGCTCATGGCACTTGATGATGAAAGAAAACGGCAGTCCGGGATTTCTTTGCCTAAATATTAGTGTAGCCCTTTTGCCCGTTGAATTGAAATCTAGTTTGTTAAGAGGAATTTTCGTCTATTTTTCTCTTCTTTACGCGCTGAACGCGTCAGCACTTGCTGATGTCGATACAACGTCTGCTTTTCCTCAGTTACCGTCGGTTACTGAGCTAAACCATGCCTGATTAGGCGTTCAACTGTCGACAAACCTAGCTGGGTTGACTTATTTTTAATTTTAGCGACGTTTACCTAGGTTTACTACTGCGTTTACACGATTAAAAATTTAACTTCAGTCACGTTAAAACAAAACCTAGGTGAAAATCTTTCGTGAACACGGGTAAGTATACTTGCTATAAATGTACAAACTTACTTTAAATGATTACGGAACAAAAAGCAAATAAACAAACATGCATCACAAAATAAAGTTTCTTATTACCTTTTTTCGAGAGTCATCGTTAACTTTGCAGTACAATAATATAAGTGGAACAGACAGCAGGTTAAACGGTACAACGATGGAATGAAAATTCCTGTACTGATTTTCAACAACAGCCCGTGCAAATTTCCATTCGACTTCTGCATTGGTCTAGAAGAAATGGAGGGAATTATTTGATTAAGATTGCTTAGTAATTGCTTTTTTCCATGTGATGTTATACATGTAGTATTCTGAGAAAATTCGGTTTGATTCTTTTGCAATTTTGCGCTATTGTCAGCTCCAAGGACTAGGTCGGTGGTACAGTGGAAAAGCGTACTGTATATATAGAGGATATTACACAGTGGCGTGAAGATAACCATGGATGTTTTTTATGTTTACGTGGCAATATCCCACGAGAGAGATAATGTTTTTTGCCATGTTCCTTTTAATCTATCAACAAAAAATACAGAAGCGAATCGAAAGCAGAAACCGTATGTGAACCGCAGCTCGGCGGCTGGAATATCTTGAATATCTCTCCTTTGGTTCACTTGAAGAAACTTTTTGAATAGCTTTAAGCCACATGAAGTTTCTGTCTTGATTTTGGCCAACCGCGTTCTTAGGCTCTCTCTCCAATGCCTCCCTTGGTCGTTGGAAGAAAGACCCTGGTTGAGGCTGGTCACGTGACCACCCGTGACACAAACTTTTTCACAGGGGTAGAGTCAACGAATAATTTTTGTCTATCTCAACCAAGAGATTATCAAGGTAAGAGAGTGAATCCCTCATATAGGTACTCTACCTAAGGTAATCCCTCTTAAGTTATTTTTAGACATGGTACCCAGCTCTTCCGAGGATGTCACTCGCGCGATGCGTGTACAGCCCAGGCGACTTTCTCGAAACTACCTGAGACGAAATGGCGGGAACATCATTTTAATATATTTTGATTTCGTTTCGTAGCAGAGATGTTCTCCGCACCCTCAGCCGTCTTTTTGTTCGGCCGGGCTTTCGTTTGTTTTCTGCTCGTTTGGCTGTTCATTATTTGGCCGTTTATTCGGTCTTGAGCAAACTTTAACGGCAACGAGTACAATGGCTGTGTAAGCGTGCGTTATAATCCTCTGTTCATTTCTTTACCCTTGTTTACAAAAGGTCACAAAACAACGTGAAATAGCCAAATTCTGCATATTCGAGAGAACGTGAACTACACGGAGAATTTTTAAAATTTCTTTTTTCGAATTTTGACGCTGTCTTACATATTCTGTTTGGGATATTTCTGACAGTTTAGACAAACTGAATGATTCTAAATTCTCGCGAGATTCTTAGGTTGAATATTAAGTCGTTTTTTGATCGTCGTTGCCTTTGGTGCTGCTTAAACTGCTTTTTGCTACTTGGACAGCGAGCGTCTGCCTGCACTTTCGACCATCTGTTTGTTCGGTTGCCAAGCTTGTGTTTGAACGTTTGTTTGCTTTGCACTCGTTTGTCTAAACATTTCTCTGCCGTTCATTCAGTTGTTACTGTTTGTGTCGGGGACATCCGTCTCAGTCCTATTTAAACTCCTATTAAAGTTTCGAAATGTATTACAGAGAGCCGAAGCTCCCTTGCTTGTAATCAAAATATTATAGAAGATGTCCCCACAGCGTTGGAGGTTTTCCTTTGCTTTGAAACAAAACGAAACGAAACGAAACGACACGAAACGACATAAACAGATCCTCCACGAAAACATCTACGCAACGACCGAGTACACGCGAGTACACGGAAGAACTGGGTACAATGTCTAAAAATAACTTAAGAGGGGTTACCTTGGGTGTAAGGTCTATGTTGAGGATTTACTCTCTTACCTTGATAATCTCTTGTCTCAACTGAAGCGAAAGAAAGGCGATCGTTGGACATCGCTATATTAAACCACGCACGGGCAAATACACTTGAAATTCTCCAGTCTTATTCTAAGCTTCACACAGATAAGTAAGTAAGTAAGTAACCTTTATTTAAACATGCGTACGATAAGTAATTAAGGTCATTCCTCACATTTGGATCGCGCATCCTTACTGCGCATAATTTTATGGCGTCATTAGCGCGTGCTCGTGCACGCGCATATTGAAAACATGACGGATTTGTCTTGATATTGAGCTCTGTCAGTTGAAAAATGGCTCTAGCTCACCAATGAGCATGGGCACCCCAATTTTTTTCCAGTCATTGTAATCAACTAATCATAAGCTTTGCGTGAGAAAAGACTTATCTAATTTCTGTCGCTGAAAATTGAATAAATAAGAAAAATAGCAGATACACTGTGGTCTTTTCTATTTTGCAGTTTGGTAACCACGTCAAGAAATTTGGTTGAAATTTTTAATCAAGGATTTAGCTTTCAGTCTGAATCAAACTTAAAATGTTTATTTATGTCCGACACAATGTATTGACGATAGTTTAATGCGTGCTGTTATGAGTCTGGGCTCACAAAGATTTTACAATTACTGGGAATGCGTTCTCATAATAAGCATCAAATAATGCCAAAATGGGGCATTTTCAATGCCTCACTGCTCCTTAATGAGCATGGGCACCCCCCTTTTTTATTTCAAAATTGAAGTTATCAGATGACAAATATTCAGTGGACAAAGTTTGAACAAAAACCTATTGTCACTTTTATTTCAGAGGAATTACCTTAAGCTTGCAGCTTGTGGGGTCGTGTGTAAATAAACAATAAAGAATAATTACAAAATAAGAATTAAAAAATTTACAATGTAAGATCTAATCTAGTTTAAATGAAAATTTACAGCTAATAATAATTTACCTGATTATTAACATTATGTGACTAATAAACGTATACCAATGGGCAGTCGAGTCATCTGCAGTATTTATTCGCAAAGCTAATGTCCCTGACCGAAGTAAGATTATTGATCATCTTAGAGAAGTTGTTTACACTGTTTACACCATTCGGCATCCAATCAGTAAAAAATTCCACCGAATTGTACCTCTGTAAGATACGGAGGATTTCTTGATATTTGATTTAAAATGAGGGATTTCCAGCTTAAGGCTGTTAGTTGAAACTGGGATTCATTCGATTAAAAAGGTCAAACGAAATATATTTACATATATCCAGCGTATTGAAGTATCACTCTGATTTCAATTCCAGCCGGTTGAATTACTGAGAAGTAAAACTGCTTCGCTGTTTCATGTTGCCTTAATTTACTTCACGGCACATTGTTCGCCATATGAAGTGGTGTTTTATTTGCGATTTTGCAAAATATAATTCTTGACTATGCCAAGGAACCGTGTTTAAACATCTGTTTAAATATAAACTTACATAAACCTGATGCAAATGAAATATAAGTGGGGGCTAACGTCAACAAAACTGTAAATCATTTTACATTGCTGTTATAAATCAAATCCCGGGGTATCAAATCGATGGAAACCGATGATCGGAAATTCAATCGATCAATCGATATCAATCGATAAAATTAGTTAATTGGTATCGATTGGTATCGGCCAATCGATGACCAATCGATAACCACACAAAAACCATTCATCCTTGCTATCGATTGGTTCAGCAACCTCGAACAGACGTCACGCACGCTACCTGTCCGATCATCCGCCATTTTTAGGAAGCCCTGGGGACGAAGTTGGTAAAACAAATTCCGACCCAGTCTTCTCAACGCAAAGAATATACCCCGTTGCACGTGTACTTGAATTACCCACTTGCCCGTCATTGCCTTTCCGTGTCATAATGTCTACGCAAGACGTCCGAATAGAGGCTTTACTGAATATAAAGTGCATCGTCAAAGGCTATCATCTTTGCCGTTTTGAGGTCAACGTCGGTGAATTCGAAGTGTTGACTGCAAACAAGAAGAGGGGAGAACGGGGAAACGCGTTTAAAGTTGTGAACCATCGTGGACAGCTCGGCCACCTACAGTCCGAGCTTGTGGATCCTCTTCGGCCACTACATGCACATATTTCTGTGTTAGTGAATTATTATTTTTCATTAAAACTGTAACAAACAATCCGTACAGTTTGTAATTTGTACTACGTACAAAGTTGTGTTTTTTATGCGTCGATTCCGGTTCCGTCAATCTGCAACCAATCGATACCAATTTATCTATCGATTGGTATTGATAATCGATACCAATCGATAACCACACGAATCTTCGCCATCGATTGGTCATCGATTATCAATATCAATCGATTAATTGATATCGATTGGTATCGATTGATATCGATTGTCATGGATTATCGATTCCATCGATTGAATACCCCGGGATCAAATGCAAGCCAGAATTCTCGACTAATCGGCCGAGTGAAAGGAATACTTTTCAACATCCAAAATACCGCACAAAGAATAAAATAAATTACCTCCCAATTCAAGATTCAAAGATTCAAGAGACTGATCCACTGGTTTCACTTCGATTCGGTACGTGACGTTTTACATGTGCTAACCGTCGAAGAGTTTGAGCTCTATTCGGCTGCCGAATTTCTTTGAAACGAAAGTCTTCTATGTTTTGGAGACGCCAGAAATACAATGTAGCATTTTTGATCAGCAAAATTCGACTTCGAACCCCGATAGAGCGGGTAGTTTTTTGAGCTGCTGCTCGAAGATTTGACCAGCCGCAACCAGGGTCTTTTTCCCAACGACAGACCAGAGGAGAGAGGGAACGAGACAACGAAGTTGAAAATACACCACTGTAAATTCGTATGAATTTTACAAGTGGTGTAAATTTCCAGCAAAACACTCGTTTCTTTATAATAATAGCAGGACGTTATCGTTGCTATGAGTTTATCCTACCTTGACATTGTCGTATGTGTGGTTGAGTAAAGCCACTAACATGTTGATCAGCATTATAACGGACAAAACCAAGAATATCAAATATAAAACTGCCACAACATCTGTGGTGAAACTGGTGTGAGATTCCAATTTCTGTAAGTCCGCTTGACTAAACACAGACAGGACGAGCTGCCAGGAGGTCTTCAACAAGCTAGAGGTGACAAAAAGGAAAATGTGGATAACACTTGCCCCCGTGCGTACCTTATTTGATAACCGCAAGTTGAAGATAGAAATTGAATACATGTAGTATCACATATGAACTGCCTCTGTGTTAGTGTTTATGGTAATACAATTCTACATTTAAGTCTTTTAAGTCGTCTTAAGTTTGGTGGGTGGTTAGTGTCTGAATACAACGGCTAAGACATTTCCACAGGCTACTTTCAATTTTTCAGTAATGTTTATTACCCATTTCACGCAGCCTTCATTTCACAGCATGACAGCAACAAGTTAACTGAAAGCAAAGCACCGTGTACAGCAGAAACGTATTTCAAATAATTTGTTACGAAATGGTACAGGATGTTCATGTTTTCAAGAATGCAAAGTAGGTTGTCGACTCGAAACAGACGATGTAAACAGAACTACAGAGATTAGTAGCAACATGGCCGAAAATCAACCCAGAGGAATTTTTCGTTTGATTTGTTATATCGACCGTATATTATGTTTCAGTCTAGTAATGACTTAAACAATCAAAAGGCCCTTTTGGCCTGCCTCGTGTCACTTGTCTTAGAGCGCGGAGAAATCCACTGCTAAACCAAACAAGTGTAAAATGGAAGCGTAGCGCTTGATAAGGTAAACAGGAGCGCATATTCACTTTCGGTTTTCTTAGGAGTACAATTCGATCCGACTCGATCTGGCCCTATCTGACCCTTATTGACAACTTTAAATTCTTGTGATTTATACATGTTAGCTTATATTCTCGGAAAGTGCGCATTATATGATAGTTTTTAATCTGGTCATTGTTATCTCTTGAGTTTTCGTTTGCTATAGGGTTGCTTTTAGTTATTTTTGGAACTTCAGTATTTACGACTTCTTTATCAAAACGGATTGTCGCAAAGTTTAGAATGCAACCTCAGGAACGTTCACGCGGGTCTTTTTCGAAGCCAACTTAAAGCGTTAATCTGTTGTTACTTGATTTATTTCATAGATGCAAATAATACTGATACCAGAGGAATAGAAAACCATTCAGGGCGAATCAGTTCCGGGCAAGAATCCAGGGCGATTCGTTCACTTGCTCCTATTGACGCAAGTACGCTAGTAGCGTGACTTTCGTAGTGTACCTCAATGTAAAGTAAACAGAACACAAGCGATGCACTACCGGTATCATTACGAGTTAATTCGATTTGGCCTGATGCCCTAATCTGACCAATGTAAGATTAGATTGTTTCAACCTAAATGATGTTAACTTAAAACAAATGTCCGGAAGTAAAATAAATAGAAACAAACAAATAAATAAACAAATATATTCTTAAAAGCTCGCATCCACGACGGCATATTTGCAACTGTTTGCTAGTGATATGCATAAAATGGAAAACATTACATAAGCTTACCACTGCATTTCCCCTTGTTTGCAATACCTTACAATGAAAGCAAAACAAAAATAGAGCATTATTGAGTAAAATAATTATTTAATAATTAAATTAAATTAAAAAATAAACAAATTAAGACGAAATCCAATAGAAAATCGAGCAATTCCAGTTTTTCTTGGACAAAAATCTGGCACCAGAATAATTTTCAGTATTTTATAGTCCTTTTTACATTTTCTTAAAACTAAAGATACACAGTAAATAGTTTCCTGGAATAACACCGAAAACAATTTCCGATGGGAACGAGAGAAAATAACTTTCAAAGTTCGAAGAAATTGTGCAAACACAGGTCAAATTTCATCAGTTTCATGTCGCCAGCGCTTTAAAGTGATTCATACGAAGTTCAACATTGGTTTTCGACATTTGGTGTTGCTAGAAATGATTTTTTGAGAAGATATTTAAAACAGTCGTACATATGTTTGCTATACGATGAAAATAATCTTGGTACAAAGTTTTTGTCCACTTGTTACTCAAACTTCTGGTGAATTCCGTCTTCAATTGTTAAATGAGTATCAGGAGCAGTTAAAGAAAGAGCGGCGTCCATGACAATAAAATAGCATGAAACAGTAAAGGGAAAAGTTGCCATAATACTTTCCAGATTACAAACAGGGAAACTTAGATTAATATAACGCGCGTAATCTGGAAGGGACGCCTCGGGAAACAATATAATTTATTTCTATTCTTACGCTTAATGTATGGCTATTTATAAGAACTACGCGGAGTCCGAGTTTCACGGTTCGACGCATGCCTAAGCTTCCGCGCGAGAATTAAGTAACTTTTACGCTTTCCTTTTGAGCCACATGTAGTTCAGCAATCACAGGCTATAATCTGAGTAAGCAGAATGATCGAATACCCAAATTTCGCGGAAAATATCGACGGATTTACAAAGAAAGTCTTGAATTTTGTATTTAACATTGTATCAGTGTTCTGGCCAGTTATCGACTCGCATCCGAGTTTGTGACTTGTGGTGAGGTTTTCTGTTTATATTGTTTGGCCTTCAGTTTTGAGTTTGGATAATCTCAAACTACACAAAACATAAGCAGGAAAAAAACATTTTTACACAAGAAAAATTCATACTTCTGTTAAATTTCAAACCTGGGTTAGCGTTAACAACCCGGCCCTGGGGCCCGTTTCTCGAAGGTCCCGAAAAGCACCCGGAAAGCCGTAGCAAAATCTCAAACTTTATGATTACAGAGCTGTTTTATTCACATATACTTAGTATGAAGAGACGTTCTCTTCATACAAGGAGTTTCAGGCTTATACACCTCTCGGTTTTTAGACACAGATTTATTAAAAATGGTTTTGCAGGCCCGGAAAGTTTTCGGAGCTTTCGAGAAACGCGCCCCTGAACAAAACATATAAACCTGGCTTGAGTCCGCGATCAAATAAAAAAACAGCACTTGCTCAAAAAAAAAAACACGTGATCTCTAAACTTGGGGCGCCGGAGGTCCGCTATAAACTTTATCGTAGCGTTTTCGCGACTGGCGGCAGCACTTTCAAAGAAAAATTTCCAGAAAAACTCATCAGTCCACTTAACTTTTAATTCCCTTATTAACAGTAGAATGACGTTTTGACCTGCTCACGCACCGTGAAACCGTCCCTTTAAACTTGAGCGAACCAAATATTGCGGAAAATATTTTGGTTGCCCAAAGCAGTAAAGAGAAACGGACGCAAACAATGTTCTCTTATTACATGTAGTTAGCATTGCTAAAAAGAAGAAAGTATTGAACGAGCCCTGATCGTGGGATGTGAATAGAGAGTAACTTTGTTACCGTGTATCACAAAACTAGTTGACGAAATCACTTTGTGTCCAGATCAAAAACTCACGCATTGTATTTGGCGAGGTCTTCTGTTTGGTTATTAGATGAAGTCGTGTATGACATCTCTGCTATGTAGCTCTTTGTGATGGCCAATGAGAATGCTATGATAACGAAGAAAAACTGCACAAGAATAACCACCAGGTCAATAAGCATTCGAAACAATGCCAGCTGTAAAGGACCTACAACTGCGCTGAGCTCTAAGACACTGGAGAAGCGTAAGACCAAGAGCATCGTGTTGGCACCATAAAAGTAGTTGGCAACTTCCAGCAAACGATTGTGGTAAGGGTCACCACCACGGGTAAAGGTCACTATTCGCAGGATCACGATCAGGAGATAGATAAGAAGGGTACAAACATCAAGGTAATTCCACATGTCCCTGCAAGGGTATAAATGTTGTAAATAACATAAAAATGTCCAAAAATAATTGTGATGTAAGACTGAATAGTTTTTTTTTTTGGGTAAATTCTTAACCTTTGGTTGAGTCTAGACAATATAGTCCCCATATTATATTTTCAATTTCACAAATTGAGATCAGCAGTTTCTTACGACTCTTGGTGGTGATCAATTGCGTCAAAACATAACATTACTTTATAAAAGATGATCATGACGTAATATACGAAATAAGAAAGACTTTGTTTCACCACATTTCCAAACACCGTGATGAGAAAATGAAAAATCGAAGCGCAGCGGAGTATTTTTTTTGACGAACTTTGAGGTGTTCTGAAACTGAATGTGGTCAAACACGGTCTTTTAAGTGTTTGATATATTGTCTCAATCGTACGTGAGACTAAGGAGAAAAAGGAAAACTACAATCGTGAAAATGTAAATGCTAATCATTTATCTATCACGGTCTTAATTTCTTTTTTAATTTTGATGAATTATTGATGAGTTTGAGAAAAACAGCTCGTAGCGTGTTAGGACAAAATTCATCATCACAACCGAATAAACCTTCCGATTGTCTTTAGTAGAACAAACGCTTATATGATTCCTTTCAGTCGAGAGGAACGTTAAAGTGAAAGAGGATAGGAGTTTATTAATAATACACTTGATTATATACACCTTATTCTAAAATGGCCGCTATTTTAGTGTTCTTTTGTTTGCCTTCAAATTAATTACCCCTTGTTGCCTAGCTCTTAAACTCGAAATTAAAAAAAAATATTTTCCCTCGAACGAGGCAACAAGAGCAAATTTGCAAGAAAACAAAGGAACACTAAAATGGCGGCCATTTTGGAATAAGGTGTATAATACACTTGAAAAAATCAATCCATTCCTACAAAAGTCGGAGCACCTAGCTAGGGACCTCACAGTCTTCATCCATCGGGGGTGCCTCATCGTGTTTTAGGTTTGTACTCAGGTCGAAAGCTGGGTGGAATGATTTCTGAGGCTAATTGGATTACATGAAGCTCTCCGGCTTAACCACCCGTCGAGTGGATAAAGTGGTCACAGAAACGCAGCTTTACCTTTCCCGGACGGTCCCACAGGACTGGAAGGGTAAGTAACTTTTAGCCATCCCAATAACAACATAGGGAGGCAAACCATGACGCCTTCAAGGCCGAAGCTATTGTTCCCCAAGTACCGTACCCGAATCGGGACATAGAATGTACTAACACTGTATCAAGCGGGCAAAGTATACCAAGTTGCCAAGGAAATGAGGAGGCTGAAACTTGCTTTCCTGGGAGTTTGCAAAACAAGATAAACAGGGGCCGGGAAGGTCCATTTCACAGCTGGAGAGGTGCTCTATTCTGGTCTGGCAGGTGATGAAGTACCGCATGAAAAAGGCGTTGCACTGATCTTATCAAAGGAGGCCGGAAAGAGTTTGAAGGAGTGGGAGCCAATCTCTAAGCCAGAACACCACAATCATCCAAGTCTACGCACCAACCAATGAGGCTCAGGAGGACGTGAAGGAGCACTTCTACCACCAGCTTCAAATTGCGTTAAACAAAAGGAAGGCGTGAGACTTGGTTTTCGGCGACGTTAATGCGAAGGTGGGCTCTAACAATACGGACTGGGAAACATCTATGGGGACACAAGGTGAAGGAGTGATCAATGAGAATGGCGAAATATTCCGTGACTATGGGCTTGTACTCGGGGGAACACTCTTCCCACACAACAGATCCCACAAACTCACGTGGAGATTCCCTGATGGGACCTATGAGAATCAGATTGACCATGTGGCTATAGAACATGGAGGAGCTCGCTAGTCCGCCAGGGGTAAGGTACTCAGCCCCCTTTTCTTTCTTGTCACACTAGATCGGGTATCTCGTGAAGCCCTTGGTGATAATGAGACAGGGATCCAACTTACCCCGCTGCTGAAATTAGAGGACTTGGACTTTGCGGACGACATGATTTTGCTTAGCCAGACGATCACACACATGCGTCAGAAGTTTGAGGCACTGCAAGAACAAGCTGCCAGGGTCGGGCGCAAGATAAATGCAAATAAAACCAAGGAGACAAGGATTCTGTCTCCAGCAAACGCTGGCAACACCAGCTGTCCAGGAGAGATCCGGAAGCGGGTAACAACCTTTACATATCTAGGCGGCCTTATCACCACCACTGACCGCACTGAGGAAGATGTCGAGGCAAGGTGCAGGAAGGCACAAGTTGCTTTGTCAATTTTAAGACCAATATGGAGATAAAGTTCATCTCTCCGTGGACGAAGATAAGGATCTTCAATTCCAGTGTGAGGTCGGCTCTAATTTACGGACGTGAGACCTGGAGACTAACAAAGAAGATCATCGCCCAACTCCAGATCGTCATCAACCGTAGGCCCCGGTACATCATAGGGGTGTGGTGGCCAAGGAAGATCTCCATTGAGGAGTTGTGGCAGCGCATTAGGCAGGAGAGAATTGAAATTGCCATTGAGATAATCGGCCACACTCTAAGGAAACCTGCCACCGGTATCAACCGCCTATCCCTTGAATGGAAACCTTACGAAGATTGCCAAAGAATTCCGATGATGTCCAAAGATTGCCGAAGATCACCCGAAGCTCTTCGAAGACTTTCAAACATTTTTGGAAGTTTTGCAAATATTTCGGAGATTTTTGAAGGCATTGAACTACCAAACAGCCTTCATAAGGAAACAATGTGAAGACGACCTTGAATATTATGTTTTCAAGTGTATTATTAACAAGTAATCAAATTGCACTCGAAATCATGTAATTACCTTCTACTTGACCGAAAACATGCCAGGAATATTGTTCCTTCTTCTCGGATCTAATTCTCGAAAATATTTCCGCGCTCTTGTTGAGTCGGCACTTTTAGTTCAAGAAGACGGTGAGCCAATAAATTCGCTAAGACACTCTATTTCGATTTCATAGCGGAGCTCCTGTGCGTCGGTGCCCGAGCGGAGCTTCATATCTAAGAAAATTTGGTAACCCATCGATCCTAAAACCGTTGGTTGTCACAGCTTTTTTCTTTATGGTTAAACACAGGCGACGCAAGCTCTCAATGTTATCCTTTTTTTTTTTTCACTTTTATGCGAACGTTCAGCCTAACGCGACATATGGCATATACTATTACATAACGACCGAATTTGACTACGCGAAACGTGACTCTGGCCCTGCAGCATATGGAGGTGTTGTGTATAAATAAAATGCTCCCCGGGTACCGTCGTGCTTTATTTGTCAAACCCAAAAAGGGATTGCCCAGTTACCTGGGGAGCATTTTGGTTTGACTGTTGACAAATCGTTGCTGACTACCCCCGGTCGAGCTAATTATAATTACCCAACCCCGGGAAAATGTCTTAAGTTAAATGAAATAAAAAGCAAGTCAAAAAATTGTTAGGCTAAACGTTCGCGTAAAAATGAAAAAAAAAAAAAAAAAAAAGGAT
>Ga0126339_10002137_pt1 | contig 14031 bp, 12 predicted proteins | sample OrbTmetagenome_2_FD_92532 | JGI IMG/M metagenome (GOLD analysis project Ga0126339, IMG submission 92532) | Coral microbial communities from Petempiche,Puerto Morelos, Mexico - Orbicella T R C metagenome | ecosystem: Host-associated > Invertebrates > Cnidaria > Coral | place: Petempiche,Puerto... | reverse complement strand
CGCTAGAGTATTCCGAGATCAAGTTGGGTCGCGATACGGACCAACTTGATCTTGAAGATACTCAAAACCTATAGAATGAGAGTGAAGTCGGGTCAGCTTGACCTAAGCTGATCCCGCTTCACTCTAGGGCACTGATCCAGACAAAAAGATGCAATATGCATTTTGTCTGGATCGAGTGTAAAAGTCTGCACTTGACCTGACAGGAGGTCCCTGTCGTGGCGGGTGTCCGACGTCACGCGGCGGGGATGATTTTCTCGCGGGCTGTCGGGGCGATGTCCATGAAGGTCTGCATCGGGGTTCGTCCGCAACACCATCGGCCCTGGTGGGTGCGGACCTCGTTGTACTCGCGCATCCAGGCGTCGAGATCGGCCTGCAACTGGTCCACCGTCTGGTAGATCCGCTTTCGAAACGCGACGCGGTAGACCTCATCGAGCACGGTTCTGTGGACTCGCTCACAGATGCCGTTGGTCTGTGGGCTCTTGGTCTTGGTTCGGGTGTGGTCGATGTTCTCGACCGCCAGATCCAGTTCGTCCTCGTGACGCTCCGGCGCCCCGCAATACGCGGTACCACGATCGGTCAACATGCGACTGATGGGCACCTCGTGCTCATCGAAGAACGAGATGACGCGATCGTTCAGGATCTCGGCGGCGGTGATCGGCGTCTAGCGCTCATAGAGCTTGGCGAAGGCGACCTTGGAACAGGTGTCGATCACGCTCTGCTGGTAGACGCGGCCCACGCCCTTGAGGGTGCCGACATAGAAGGTGTCCTGGGCCAGGCAGTAGTATCCGGGGCATTCGCTCTCGAACTCACCATGGGCCTCCTTGTCGGCCTTGGCCTTTTCCAGGGGGACCACCCAGGCCCGGATGACTGTCTGGTCCTTGGTCATGGGGTGATCTCCGGCTTGGGGCCGCCTGGGAGTGGGGCTTCGCTGCGCAATCCGGAGGGCTGCGCTCAGCCCAACCCCGGCGGCCACGCCGACCTGTTCGATAGACAGCCCCCCCTACAGCACGTCGGCGAAGGCCCGGTGGGTCTTGCGGAACCAGGCATGGCCCAGACTGGCCACGATCAGGCCGACCAGGGTGTACACCCCCAGTGCGCCCCAGTCAGGCAACTGGCCCAGGATGGCCACCGCGCGCATCTCCTCCACGATCACGGTGATCGGGTTGAGGACGATCACGGCCTGCAAGGCCTCCGGGGCGCGGCTGGCCGGATAGAACACCGGCGCGGTGAACAGCAGCACGGTGGACAGCACCCCCATGAGCTGGCCGATGTCGCGCAGGAACACCCCCAACGAAGACAGGAACCAGCACAGCCCCATCATCAGCGGCAACGCCGCGGCCAGCACCACGGGCACCAGGATCACGGTCCAGGGCAGCGCGCCGTTCACCACCAGAACGAAGACCAGCAGGACGAGCACGCTAATCGCCGCGTGAAAGAAGGCATTGGCGACGACGATCCAGCTCAGGGTTTCCAGGGGGAACACCACCCGCTTCACCAGGTTGGGCTGGCTGACGATGATCCCCGGTCCCCGGGTGAGGACCTCCACGAACAGAGCATGGACGATCAGGCCGGCGAACAGGCGCGGCGCGAACTGCAACGCCGAAGCCTCGGCCATGTCCGGCCAGCGGGCACGGAAGACGATGCCGAACACGTAGGTGTACACCGCCAGCATCAGCAGCGGCAGCACCAGGGTCCACAACAGCCCCAGCACCGAGCCGCGATAGCGCCCCAGAACATCGCGCACCACCATCTGCCAGGTCAGATAGCGATGCGTCATCAGGCAGCGCGCCGCCGCCACCAGGGTCAGGGGCACATCACGGGCGGCTTTGGCAAGGTGGACGGCAAGGCTCACGGGGCAGGGTCCTGTCGGCTGAAACGGTCCGGTGCGGGACTATAGACCCGGTCCGGCGGCGACGCCACCACCGGCACCGCGCCTTGCCTGGCTGGCGACAACGGGCCGCACCGCGTTCAGCAAACGGTCCACCTGGCGGTCCCAGGACCAGTCGGCCATGACCGCCGCCGCCGCGCGGCCGCGCGCCGCCGCCGCGTCGCGGTCAGCGTAAGCCTGTTCCATCGCCTCCAGAAGCTCTTCGACCGAGGACTCGCCCCAGTCGCGGCGCCCCTGGTCGGCGGCGTCCGTGGCCACCGGGTCTTGCCGGTCCAGCACAAACACGTGATCCCCCACCAGGTCCAGGTGCCCGGTGTTGCGCGACAGGACCGTGGGCAGGCCGCAGGCCATCGCCTCCATGGCCGGCAGGTTGGTGCCGCCTTCGCAGCGGCTAGGAAACACGGCCAGATCGCACTCATGCAGAATATTCGGCATGCGTGTGTTGCGCACCAGGCCCAGGTCCAGGATGGCATCGGCTGGAATGCCGTTGCGGACCAGCCAGGACACCAGGTCAAGGCGCCCGTCCGTGACCTCGGGCACGCCTTCCACATGGGGCGAGCGTTCCATCTCGGCCATGCTCTCGGGCCACAGGTTGGCCCAGCCGCACACCAGCAGGGCCTCGGGATGGCGTTGGCGGAAGGCGCGGAAGGCGGCGACGACGATATCCTGGCCCTTGCGGTACTCCAGCTTGCCGCCCGAGAAGATCACGAAGCGGTCGGGGAAGAGACCAGCGCGGGGACCTGTGTGGAAGAGGGCCGGGTCGATGCCCTGGGGGCAACAGGCCACGTTGCGCACCCCCCTCTCCGCCAGCACCTGGGCGTTCCAGGACGATCCGGCGATGATCAGCGGCAGGCGGCCGGCAAGGGCGAGCGCCTTCGGTGGGATGTCCGCGTGCTCGAAGAATAGCAGGCCGATGTCGGGATGCCCGGGCGTGTCGCGAAAAGACGGGTAGGGCATAAGGCGATCGCCCATGGGTTGAAGCACCGGGAAGGCCAGGCGCCGGCCGGTGTTGGCGGCCAGGCTTTCGCGCAGGCCGGCATGGACCTTGAGGGCCGGGCGCAGCACCCGCGCGCGCAAGGGATCGATATCGAGTCCCTTGGCGACATTGAGCAGCATCGGCTGCACCCCCTTGCGCGGCAGGGTCAGGGCCAGATTGAGCGCGTAGACTCCGCCGCCACTGGGCAAGCCCACCGTCCAGGCGATGCCGAGCCGATCCATCGTGTCTGTATCCTCGCGTCAGCGGCGGCCGAAGGTGCCCCCTTACTCCGAGGACCAGGACCGGCGCAACCGTTCCTCCGCCCTTGACCATCTGACTGGCCCATGCGATGGCTCCGGCCCATGACGTCGCCGCCCACTCTCGACACCTTGCTGATCCAGGCTCGGGCCCTCTATCGCGCTCGCAACGACGCCTGCGCGGGTCTCTATGGGCAGGTCCTGGCGCGGGATCCCAACCATGCCGAGGCCCTGGACATCCTCGCCCGCTTCGCCGCGCGCGATGGCCGGCTGCAAGACGCCCTCGCCTTGCGCGAGCGGCTGGCGCGCGCCCGCCCCCGGGTCGCCGCGAGCCATGCCGCGCTCGGGCAGGCCCGCCTGAACGCGGGCGACGTGGCCGGCGGCGTGGCGGCCTTGCGCCGAGCCTTGAGTCTCGACCCCGCGCATACCGTGGCGGTCACGCACCTGGGCTTTCTGGCGCGGCGGCGCCGGCAACCGGCGGAGGCCGTGCGGTGGTTCGCCCGCTGGCATCACCTGGCGCCCGATGATGCCGAGGCCAGCAAGGCGTTGTCCGCCGACCTGCTTGACGTGAATCGTCCCGACGCGGCCGCCAAAGCATTGAGAACCGGGGTGCGGCACCACCCCAAGGATCATGAACTCTGGTTCAACCTGGGCCGGGTGCTTCGGCGTCTGAATCGGCTAGGCAACGCGGCGGACGCCCTGCGCCAGGCAGTCCGGCTCAAGACGACCGACCCCGCCGCCTGGTTCCACCTGGCCTCGGTCCTCAGGGACATGGGCCAGAAGGAGCAAGGACGACAGGCTTTCGAACGCCTGTTGGCCGTCGCTCCGGACCACACCAGTGGACGCTTGGCGCTGGGCGCCTTGCTGAAGGAGCAGGGTCTCTGGAAGCAAGCCGCCGCCACCCTGGCGCCCCTGGCACCGCCACCGGGGTTGACCCAGGGGGGCGTTCTGCTGGCCATGGCCCGCTTGCCGATGCTGTATCGCTCAGAGGCAGAGATGGTCCGGTGTCGCGCCGCCTATGCCCGCGACCTGACGCGCCTGGCCACGCCGCCATCGGTGCCCACGTCGCAAGACACCATCGCCCGCGCCGCCGACGCCGTCGGCGCCTCGCAGCCTTACTACCTGCCCTACCAGAACCAGGACGACCGTCCCCTTCAGGAAACCTATGGCCGCGCGGTCCATGCCGCCATGGCCGCCGCCCACCCGGCCTGGTGCACACCGCCGGAAACGCCGCCCCCGGCCCCGGGCGAACCCGTGCGGGTCGGTTTGGTCTCCGGCTTCTTCCGCTGGCATACCATCTGGAAGCTGTTCCTGCGCGGCTGGATGACCGGGCTGGACCCGGCCCGGGTCCGCGTCACCGCCTATTCAACGCATCCGGCGGTGGACGACACCACACGCACCGCCCGCCAGGGGTTCCCCCGCTTCGTCGATCATCGGCCCTTCCAGGCCATGGCCCAGGCCATCCGCGACGACCGCAACCACGTGCTCATCTGGCCCGAGGTGGGCATGGACCCAATGGCCGCGCGGCTGGCCTGCCTGCGGCTGGCCCCCGTTCAATGCGTCTCCTGGGGGCATCCGGACACCACCGGCCTGCCCACCATGGACTGGTTCCTGACCAGCGATCTCATGGAGCCGGACGGCGCCGAGAAGCGCTACAGCGAGCGGGTCCACCGCCTGCCCAACCTCGGCATCGCCTACCCGCCCCTGACCGTGCCAACCACGGCCGCCAACTTCGCGGCCCTGGGCATTCCCGACGATGCCACCCTGATTCTGTGCTGCCAGTACCTGTCCAAGTATTTGCCGCAGCACGACCGCCTGCTGGCGCGCATCGCCGCGCGGGTGCCCGGCGCCCGCCTGGCCTTCATCGATATCCGCCGACCACCCCTGAAGGCCATCTTGTGGAAGCGCCTGGCCGACGCCTTCGCCGCCGAGGGATTGGCAGCCGAGGACCACGTCGTGTTCCTGCCCTACATGCAGCCGGCCACGTACGCGGCGTTGAACGACCGCGCCGACGTCTACCTGGACACCATCGGCTGGTCCGGCGGCAACACCACCCTGGAAGCCGTGGCCCACGCCCTGCCCGTGGTCACCCTGCCTGGGCCCTTCATGCGCGGGCGTCACTCAGCCGCCATCCTCACCCATATCGGCGTCACCGAGACCATTGCGGACACCGAGGACGCCTATGTGGAGATCGCCGTGCGCTTGGGCACGGATCCTGCCTGGCGGGCCGAGGTCAGCGCCAGAATTGCCGCCGGCCGCGACCGCATCCACACAGACACCGCGCCGCTCCGGGCGTTGGAGGATTTTGTGGAAGAGGTGGCGGTCAGGGGCGCGGCGCCGGCTCACTCCGCATAGGCGACGGTACCGCCCAGGCCCTCCATCAGCGCACGCAGCCGGGACAGGTCGGGAATGGTGATGGTGCGACCCTTGCGCACAAGAAGGCCATCCTGGGCCAGGTCCAGCAGCACCCGCGCCACGGTCTCGCGGCTGGCGTTGATCCGGGTGCCCAGGTCCGCCTGGGTGGGCACGGGATGCACCAGATGGGCGCCGCGGATAACCGGGCTGGGTTTGGCCAGCGTGATGAGTTCCCGGCAGACCCGTTGCGTGACCGTTTGCGTGGACAGGCTCTGCAAGCGCTCGTTGGACGCGCGGATGAGGCCGGTGAGGCGTGTCATGACCCGCCAGGCGATCACCGGCTGCTCGGCGAGCACGGTGCGGAATCGCTCCGCCGGCATCACCAGCAGCAGGCCGTCCGTGCGGGCCGTGACACAGGCCGATCGGCGCATACCGTCAATGGCGGCGATCTCACCGAAGTAGGCCCCCTCTCCCAATTCGGCAAACGCGATCTCGCGACCGCTGCGGGAATAGCTGGACACAGTGACGATGCCACGACGGATGAACATGACGTCGCGGTCGGTGCTGGTGATATCGCAGATCACTTGCCGGGCGGAGAACGTGCGCGGATAGCAGCCGCGCGCAAGGTCCGCGAGCAACGCCTGGGGAACCCCGTCGAACAAGGCAAATCGCGCCAAGGACTCAGACTCGGACATCGTGGCCGCCCCCCGTGGTGGCTCTTCCGAAACCTTGGTCTCAGACCAACCCGCCCACACCGACATGGCCCACGTGAACCACAGATGTCGGTATGAGTCCGCTCCGGCGTTCTGATCGCAAGCCCTCGGCTGACGTGGACGAGTCAGCCGCCGCGCACCGACCTGCTCCCCAACCCGGCCACCCAAGATATACGGCCGTGTACAGATGCTTTGGGGAGTCAGCCGATGACACCCACACCCACGGTCATGATCAATAACCGTTGACGTGAGATCAAACCCACCTGTTCCATTGAAATTATATAGAAATCCCGATGGAACACGCTCCGCTCTCGGAGCCAACGCTCTTGTTTTGTCTAGGTCACCCGCCCCGCGATGACAAGAAAAACATCAGTTATAATCGGGATCATGCGTCAGAGAGCGCCTGGTCCAAATCGGCGATCAGGTCGGCCGCGTCCTCCAGACCGATGGACAGCCGGATCACATCATCGCCGGCGCCGGCGGCGGCCCGCTGTTCCTCCGTCAACTGCCGGTGGGTGGTGGAGGCGGGGTGCAGGATCAGGCTACGGGTATCGCCGATGTTGGCCAAATGGCTGAAAACATTGACCGCCTCCACCACGCGCACACCGGCCTCGAAACCGCCCGTCAGACCACAGGTGAACACCGCCCCCGGTCCCTCGGGCAAGTACTTGTCGGCCAACGCCTTGAACGGCGAGGCATCCAGCCCGGCATAGGATACCCAGGCGACCTTGGGATGGTTGGCCAGATACTCGGCGATGGTACGCGCGTTGGCCACGTGCTGGCGCATGCGCAAGGGCAAGGTCTCGATGCCCATCAGGGTCAGGAAGGCGTTCTGGGGGCTCAGCGTGGGCCCGAAGTCGCGCAGGGCCACCGCCCGGGCCTTGGTGGTGAAGGCAAAGTCACCGAAGGTCTCGTAGAAGGTCAGGCCGTGGTAGGCGGGTTCCGGCTTGGCCAGGGAGGGGAACTTGCCGCTCTTGGCCCAGTCGAAGCGCCCCGATTCGACGATGGCCCCGCCCAGGGCATTGCCGTGGCCCGACAGGAACTTGGTGGTGGAGTGGGTGACGATGTCGGCGCCCCATTCGATGGGACGACACAGCGCCGGCGTGGCCATGGTGTTGTCGACGATCAGCGGAATGCCGGCCTCCCGTGCGATCTGGGCGACCTTCTCCACGTCGACGATGATCCCGCCAGGGTTGGCCAGCACCTCCAGGAAGATGGCCTTGCACTTGTCGGTCATGGCCCGACGGAAGTTCTCCGGGTCGGTGGGGTCGACGAAGTGGCAGGTCCAGCCCAGCTTCTTGAAGGACAGCCCGAACTGGGTGATGGAGCCGCCATAGAGGTTGCGCGCCGCCAGGAATTCGTCGCCCGGCTCCAGCAGGGTGAAGAAGGTCAGGAACTGGGCGGCATGGCCGGAGGCGGCGCAGCAGGCGGCGCGCCCGCCCTCCAGGTTGGCGATACGCTCCTCCAGGACGCAGACCGTGGGGTTGGACAGCCGCGCGTACACATGGCCGAAGTTATGCAGGTTGAAGCGGCTGGCGGCCTGGTCCACGTCGTCGAACACGTAGGACGTGGTCTGGAAGATGGGCGTGGCGCGGGCACCCGTTGTGGGGTCGGGGCTGGCCCCGGCATGGATGGCCCGGGTGGAGAAACCGTAGTCGGTCTTGCCACCGGCCCCCGCGCCGTGACCCGGAGCGCGCTTGGCGCGGGAACTGATGACCCCGGAGTTGACCCCGTACCATCCCAGTTCCCCGCCAAGGCGGCCGTACTCGATCTTCGGGCAGCGATCCATGATGACGGTGAGGCCCGACGCCTCGGCCCGCGCGGCGGCGGCATCGTTGCGCACGCCCAACTGCATCCAGATGACCGCGACCCCCTTGTCGGCGGCGACGGCGATAGTCTCGTCCACCACACCCCCGGCGGCCTCGGACCCCCGGAAGATGTCCACCATGTCGAAGGGCTCGGGGACCTCGGCCAGGCTGGCGTAGACGGTCTCGCCCAGGATGGTGTTGCCCGCCTGCGTCGGGTTCACCGGGATCACCCGATACCCCTTCTCCTTCAGGTACTTCATGACGAAGTAACTGGGCCGGTTATAGTTCGCCGAGGTGCCGACCATGGCGATGGTGCGCACCTTGGCCAGGATGGAGCGGATCAGGGCATCGTCGTAGGTCAGGGCGGCCTGGTGAGTCATGGGGGCGCGCATCCTTGCCGGGGTCGTCGAGCGGAGCCCCCATGCAAGCGCGGGGAGACGGGCGGGTCAATGGGGCTCCCAGGCCGCCTATGGCACCGCCGCGACCACCACAGCGTTGCGCCACCGATCTCATTGCGCACGCGAACCGATCTGGCTATACATCCAAGAGAGACGGGCACCCTCGCCTGACCTCCTTGCCGGAACGGCTTGTCCACCGCCAAGGAGTCGGGCCCATACAAAAAAGGCCCGTCCGAACAGGGAGGTCTTTCACCATGCCCAAGGACCGTGGACTGCGGGAGCTGTACGAGCAGGACCCCATCGCCGCCGACGAGATCGTGTTCGGCCGCCGGACCGGACCCGACCGGCGCGGCTTTCTGAAAGGTGCCGGGCTGGCCGCGATGGGAACCGTCCTCGGTGCCAGCATTCCGTTTCATCGCGGCATGCCCGCCGGCCTGATCCCGGCCGCGCTCGCCGACTCGACCGATGACCTCGTGATCGAGGGCAAGAACGGCCTGCGGGTGCTCAACGACCGGCCGGTGAACGCCGAAACGCCCGCCCACCTGCTGGACGACGATGTCACGCCCATCGCGCACTACTTCATTCGCAACAACGGCGTCCCGCCCGAGAACACCGGCGCCGAGGGCTGGCGCCTGACGGTGGACGGCGAGGTCCACCAAGCGCTGGACCTGACCATCGCCGACCTGGCCGACCGGTTCGAGGTGGTGACCCTGCGCCTGCAGCACGAGTGCGGCGGCAACGGCCGCGCCGGCTTCAACCCGCCGGCCAGTGGCAACCAGTGGACCACGGGGGCCATCGGCAACGCGGCCTGGACCGGCGTGCGCATGCGCGACGTGCTCGACGCCGCCGGCCTCAAGGAGAGCGCTGTCTATACCGCGCACTATGGCGCCGACACCCACTTGTCCGGCGATCCCGCGAAGGTGCCGATCTCGCGCGGCGTGCCGATGTGGAAGGCGATGGACCCGCACACCCTGATCGCCTGGCGGATGAACGGCCAGGACATCCACCCGATGAATGGCGCGCCGTTGCGTATCCTGTGCCCCGGCTGGCCCGGCTCCACCTCGCAGAAATGGCTGACCCGCATCCAGGTGCGCGACGTTGTCCACGACGGCACCAAGATGACGGCCCCGAGCTACAGCGTGCCCTACCATGCGGTGCAGCCCGGCGCCGAGGTGGCCAAGGCCGACTTCAAGATCATCGAGTCCATGCCGGTCAAGTCGCTGATCACCTATCCACGCAGCGGGTTCCAGCTTCCCGAGGGCCATCGCGCCGTGCGCCTGCGGGGCCACGCGTGGTCGGGCGACGATGTGGTCACGGCGGTGGACGTCAGCCACGACTTCGGCGCCACCTGGACCCGCGCCGACCTGCGGGCGCCGCCGAACCCCTATTCCTGGCAGCGCTGGGAGGCCGAACTCTCGTTCCCGACCAAGGGCTACTATGAGATCTGGGCGCGCGCCACCAACGCCCGCGGGCTCCAGCAGCCGTTCATTCCGCCCTGGAATCCCAAGGGCTACCTGAACAACGCCATGCACCGGATCGCGATGACGGTGCCCGCATGAGGCGACGTCGGCCCCGCCCCGCCGCCCATCGCGGCGGAGGGCGGTATGGACGGGTGGCGGCCGTGACCTGCGCCGCCATCCTCCTGTTCCCTCATGACACAACCGCCCAGGACCTTCCCGGCGACGGCGAGGGCAAGTGGATCGTGGAGGCATGGTGTGGCGCCTGCCATTCGCTGACCATGGTTACCCAGCAGGGCATGTCCCGCCGGCGTTGGGACGAAACCCTGGTGTGGATGGTCGAGAAGCAGGGCATGCCAGAGTTACCGGATGATGCCCGCGAGATCGTGCTGGATTATCTCGCGAAGCATTTCGGCGAGGGTCATCGGCCGGGTGGCGCCGCCGGGCCGCCGCCGTCCATCGGGATCGGCGTGCAGCCGCTCTTTCCGCCAGGCTGAATCACGCCCCATCCGAAGGGCGCGGCGCGGCGGGACCCGCCCTGTCCTACCGCACCTTCCAGGCGGTGTAGGCCGTCCCCAGCGCCGCCACGCAACAGCCGACACTCGCCACGATGGCGGAAACCGTGTCGCCCGGCGGCGTGCCCAGGAACCGGACGGCCAACAGGCCCTGGTGGACGGCCAGCCCCAGGAACATCAGGGCCATCAGGCCAAAGCCAATGCGAATGGCAAGCATGGTCCCTCCCGGCATCACGTGTGCGGGCACCAGGGCACGGTGCCAGGGCTGAAGACGCGGGCGCCTGCGAAAGGCCCGAGACCGGTTGATCCCACGTCATCCATCTATGGTGTTAGCGTGACCTCCCTTAAAGCTCCATGACCAGAACGCCGAAACGACGCTGGGTCTCGAGGTCCGGGACCAGGCCCCGCGCACACGGTCGCCGACGCCTCTGGCCGACACCGACGCCCAGCCCCGCGGCGCTTCACGTCACCCGATCCGTTCCAGGCCCGGAAAAGCCTCGATCATCCATTGGGCGATGTCGGCCATGCCGCCGGTCATGATCAGGATGCCCGTCAGCACCAGCAAGCCGCCGATCACCTTCTCAACCGTGCCCATGTGGCGGCGGAACCGCTTCATGAAGCGCAGGAACGCCCCGATCGCCAGCGCCGCCAGCAGGAACGGCACACCGATGCCCACGGCATAGGTCCCCAACAGGGAAGCCCCGGTCCAGGGGCTGGGACTGGAGCCGGCCACGAACAGGATCGCCGCCAGCACCGGACCGACACAGGGAGTCCAGCCGAAGGCGAAGGCCAACCCCACCAGATAGGCACCGATCAGGCCAACCGGCTTGGACTCCACGTGAAAGCGGGCCTCGCGATACAGCATGGCGATGCGGAACACGCCCAGGAAGTGCAGCCCGAGCACAACGATGATGCCCCCGGCGATGGGCGCCAGGATGTGCATGTTCTCGGACACGATGTTGCCGGCCATGGCGGCACCCGCCCCCAGGGCCACGAACACCGTGCCGAAGCCCAGCACGAAGGCCAGGGCGGCCATGAACACCCGCGCGCGGGCCGTGCGCACCTCGGCGTCCCCGCCGCCCTCCAGTTGGTCCAGGCTGACGCCACCGATGAAGCACAGGTAAGGCGGCACGATGGGCAGGATACAGGGGGATAAGAAACTGAGCACGCCAGCGGTCAGCGCCCCCAGATAGGTGACATTCAGCCCCTCCATGACGGTCACGCTCCCGTTCTTGTGTGGTGTTATTGATCGCCGTGGCGAGCGTCACGGCCCGCCCGGCGTCCATGACATCACGCCGACCGTTCACCCCCGGATGGTGATGGACGTGTTCTCGGGAACCGTGACCACCTTTTCCCGCTCGATATAGTCGGCCACCAGGTCGTAGACCGGCGGTCCCTCCGTGCCTTCGTTGACCGATGCCCAGCCGGCCACCACGTAGCTCTTGGCCGGATCGATGGCCTCGCCGCTGTCCAGCAGGGTCAGGTTGGAGATGCGCTCCCCCATGGGCTTGCCGACGTCGATGGTGTAGGCCATGCCGCCCACGCGCACCATGTCCCCGCCCTGCTGGTAAAAGGGGTCGGGGTTGAAGATGTTGTCGGCCACGTCCTCCAGCACCGTCTTGATCATGGCGCCGTCCATCTCCGTCCGGTAGGCGGCCGGGTAGGTGATCGAGGTCATGGAATGGACGTCGTCCACGGTGATGTCCTGGCCCGGCAGAAGGGTCGCTCCCCAGCGGAAGCCCGGCGACAGAGCAATCTGCGCATCGCGCTCGGCCAGCAGCGCCTGGCAGATCAGGTCGTCGAAGCTGCCGTTGAAGTTGCCGCGCCGGTACAGCAGGTCGTCGGTCCTGCCCAACACCCGGGTGCACTCGGCCTCGTAGGGCGCCCGCACGTCGGCGATCAGCCGGGCCATCTCCGGATCGGGCGTGATCACGTCGGAGAACACCGGGATCAGGCGGTAGCGGAAGTCGGCCACCTTGCCCCCCTGAACATCCAGATCCAGGCGCGACAGGAACTTGCCGTGGGAGCCGGAGGCCACCAGCAAGGTGCCGTTCTCGGTGATCACGCGCGGCAAGGCATCGTGGGTGTGGCCGGTGAGGACAACATCGAGCCCCGAGACCAGCGAGGCCAGCTTGCGATCGACGTCGAACCCGTTGTGGGACAGCAGCACCACCACCTGGGCACCGGCGGCACGGGCATCATCGATGTGCGCCTGCACCATGTCGGGACGGATGCCGAAGGACCAGTCGGGGATCAGGTGGCGCGGGTTGGCGATGGGGGTGTAGGGGAACGCCTGACCGATCACCGCCACCCGGACGCCGCCCCGCTCGAACATCTGGGTGGACTCGAACACCGGCTCGTCCCACGAGGTGTCCAGCACATTGCCGCAGAGGAAGGGAAACGCCAGCCTCTCCTCGACCAGCGCCTGCACCCGATCCTGGCCATAGGTGAACTCCCAGTGGGCGGTCATGGCGTCGGTCTTCAGGGCGTTGAAGGCCCGCACCATGTCCTCGCCCTGGGTCATCAGCGAGGTATAGGAGCCCTGCCAGGTATCCCCGCCATCCAGGAACAGGGTGTTGTCCGGACGCTCGGCGCGGATCGCCTTGACCAGCGTCGCCAGCCGGTCGAGCCCACCGACCCGCCCATACGTGGCCGCCAGGTTGGCGAAGTCCACGTTGGTCAGGGCGTAGCACTCCGGCGAGTCCCGGGGGATATCGAACAGGGACAGGAAGTCCGTCCCCGTCACATGCGGCGGCAGCCCCTCGACGGCACCCACACCCAGGTTGATGGAGGGCTCCCGGAAGTAGATGGGCTTCAACTGCGCGTGCACGTCGGTGACATGCAGCAGGGTCACCTGCCCCAGTGAATCGAAGCGCAGCAGGTCGTCCTGGGTCAGGGTCTGAGCGGCCGCCGCGCGGCGCAGGCCGGTGGGGCCGCCCAGCAGGATGGCGGTCGCCGCCGCCGTGCGCAGGAAGTCACGCCTGGTGAACATGATGTCTCTCTTCTGTTCGGTCGCGCGCCGGGCCGAGCCGGTGTCACCCGGACGGCGCGACGCGGATGGGGGACGACGCACGCGGCGTCACGCGCCGCCTGGACAGCGATCCAGGATGGCGCGGGCACCGGGCACTCTGGACGGCCTCGCGGCAAAGCTCTTCGTGATGACGGAACGGCCGCGACGCCGCCCCCTCGCGTGATGAGGGGAGGACACCTACTTGCGCACCGACGGCGATTCCACCGGCAGGCCGTTGCCCCGCCAGGTGACGTAGAGTTCCAGATTGACGTATTCATCGGCGCCGTAGGGGTACGGCTCGGCACGGATGTTCCTGTTGCACCCTCGGAAACGGCGGTGCAGCGAGCCCAGTGTCTGCCACTTCAGCCGATAGGTCGGAAATCCGTTCGACTGACCCTGGCTGAGGGTCTCGGCGCGGATCCTGGTGCCGGCGTGATCCAGGTGGCAGTGCGTGCAGGCCAGATCGAGCTGACCGCGGCGTTGCTCGTAGAACACCTTGCCTTGCTCCCAGAAGGATTGCGCCGGCCCATCGATGGATACGTCGACGGGCATGCCCTTCGACTGGTGCTTGACGAAGGCGGTGATGCCCAACAGCGCCTCCGACTCCCAGGCGAAGGGGTCGGCCTGCATCTGCGTCTCGCGGCACCAATTGAT
>Ga0126339_10002136_pt1 | contig 14032 bp, 13 predicted proteins | sample OrbTmetagenome_2_FD_92532 | JGI IMG/M metagenome (GOLD analysis project Ga0126339, IMG submission 92532) | Coral microbial communities from Petempiche,Puerto Morelos, Mexico - Orbicella T R C metagenome | ecosystem: Host-associated > Invertebrates > Cnidaria > Coral | place: Petempiche,Puerto... | reverse complement strand
TTCAACAATCGGGAGGTAGGATTACATTGCCACTTGCATTAACCCTAGAGACTCATTGCATTGGTCCATGCAATTCATCACTAATGCACAATCGGGAGGTAGTAGTGTATTACAGTGCCACTTGCATTAAACCTGGAGACTCAAATAGCATACGGCATGCATTTGTCCATGCAATTCATCACTCATGCACAATTGGGAGGTAAGAATCCAATGCCACTTGCATTAACCTGGAGACTCAAACAGCATGCAGCATGCAATTGTCCATGCAATTTATCACTCATGCATAATGGGGAGGTGCATTTAAGAATCTAATGCCACTTGTATTAATCCTAAAGGCTCAAACAGCATGCAGTTGCCCATGCATCAATCATTCATGCATATACAATTACCAAGCTTAAAAACCTCCACAGCACTAACAGCAATCATTTTACATTAGTAACATTAAATACAGAGTAGTTTTGTTAGTAACAGCAATCATTTTGCGTTAGTAACATTAAATAGGGAGTATTTTTGTTAGAATAGTTCAAACCTCCGCCTCCTCCTTGCAGATCTTCCGAGTTTTCCGTACTTTCCAAATGATAATGCCAAACATCCATGCGGGCATACTTTTCTGTTGGAAATCCACAGCAAGGAACAAAAAACAGAACAAAACAATGACGAACACGTGCATTTTTTATCATGAATTTATGATCGTGCTGTGCCAATGAATGTGCCAACGTCAGTGCAGGTGCCGCCAATGCTGGTGCTGTTATTAATGCTCGTGATATTGCCAGTGTTGTGATCCATCATGGAGACAGTGGTATCCATGACAATGTTGTGCCAGTACAAAAAAAAAGCAACATGTTGTTTTGTGCTGATTATTTTCTTGAATGGAAAGCCTACACGGAGCACCTCCAACAGCAGTGGATGCGTACACAATGTGATTTCCTTGTGTGTCACACTGTACAAAATTGTGCATAATCGCGTAAGTAGTTAGTGTGCACAACGTTCGTACATGGAACTATTTCTTTGTTGGTAAGGCAAATGGTCTTTCATATCGTAAACAACTATGACGACCGTTTCGTTTCAGGCATCATTTAAGTTGAAAACCCCTGAAAATGTTAACTTACTCCTTATTCCGAGGAAATCTTTGTTGACCTCGAAAGTACGTGCACACCAGGAGGAATTTGCCCTATTTTATTTGGTAGCTGCCAGCTTCTCTCATAAAACATGTTCTACAATAACTTCCCTCCGCATGGCTAATGAAGTCTTCCATAATAATCTTAGAAGAAGTTTTCTTTATCCGTATTTCTTGCTCCTTCGAATCAGAGTTAACGATGCAAACAAATAGGTATGGTTCCCTATTCTTTACATTTTCAAAATTTCCAAACGTAACATAACAGTATAATCGGGGAACAAAGAAAGTGTCAGACTATGTTATTTCTCGGAGTCACCTTAGACTATTGGGTTACATGTATTTGTACAAAACGTTGTTGCAAATGACATTTGTTTGCCCAACTGCACATGGGCTGCACATGCCGTCTCAGGTGTGCAGTAAATTTGCTCAAGTAATCACAGGGAATACCCATATAGCGAGTGCTCAGAGATTTACATGTAGCATTGCTGCAGTCTTGTATCACCACTGCAGGTAAAATACAACACTATACATGAATAGCTAGATGACAATTAATCACACATAATATGTGCCGCTCAGTTTGTGACAGACAAGAACATGTGCAAGTCAAGTGCAAAATTGCAAGCAGTGAAGTGCATCAAAATGTTCCGAAGACACAAACAAAGTTTTGAACATTCAACAAAAACCTACCTACGTATTTAATATAAGCATGTAAAATAAGATAGTAAGTTTTTCTTTTCCTTAGCTTACATTTTTGAAACCGGAGGGGCAATAAACGTCATTTCCTCACTGAGTCAATATATTGTCGTCAACAACGTCTTCAAATGGCCACCAATGTTTAGAGTTAAAAGAACTAATGGCGATCATTAACTTGAGGATAATTTTGAATATTTTAAGACTGCGATCGAAGGGGTAAGGTCATGCAAATGGTTCCTATCGACATCTGTTGTGTCAACGCTTTAATTCCATTCTGAGGAGACAAATTTGGCTCTAGTTAGATTAGCACTAGCCCGCCTAGATTAGTACTTGCTATCCGCGGGCCAAATAACACGTAATTTTACGATGAAAGAAAATAAAGATTATTGTTGTTGTTGTTGTTGTGAATATCCAGCAATGAGACAATTACGGTACAATCAGCTCACCTTTCTCGTCCTCTGCAACATTAACATCAACTGTTGCTTCCATTGACACTGGAACAGCTCGCAATAGAAATTCAGATCTCTCCTGCTGTTTTTTCAATTCAGCTCCACTGTTGGGGATCTTCTTCTTGTCCTGCTTCTTTTTATCTTGCTGTTCTTCCAAGATGAGACGAGCATCCCAAGGGCAATCAGGGGGGTGGCCTAACGGCAAACACACAGTAGGCGAGGGGAGGGTGAAGTCAATTTTTGGTGGTGGTACCTTCATGAGTAAAGATGAAACGTAATACATGGTGAATTATGTACCATCAAATCCCCTTCACACCCAATGCTTGCTTTGCCCCTGGCGATACCTAGTAAGTGGTTGGGTGTTCATCTGTAGTTTACACAGCATGAAGTGAGTAACCCTATTGTATCTCACCCCAGATGGAGTGGACGCCTGTCACTGGCTACTGTGGTTCCAAATGTTTTCAAGGAAGCAACCATCCATTATTTGCAGTTAAGTAATTTGCCCAATAACACAAGATCAGCATTCAGACCTCTTGGTCACCATACTGACCATCAAGCCGCTGCAGCTTTCAAGAACAAAAAAGCATGCAATTATATTAATATTCTGCTGTCAAGAAAAATAAATACCTTTAAAATCACTCTTGCTCCCTCTTCAAGTCTTGGCCAAGCATGATACCTGGATTGCCAAAGAACCTCAAATCTACAATTGAACATACTGTAATCAACACAAACCCAGGATATCATTTTTACTTTCTCCAGACTCGATAAACACAGTCATACGCTGTCTGGATAAGCCTACACTATTACCCCACGAAAACACTTCCCTCTTCATGGGGTGAACTTGCAGAAGCAGCAGAATTTCAGCTAAGGCTTTTCCACGACCTAATTGCCATTTCTTGCGACTTGATGTCAATGACCATTTGTAAGGCTACAACCGATTATTACAACATTGGAATTCTGCACAGTTAAAGAAGCCAAGCCAACACTATAACACATTCCAGAGTACATCTTGTTGGAACAGCTCCCTCTCGGAGTCAACATAATATTATCAGTCTGAGTGTCTGGGTAATACAACAAATGTAATATTACACACACATACCTTTGGAGGGACTTGACTCTTTCATTGGCATCGGAGCAGATAAGTTCTTTGTGTAACATTTGCTCTACTGTGTCTCTCAGACGAATGCCAGTGAGAAGAAAGACTGCAGCTAAACAGTAAAACACAACATGTAAAGGAAGTAGAATGTCATTTCCTTACACCCAGTGGATTGAGTTTAGGTCTGTTTTGTTGATGACAGAATAATTTAACAAGGCAATGCTCTTTCAACATGATCACCGTCGGAATTAATGAGCTGCAAACGGCGAGTCTCTCATAACAGCTAGAATTGAGTTGAATGAAATTTCAGAAACCGGAAGTATTCCTGTCAGTCATGGTGTATAACAGCAGTGAGCTTAAATCAATGATTGCCCCTAGTGAAGAATTGCGACTGAGGGATTTATTTCTCTTCATCCTTGCAGAGGAAACAAATCTGACTATTTTCTTGAAGGTCCCTTTGGAGCTAAAGATACTTTGCATCAGTCCTCAAACGGCTTTGCCCTCTGTTCAGCGGCTTACCTGCAGATGACACCAGCTGTTGATCTTCGTCCAGCAGCAGTTCCCAAACCACAGGAAGGGTCTCCATCAGGTGACTAGTGTCAATGACTGTTCCAGCCTTTGCAATGACTGAGAATGGACAGTGAGTTAAACTTGCAATCTGAAGTCAGGTGAGAAAGCAAATGAATGTTAGAACAGGAAAATGGTTCACTAAGTTTGTTGACCTGAGCACGGACTGGTACGTAAAATATCAAACACCAAAGACCGTGTTTGCCCACATTTCCAAACACCGAGAAGAGAGTTGAAAAAACGACGCGTAGCCGAGTATTTTTGACGAACTTCGAGGTGTTTGAAAATGTGGCCACACTGTCTGGAGTGTTTGATATATCTTCCCAATCGAAACCAAAATTAAGGAGAAAACGGAGAAATAAAATCGTAAAAATCTATGCTAATTAAGATCAGATATCCAAACACTGTCACGGACATGATTTCCTTTTTTTAAACTCAAGATGAATTATTGATGAGTTTGAGAAATGTATGTCCAAATCTTCTGTAGATCAAACATTGACATTCCCATAATCTGTAAGTTATTGTTTTCTTGAAAAGAAACAAAACACAGTGTGTAGAACTGTAAACGAAGTTGAGTCTCGGGTCTGCGTGCATTAATGAGGTAAATGGGTCAATACAATCATGAATGCCAAAACTATAACAATTGATCAATTCACCTCACGTTTTTGCCAGTAAAAGCCTGTTACAATAACAGTGATTTCACTTACACTTGATGATATATACTGTATCATATCTACATCGGCTTTGTCCTTCTTAGATGTTTGCTCCACAGTGCCCACTTGTGGTGCACTGATCAGAGGACTGCCACGCCCTCTACCTGTCTGCTTGTCAGAAGTCTTATCTTGCTTGTTCGAGGAACTGTAAACTGTCTTCAACGCTCTCACCATCCGAGTGCAGCTGCGGCTTTGACGCTGATGGCAGTTGATTGGGCAGGGCCCCTGATGATCGCACAGGAATGCAGTTTGGCTGTTTAACTGGATAACTGAACTCAGCCAGGGTAGGTTAAGACTTGGATCCTCATCATCTGACTCATCGTCTTCATCAAGCATCAATGCATCCACACTGAGATGTTTGGCATCACACCTGGTAGATTTTGATCTAAATCTCACTGACTCCCCTTCCCCACCTATAGCACTGCGTTTGGCAACCCGTTTTGCTGTTTTGGGTGAGTGCTGAGTACTGACTCTTGGAAAATACAGACTCTGACGATTTCTTGCTCGTTCAGCACTATCCCGTCGTTCTTTCTTTCCATCATGATCTGTCTCAGGTTTGCTAGGATCAGTTCCAGAGACAGTTATCATTGGTGGTTCCTGTAAGGTTCTACTGGGACTAGAAGGAAAATCAGTTTGCAGAGAGGATTGACTCCACACGCTAGGTCTACGACCACTGCCAATTATACCACTTAAACGACGCTGCTGCACTTCAGGGGAAAATGCAGTGGATCGTCTGTGACTGCTCACACTTGGTCGTTTTCTGCCTGCAACAAAACGATGCAAGGGTCTGGAGACAGGCTTGCTGACAGAGTACAGACCATGGCTTTCACGTAAGAAGGCTGTTATCTCCAGTAGAAGTTGGCAGGCAATCATTAAAATTGGATAGGGACAGACCTTCACAGACTCATTCAAGGTTGCTGAGGGGAAACAAAATATGTAACAGAACACAAGTTACTAGCCTTCAAGCTGTGAGATGTGTAAGATAAATAGTGTCCTCAACTGTGAATTCATCAGGCTTTAATTTGCAAAAGGTAAAAATGGATCAGTAAGACAACTAAAACTTGCAATAAGTTTTTTAACCTCTTCATTGTTTTATGTAACACATGATGTAATCCATGAAACATTTAAATTTGACACACTATAGTTTTGACTTGTGGTATGTCAAAGATTTTTACTTAGCATCACTTACATGTACTCGATTCCAAATATTGTTTTTTTTTTATTCACACATGAGATGTCCATACAGAAGAAAGGTAAACGTAGTAATAGTTTGCATTTTGACTCATTTAAGATGATTCACGAGTGGTATGAATCATGAAGTGAATTAGTGTACAATTCTGATATTTTTTTTTACTCTTCCAATGTGCCAAGGTTCATTACAGACCCTTGGTTCCTCTTACCATCTAGTCTAAGTTGGTTGGCAATGTGACAGAAATGTGTTGGTTAGCAATTCATAGAACAATTAATCAACATCTTGCTACATGAAAATGTACAATATTTGGGTGAAGAACAACGTGTTCATGGACTTTTCCACCACAGCTTACAACAGTTCCATGTATTTAATACTACGACATATCAGGAATCACAGGATCAGTTTCCATAGAATTGTATCAGTGGAGTCCCCTGATCATACATGTATCCTAATAAAACATAACTCTGGGCATTGGTGATTAGAGTTTTACTGTACCTTCATCAAGGAAATCTTCCTCTACATCCTCTTCATCTCTTATGATCGGTTTTCCACCTTCTTCTTCAATGGATGGCAGCATCGTTCTCCTCTTTTTTGCCAAGACCTGCTCCAGTTTCTTTCCCAATGCTACACCCCAAGCACGAAACAAGACACCAGCATCATGCATGGCCACAAGGTTGCGGCGCTGAGCAAACATGAATGGTGAACCAGTAGTTGGAGAGTGGCCACCTCGACGATGGGCCAGTGAAGGGAGACTGCCTTGCAACCACTGCGGCCATTCCCCTTGGTTGCATTTGTGAACAAGTATGCAGCACTCAAGCAGAAGACATGCTCTGGCTACAGCTGGTGCTTCCTGGAAAAAAATATTATTTTGAATGCTTAACCATATACTTTGTACTGCTGAGTGACAATTACACAGAACAGTTGGCAATGATACTTTTTAAGCCATGTGCAAGAAACTTAAAATTGCCTGGAAAGAAACATACAGTATCATAAAATCCTTTTTGATGTGAACATTTTGAAGCCCAAATTTGATGACAACAAAACCGTTTGAAATAATTATTGGGTTCTTGGCATTCAGTTCAACCTGCAATGGGTAAAGTCAATTAAAACTTACCAAGTCCAGCATGGATGCTAAGATCTTAGGATCTGGCACAGAGCCAGGTTGACTTCCATGAAGGAGAAACCTAAACCTGACCATGCCAGCTCTGAGGGCATCTATGTCAACTGGTTTAGTTTCAAATTCATGCACAACAATGTCAATAGGCAGTGAGGGCTCATTGAAGGAGCTTAGCAACCCTTCCCCTTTCTTGGCCATCGGGAAGATGTCGTCTAGCTTCTTCCTACTTGAAGCCTTAGACTTGAGAAGCTTGCGCCTTGTGGTTGATGGCAGATGCTCAGATGGAGCTTCAGAAGAATCCAACAAGTCTTCATCACTATCATAAGGTGTGCCCACAGCTTTTTGCTTTCTCCATGTACCAAGTGTGAATATCTGCAATATTCATTAACAGTTACAAGTCTTGGAGTTAATTCTACAACATAATGAGCTCTACCCAACCAGTCCTAACCTTGACAGACATTCCGTAAACTCTGCTATGTGACTAAAATTGCAGTATCGATCTATCATACAAGTAGGTTGACATCTTGCACAGCTGGACATATTTCATGGAGAATTTTAAAGGTAAGTGAGGTTGACTACTTTTACTTCACTGTCTGCTTGGAAATAGTATTCACAATGTACATGAAAGGAGATATAGTGTGCTGATCATCCCAGTATTAAATTTCACTGGACATCTTGGCACATGTTACAATGTCGTTGAAATACTGTAAAGTCATGTTGATGGATCATAATGAGTGTTTGAAATCTTTAATCTACATTCTTTACCCAATTTATCAGTTTGATAACAGTCTTTGGAACTTATGAGAAATCCTTCGCGTATTGACCCATGCAAGTTATTTGAAATAACATAGAGAACACTATCAAATAAAATTATTAAATATTTTATAAAATGACATTTCTATGACAGTCACTGTGATTGCAGTTTGAAACAAATTTTAAACCACTTCCTTTCAAAATGGTGCAATAACCAATTATTTCAAAATAGTTTTCCTTGCATGCTTCACACTTCATAGACTTACATATCTGTATTTACAAGTAATCAGGCAAATTTTAATTGGAGATGATCATGTAAACTGCAAAGATCACTGTCATCTGTCACAGTTGCTTCATTTTACTACTAACACTGCATACCAAAATTACCTTTCTCTTGCTTCTTGGAGACAATACTGTCTCCACGGAGTTAGAATTGGCACCAGTCGGTGACTTTGGAGTTTGTGACAAGCTGCTGCTACTCTCAGAACTCTCTGCTGTAACCCGTGCAAACTTCTGTAGAAACATGCGCTTGGCTTTATAAGTTGCAGTCCTCTCAACTTTTGCCCTTGCTGTGACTCTTTTCTGGACAACTGTCCATGCACCTTTAGCTATTGATTCTTGCTCAGGGGTTTTGCTGACATCTGCTTGGTCCTTTGTTTCTTTGTATGCTGAGTCCATAAGTCCACTCAAGGCAACCTTCCAGAAAATACTGCCGTATGACTCTTTCACATACCTTAGAAGTTGACGCAACTCACCATAAAAAGTCTAAAGTGAAAATAAACCCACTGCAAGGTTAGGATGAAGTACACATACATGCACATGTATATACATGTAATGGCAAGCTGTGAATTAAAATAACTACACGTGTATGTATCAGACTTTCAGATCCAGTCTACTGTACTCAGTGTACTTAGATGTAAATGCAAAGGACAAAATAATGTTGGTACGAACTGAGGTGTAACTGAATTGTTTGGGCAATATTGTATGAAACTTTGATTACATACTCCTACAGTAATTTGAGCCGTTTTTTTATGAGGTGAAACAGCCTTGTTACTCAGACAAAATTCAAAGAAGTTTCTATTAACAGTAATAATATACCTTAAAATACACAATAGTAAACAGTAGCACTCACCAAGTTTTTTAGGTCAAAGAAATTCATCTCTGCCACTCTACTGATTAATATCTTAAAAACACCACCAATAATGACACCATTTACACCTTCTGGCAAGGTAAAAAGGCTCTTCTTCCTGGTTCTTGTTCCTGACTTTGGTACTGCTTCCATCTCATCATCTGACTGCTCTTGCTCTTCCTCACAAAAGCCAACCAAGGCATGAAGGAAATCCACCAGGTCTTCATGGGGTTCTAATCTGGCAAATTGTTGGAGCCACATTTTGAAGGCAGCTTCATCACTGCGGAAAAGCTGGGAGAGCAGGCTATTAGCTAGATTTCGGAGTCGATCTCCTGAGATCCCACGACAGCCTTCTCCACATCCTGCAACAGTAATTATTATACTGAATCAAAATCAATCCTGCGAGCATGAGGACTCTGTCCTTGTTTTGATAATGTTCCAGGAAACTTGCTGTAAACAACAAAACAGCCAATGCATAAAAAGAAGCTTACGTGTAAGATTGTTCAAAAATTTAAAACAATCAATTAAAAGCCTTGCTATAGACCTATTCAGGTTTCTGACGCCATCTTGTTTGAGGGGCATACACTGTACATGGCAAAAACTACTAACAGTAAATCTTAATGTATGGCGAAATGGAGAAACTAATGTCTAACAACTCATGAAAAATTGGAGGTCTGAAGTATTTACTAGAAATTTAAAACTAAAGATCTAAAGTATACTCTCCAGGTAGAAGAATTTACTGATCCCATTTGAGGGAAAAAGCCTCGCTTTTATTCTCTACATGTATACATTTGTCTGTAAAACCGGATTGCAATGCATGAGAAATTTAGAGACATTTGCAGGGAAAATTATAACAATTGCAATTCCTTGCCTCACAGCAGATTTATGTTCCTCAAATTAATTTTGACCAAAAACTCTTCTGCTGGTTATCTTTTTCTTGTAACTCATAAAATACTCAGAAAGTCAATCACCCCTTAGTAACTTATTGGGCATCAAACTTTTAACTTTTCCCATACATTCACTACTAACAATTTTTGCTGTTTTTACCTCCCAAGCAACATGGCATAGAAACCATGAAAGGGTCTTAATTACATTTCTTGAAATGAACTACTTTACCTAAAGGGCATCCCAGGGCTTTGACAAGACTGAACAAACAACCCATTGCTAGGCTGAGGAAGCTTGGGGGTTTTCCATAAAAGCTGGCTCTCAGTCTACCCAGGACATTGTCACTGTGAGGGCTCCTGAAGCCCACTGCCTGTGTCTCGGCAACAGTCCTATCGTCAATCTCCATAGAACTCCCCCTTTTCTTTGATTTCTTGATCTCATTAACTGTTACTAATTGCTGCAGAACAGTGATGGCAGCATCACAGACAAGGGATGAAGGGTTCTCCCGAATGATGCTATTGAGGGCCTGCAGAATCACCAGAGAACTCAGTCTACCATCAGCAGTGATGTAGTCAGCTGCACCTGGAAAGACAAAATACCTGTCTGTTCTTGTGAATGAGTCTCGGTTGATGCTGCTTCGTGGAGTATCAAGAGAACCCTGAATAGTTAAGGGTTTTACATGTGCTGTGGCAAGTGGTGAAGGTTTTAATAATGGCTGGCTTTCACTTTCTACTGAGCTGCTGCTTGCATGACTTGAGCTTGCATGTTCTGAAAGACGTTTGTAAAGTGATGCATCCTTCAACTGATCATTTGTTGTCCCACCTTCTGTTTGGAATGCAACTGTTCGGGAATCTTGGACTTCGCATTCATATGAAACTTTGCTTTCAAAAACTTCAGAGGAAATGTTTAATTCTTGACTACTTACTAGATGCATCTGACCAGGGCCTGAGAAAGCTTGCTCATTACAGTGTGACGCAGTTAAAGCACTTTCATTAGGGCTTAAAATGGCAGTGTCCAATGACTTTACTGGGTGAACCTCCAGTGGGGTTTCAGAAGGAAACCTGATTGTTGAAACTTCATTGCTGGTAGTTTCGTCTGCTTGAGCTTCAAGATGCAATGGACCTCCGCTGTCTTGCCTACATGAATTTGCATCCTCTGTACTCACTGAAGGTAAACAAAGAGTATTGGATGGTTTAATGTAAACTTTGGGACTTTGAAATGTTCTGTTGTCAGCAATGTCTTGGAAATTATCATCAGTTGTGTTCTTGAGCTCATGCTGGGAAGCACTTCTACTTGGTGAGGCTACAGCTGTCAATACTCTTCCCCCTGCTGAAAACCCTGGGGAAGATTGCACCCTTATTCTAAACTTTATTGAGCCTGTGCGCTCAAGTCCTGGGGCAGTCAGTCTTTCTCCATCAAGACCACCAGAGATACATGTATTCCCTTGGTCATTAGATGGTGATGGCAGGCTTTGTTCTTCCCCATCCATTGCTGTACTTTGAGGAAGAGCAAGTTGCAAATTTTCAAAACCTTTAGAAACAGCAGATTCCTGATTCTCTCTCATAACAATGCTGACTTTGACATCGCTTTCCACTTGACACGCACACACTGAGAGTTTCTCTGGGTCATTGGAAATCCCAGATTCTAGATTTGGTGCGTCACTCCCAGTGATTTTATCCAACTCTTCTCCATCTGATTTTGTCATTTCTCTTCCTGGTGTATCACCCCGTATTGAGCTATCTTTAGGCTTGGTGTCTGGATTGTCACTTCCAAATGATGACCCATCGACAGGAATATCAACTTGGATTTCCCCTGAAGGCTCTCCGCCTTTTTCTTGATCAGGAAGGTTAAACTCCTTCTTAAGATAGGCAGCTAGGTAACGCAGTGCCCACACAACACCTTTCTCATCCCAACCTGTTGATGACAAACACTTCAAAACAGCAACATCAAAAAAGGTAGCAGCTGAAAATTCTGGATCTGATTCAACAACTGAGGGAGAATCGATGTCAGGCTCTGCATCTTTTGTAATCACTTCACTGGTGAATAGAGTTATCAATGGCTTCTCATGTTTCCAAAGAGGTCCCCAGATGGCCACTCCATTTTCTAATCTAAAGGTCAGGTCACTTTCTTGCATGCGGTAAACATGAGGTGTGAGCTCATGAACAAACTGCTCTATTGTGGCTAGAGGATACAGCAGGCTATCAGTGTCTACAACACAACAGACACGAGGTGCCTCCAGCAGGATCCAGTGCAGCGTGTACAACAGTTCACGTTCGGCATTACCAAGTCTATCAACATTACCTAGGCGGCCCCTGTTTGAAAGGAGCAAGGAACAGCACTGTAGGATGTAAGGTACTGAGGACTGGATCAGATGCCATCTGTTGATGCTTTTAACAGCAGTGGCCAAACTGGGCTGAAGGTCTTGAATTCTGTTCTCACAAATAATGCGTTCAAAGGACTACAATGGAAAAAAAGCAGATATTATGTCACTCAACAACTTTTTTAAAAAAGTTTCAGCTACCAGTTGCACTTACAGAGTTTTCAAGTTCTAAGTAACTACTGATAGCTTAAAGAACTATATAATTACATGCACAATTGGCAAGAAAAAGGTGTAGTCCATGATGTTTGAAGAGGAACAAATGAATTACATGTCTTGAGAATTACTGAACAGCAGTTTTAAAATTAAATTCTGCTTTGAATTTTCTCCAATTATTTTATTTGCTTTATACCTGAACACCAGCTTGAAAATTTACAGACCAATTTTGTAGTTACTAATATAATAATACTGTCCATAACAAAAAGTTGTGAATGTACATGTACATAATTTGCAGATGCAACTGCTAATAATGATATGAACTGATTTCCTTTGATTCCAAACAATTCAAGCTTAGCTATATTCAACTACATGCTCAGTGTAAATTAAAACTGGTAACCGCTGACAGAACATATTCAAATCTACAGCCGCTTTCAAAAGTCAACAAATGTAACTGCTCCCAAGACCAACATTTCACAAGTCATAACCTGACCTCAATCTAGAGGCAGTATTATTATATTTTATTATACATGTAAGTAAATGTACTTCAGGAGGGCCAACTGGTGTCTCCAAACATCCATAAAATAACACATGCAAAACAGGATTAAGATGCATTCTCATGGCCTTCAACACAAAAAAGTTGATAACACAATGAAAATCCAGACTACTTACTACACAGGCAGACTCATAGTTTCTTCTCACAAGTTTTGGCTTCAGTAGTTGACTGTTAAAGAAAATGTATATGAATTTACCGGTATATATCAAATATAAAGCAAATAATTACATGTACTTACTACCATTATTCCTATGTGCATCAATTTTTTTCTTTAATATGAGCAAAACAATGTTTGCTTTCACAGACACTGGTCAAAACGTTTGCTTCCTCTAAATTAACAGAGCTGAATATTTTTTTCTCTCTCATGTGACATTCTCTGCAAAATTGCATCTTTATTGATCCTAATAAATATAATGCATTCATGCAAACATGTGAAAGCAATGATAAAATCTGAAACAAACAACACTGAAGAGTGGCATCACATGATCTGAAATGGGAAGTCCTTACAAACAATGAATAGTAAGTCAAGACATTGTATACATGCAAGTTTGAAGGATGGAAGACAGGTAATTTCGAATGTGAAATTACAGTTTTGCTGTGCTTCCTGCAGCATGCATAGAACTTAGTTGTGCCCAATAGCCTAGGGCTGGTGGACTTTAGGGGTGTAACGATTCATATTCCTTGCAATTCGATTCAATTTCGATTGTTGCCTTTCGATTTCAATTATTTCAATTTGATTATGCAAAATATTCTTACAACACGATACACAACATACAACCCTGAACCATTCATCGCCATGTTTGAGAACATGAAAATTAGTGTGTCACACATGGTTTGCCTTATTTGGAAATTCTCAAAGGGTGGTAGAAGGGCAACATTTTTACCAAGCAATACAAAATGGTGCACGAACTGCATACATCTTTGCTCATCAATCAAAAACGCACAGTTTTTGAATTCTAATTTCACAATATAATAACTCACTGAGGGTATCCCGTGAAAGGTACGCAAAAAATTGAACCAAAATCGAAACATGGAATCAAAGAATCGTGAATCAAACCGAACGGTCATAACTACGATTGAATCGAGAATTTGATTTATCATTACCCACCACCAGTGGAGTTTGCAGTTCGGCTAGTCGATTCTGTCCTTGGCTTGCCGAAAGAGCTTGCAAATTAAGTGAGGCTTTTTGAAGACATTCAAATTAAAGAAGTACAGTAACAGATCAAGCTTGT
>Ga0126339_10002135_pt1 | contig 14034 bp, 7 predicted proteins | sample OrbTmetagenome_2_FD_92532 | JGI IMG/M metagenome (GOLD analysis project Ga0126339, IMG submission 92532) | Coral microbial communities from Petempiche,Puerto Morelos, Mexico - Orbicella T R C metagenome | ecosystem: Host-associated > Invertebrates > Cnidaria > Coral | place: Petempiche,Puerto... | reverse complement strand
TATAAGCCAAGACGTCGGCAAGGTAATTTCGTGAAATTTGAGTTGCAGTTCCCACCTAAACTTGCCTGGCATCCACGTTGGATCACATTGTAATTCAAATGAGAGCAGGTTATCGTTAAAAAGACTATTTAATAATCGAATGCTATTCTTCCCCGCTTGCGCTATCGGCTACATTTCGTGCGCTTGCCAGAACTTGCATGTTTTCTCCCACGTACATCTGATTGCATCTTTTGGTTCAAATCCGATTGAGTTCAACGTATTTCAAGGTGTTTTGTAGTATTTTCTGGCTCTATAATGACATTTTAATATGGTAAAAAGGTTGAGCAACTTTCTAGCCCTATAATTATGTAATAACAATACTTTGCGATGATAAAATTTCAAAACACCTTGGTCATCTGGTCATCTCTTTCTCTTAAAATTCTGCTTTACCTCATCTTCAAAAAAACACATCATCGAAAGAGTTCATTATTTTTATCTATTATCTTTATTTATTTATTTTTTTTCAATATTCAACTCCTCCCAAAGCTCAAATAAGAAATGATCTGTCATAGTTCTGCTTTATCTGTTGTTCACCTAAAAAAAGACGCCAGATAAAATTTGACAAGGTAAAGCTTATAAATTATTTGCTCCCTGGTGTTATGCCCTTCAGGCCCCCACTATTTCCGAAGAATGTTTGGCTTACACCAGTGCAATTCTCTGTACCTTGACCTCTAGAAGAGCTAGCCCAATTCTGCTCATGCATTCTTGGCAGTCACTTCAATATAATTACAGCTAGTGAGGTCTTTCGACATAGTGCGGTATGTTTATATTGATTGTTTTGGTTTAAGTTTGTAACACTAATGGTATTCCGGCATTAAATTAGTGAAATCGAAATCCGGTGAAAAACCATAAAAACATAACAGGCAAATCTTGATTAGCAATTTAATTTTGCTTCTTAAGATGTAGTTAAAATATCGAAATTCTAAAAAGTTCTTCTTCATTAAAGTACTCCTAATTATTTCCCACGTAAATTGAGATGTTTCTTCCGTTACATGTAAGTTGCGCGCTTAAAAGATTCATTTCCAAGAAGAGCACAGATAAAGTTTCGGCCGTCTTTCTAGAATTCACTCACTTTTGTAAGAGTAGAAAGAGTTTCAACTTTGTAGCAGTATTCAACTTTGTAACACTTCTTAGCTGACGGAAAGATGCGAAATGGAATTTAATTTTGAATATGCGAAATTCGACTGAGAGAAGTCTTTAACTACATTTCTAAACATCAAGAAAACAGAGTCAAATTTGAGGTGCTCGGAAATGTGATGAGCTATATTGTTACGAGAGTTAGCAATATCTCCTCAATGAAAACTAAAACCAAGGAGAACACGAGGAAACAAAATCGTAAAAATATATGCTAACAAGAGCTACTAATTAAACGCAGCAGCCACATTATGCCGGAGGAATTTGAAAACGCAGCTTTACTTCTACGGTTAGGCCTACCGTCCACACTAATCCATCACGAAAACGGAGCTTTCTAAAACGCTCTTTAAACTGGAGGAATTTGAAAAAGCCGGCTTTTCATCTTCGCGTGGACACGGGAAAACATTTTGAAAACGGAGTTTTTCGAAAACGATGGCTTGGCGATGATCATGTGACTTCAATAACCGAGTTTTCCTCAAACACAAATTTAAATGACCTGTATAACCTGATTGTTGCGTTTTTAAATTCCTTTGGCGTAGTGTGGACGGCGAGCATTTGTTGCGTTTTCAGGGTGAAACCTCCGCTTTCAATTTCCTCCGGCGTAGTGTGGATTGTGGGTAACGCGGCTATGATTTCCTTCAGTTTGAAAGTTAACGTGATTAAGCAGCCCCAGTCACAAACAACACCAAAAACGATTGTTGCCTTCTGCAGTTGGCAGGCTGTTTTCCTTACAGTTTTAAAGAAGACCTTACTTGCAGAGGTAAAAATTTTGATTAATTATTAACTTATATTGAGAACGCTCCATATGGTTGAAATTGTTGAAAATATGCCTGACAATTTCTCCTAAAGCATAGAAAAAGTGAGCCCAAAAACTAAATTAAACGATGTCTAGTTTCTGATTTACTCTTTCCTCTTCAACTACTCTACTGAACTTGTTTCGAATTGTATGATCAATTTGAATACGCATTGATGGAAACACTGTTTAAAAACAGCCTTAAAAATATATGCCGAATAACACTTGATCAATTACTATTTTAGAACGAATGAACGAAGGTAAAGGTTAAAAGTCTGAATAGCAGTTCGTCGTATAGCGTGGCTAGGCATGCAATGCATACAGAATACATGATATATAATGTCTCTTAAGAAAACGGCTGGACATAAATAAACTGACCAGAAAATAATAAAACAAATACAGATTTTCGGGTTGATTGCTTTTCGTTGTTTCCTCGCTTTTAACGGACATTAATACAATTTAAATGAAAACATAAAACATTGGTTTATATCTCAGATATATATATTTAAAAAAACCTTGTTCCTTTTTTTTACCTATTGGTTCCTTTTGTCACACAAATGCCAATAAATATTTTAGTTTCCTAAATTAATTTTTCTCCACTTTCAGTAAACATGCATTAATGGTTTGCCAAAAGAAACGTCAGTTTGTTGATACAATGACTGTAGTTTTCATATCATACAAATGTCTAAAACAAATATTGTTACTGAAAAACTACTCTTTCAGCGCCTCAAATTTAGTCAAACCTTTCTATCATTTCCTTTGCAGCTGTTATTCGGCAAGCCTGGCAACAAAAACAACTTCCTGGATATTGGATTTGTACTTGCACCTTTTGTGAAAGTGTTTAGAGTTTCAAAGAGCAAATTTAAGAGCTACTTGTGTGGACAAAAGCGTCAAGCTTGGTCAGCACTGTTCTCATTCTTTGTACTGTACAATTAGATTTAAAACTCTGCTATTGTGAGATAAATCAAATTGCTTGTATTTTAAGCACAAAAAGGAAAAGACAAAGAGAGGATTTCCCTGTTTGCTTACAACAGATTCGTAAATGACAAAGTCCAATGTCACAAATGGAAACCAATTAATTATAGATGTCACTGAAATTTTAATAAAATTTTCGGACTAGCGTTTTTTCAATCAAGTGTCAGTCTACAGACCGACTTCTTATTCTGAATTCATGCGCTAGTCGATCAGTTCTCAAGTTTGCATCGGAGTCGACTTTCCACCAAGACCACAAGGTAAGAAAAAGAGAAAAAATTGAAGCTATCGGTAAAACATATATCGTTAAACACAACTGTGACAATTCTATGTACTGATGACTCAGTAAATCGATAGGTAGAGAGAGGTCAAGCTTATCTTGACTTTGAATATACCCTGTATAATTATTGTAGACACCTAATTTTCAGATAAAACTGAAGTTCCGTAGCAAACGACACTCGAAAGGTAGTGTACCGGGGCACATTTTCTGCAGGGCAATATTTCCTCTTATGGTCAAATTTTAATCATCTTGTTTTAATGAAGAAATTTACTCTTTGCAGACATATTTTGTCTCGCACTATCAGAAAACAGCACGGTAGGGAAATATTTTGAAATTCAGTTTTTCAATTCTCGACCTTCGAGTGAAGACTTGTCCTCAAAGAAGCTATAACGTTTGTTTCGATCTATCTTTGACATTTGAGTCCATAATTTTCAAACTGCAATCGCAATTAGGGAGTTATGACTTATTCAAACATTAAATTAGCATCCATTTAACACGAAACAGTGACTCAGTTAAACTCTCGTTTTTATATAATTACTGCTGCTGCCCTCTACTTTAACACCTCCAAGGTTAAGCATCAGAGCGTAAGGGATCTCAGCTTTCTTGTCAACCACAGCTAGCCGCTTGATGTGCTCTCTTTCGCGTTGAACTTGAATTCACAGGTCGCATCCCAAGTGAGTATAATTCTCTTACTCTCACCTCCATTCAGTTAATTTTGTAGCATTGTGCTATTACTTCACGGCCTTTAGTATCAGTGCTGCTAAATTTACTATAAAGTGCATAGATTTTTATTACCGGTCAAATTTCACGAGGGATAGACTTTACTACATGTACCATACGATGTTGCCAGCGGCTTGGAAACATTGCAACCCCCATCCGATTTACCCCAATTTTGCACTTGCCTATCTGCATTTTAATTTCAGTCATCCCAATAAGTTGTTCAGTTGTACATAGAAGTGAATGTTTTGAACGACAAAGAAATTATTTCGACGTTTGAGAGCTTGGCCAAAATATCAAACAGAGAGGATATTGTGTGGATATTTGAATTACAAGAAACATGTCATGTCTATCACCGATCGCAACACTAGAAGCAGTATTAGATTACATTTGGCTTCAAAATTATGCTCGGGTATGTTTTTCGTGCGGATTTTCTGTAGTCTTATTTTCAAGCGCTAGGTTTCTTCTGATGTCTTCACAGAACAGATCTTGTTCGTGTACAAATATTTAAGCACGTTTTTATGCCAGATGTAAATCACTGCTTTTATACTTTTCACAGTTAATATCAATTAAGTTACTTATAATATTCTGAGCGTCAGTCAAATCCAGCGACTCTGAGAATAAACATTCAGGCTATGCAAAAAATGAAAACGCCAGTGCACGGAAAACGTTACTCTGGTGCGAAAAAAAAGCAACAAATTTTGTCCACCTTTGTCAAGAACCTCTGTCAGTTGGAAAGAAACTTAATCAATAAAGTGTTCTTGTAATGGAAATATTCTATGATTAGTTCAGTGGAAGTACGTGCATATAAATCTCCGTTCTAGAAGTTCATTCTAAACTTTAATTACTATGAAGTTCTTATCCATTATCTATTCAAAAATGGCAGCTTGTGGCTTGCATTTGGTTGTTATAAATTTGGCTTGCATAAAAACGAGGTTCAAAAACCACAGCAAGCACTTTATGCCAAAAACAGATATAAAAATTCACTATTTCACCGACGTTTAACTTCATGGGATCGAAACAAAAATCGGTTTCACTTTTGTAGTGACATGATTTTCTACAATTGGTCAATTTATTCACCAGGCAGTAGGGCAGCTCTATTTATGAGATTCTGTTTGTAAACACCATCTTTGGCACTAGAAGTTAACACATCAGGTCACCTCTACTCGACATCTTCGTGAGAGGGGCTTAAACGACTCACTATCTCTGTAAATTATCTATCCATCTATCCTTCCTGCACTCATTCATTCATGGATGTACTTATTTATTCACTTACCTAGGTAGGCACTTACAAGCACAAACACGCAATCCACTCGCCATTTAATGCGCTTCAATATTTAGTTTCCTACCTGGCGATACGAACGCAAAGTAGTCGTGTTTTGCGTAATGAGTTTTACACATACGCCTCCGCAAATTTTCCCATGGAACGTCAAACCTGTCACATCTGTATCATCGTTTTAGTCTCAAGCTCGCGCCCTTGAGTTATTCGGAAATAAAATCATTTTCAATTTACGCTGCCTGACGGATTCTGATTTAGCGTCATGTTTACAGCTGTGTCCTTTACGTTGTTAGTGGTCGTTAATAAGATTCAAACCCTGCACCAGACATGCCTCGATGGTATAATCGTCTTTATAAAATCTTTATATTGTTAACTTGTACTTTAACATCACTCGTAAATTACTTTTTAAACAACAAATTTGGTTCACTTTGTCGAGACCCTTTGCTAATTGCAAGGAAACTTAAACTATACAGTTGTCTTCTAATTTAAATATTCTACGATTACTTGGAAGTACGAGCACGTATTTTACAGTACGTTTTCCGTTCCATAAGGTCATCTCAAACTCTAATCATTATGAATTCCTTCAAACTTGTAGGCTACATCCAAAAATTGTAGCTTGTGGCTTGTTTCTGGTTGTTATAAATCTGGCTTGTTTAAAAACGAGATACAACAACATCAGGAAGCACATAGTGCATATAAACTGATAAAAATATTCACTCGGTCACCAACGTTTAACTGATAAATTGAGTGGTGCTAAATGGAAACGAAAATCGGTTTTGTATTAACATAATCTTCTATAATTAGTCAATTTATTCACCAGGCAGTAGGGCAACTCTATTTATGAGATTTTGTTTGTAAACACCAACTATCTGACACTAGAAGCTAACACATGAGGTCACCTCAAACTCGACCTATTCGTGAGAGGGGACTCAAACGACTCACTCACTATCTCTCTAAATTATCTATCCATCTATCGTTCCGACACTCATTCATTTATGGATGTTCTTACTTTTTCACTTATCTTCGTACGTTCTTATAATTACAAACACAATCCACTCCCCCTTTAATGCGCACTTTTAATAATCTTACGTAGTGATGCGCACGCAAAGTAGTCGTGTTTTGAGTAATTTTTTTTCCATATACTCCTCAGCAAATTTCCCCATGGGATTTCAAGCACATCATCAGTGTCATCATTTTCTGGTCAGTCTCAAGCTCGCAGCCTGTGAGTTGTTCAGAAATAAAATTATTTTCATTCTACGTCGCGTATTGCACTCTGATTTAACATCATGTTTACAGCTGTGTTATTTACGCTGTTGGTACTTATAGTTAATAAAATTCAAACCCTGCACCAAACATAATCGACCATTTTTAAAATCTTTGTATTGTTGATTTTTATTTTCACATCTCCCGTAAATTACTTTTTAAAGATTATTCTTTTGTGTGGTTACCTTGAGTTTTTCCGCCCATTGTCTTAATGCATATTATAATATTTTCATAAATGCAATATTCCAGACTTCCAAGCTATTAGTTCATACATTACAATCAGTAAAAGGCGCCAAAAAGTTCCATATTTTACTTAAACCTACAAAACTCACACTCACTCAGTTGGGCGAAGAACAAATACGAGATTAACTGGATAATAAAACAAAATATCCAAAGAAAATGTATTTCCCAACGAAAATGACCAATTGCCATTCATTTTCAAACAAGGGAAAAGATGTGACTGAAACTTGCTTCCAGCTGGTTAACATTTTTAGCAGTTCTAACACAATCTTCGACACGCTGATGTGTGAGCAGGACTGGCTCAGTTGCGGAGAGCGCTAATTTGTTGTCCGTTCTCGTCCTTGCTTCCGGGATTTTTCCGCGGTTTCTCCAGTTTTCCTCCCTCTACAAAGCCCAACACTTTCCAAATTCCAGTTCCATCTGGAAACAGTGGACGAATATATAACGAGTCCGTGCATAAGTTAAAGTTAATAATGAATCATACTTCATTACGCGAATTAATCATGCGGCTAACGTCAAGCGGCCAATTAGAGTTGGAGCATGAAATCACACGTATAAAACGTATTGATATAACGTGTGCTCTTACAGTAGTTTTGACTATTTTGTAACAGGGTCGACAATTTAATACGGTGATTGTAATTCGCCAAGAAAAAGAGAACAAGAACACACTACGGACACTGAGGTAAAGATATGTAACAAAAGTACTTCAGTTTGTTTTATGTTTGTGGAATAGACCTTATCACGGTTTTGGAAGCCTTGGCGGGTTGGCAACAAGCGCCAGAAAATTGGAGTGTTTATTTAGGAGTCCAAGAAGAAATAATTTTCTTTAAAGTCAAATTCCGAACAATTTATGAATAGCAAAGTTATGATATTAAACAAAAGATTACATTGACCATATTTGAGGGATATAGTTGCGCTATAAAGCGTCCAGTCGCGTTTTTAATTTTCCATACATTTGTCTGTGATTTTTTTCCGCGAAGGTGGGGCGACTTGTAAGCCGCATACATGAACGTTCGCGGAAAAATATTATAGAAAAATGTATGGGAAATTAAAAACGCGACTGAACGCTTTATATCTCGGTTACATCCCCCAAATTTGGTAAATGCAATCTCTGGGCTTTGCTTTTCATAAATTTCTCAGAATTGAAATTTTTAGAGAATTATTTGCCATCGGATTCTCATTGTAATTTTTGACGCTGTTGTCTACCCTTCAAGATGGCTGCCAAAACTGTGATAAGGTCTATGATCGTTTGTTAGCGGAAGAACTGAGCGGCTCCGTTTTCGAGAGTCAAAGATATCAAGATATATTACAATAACAATGTGGTTTTCTCAGTTCTTCATCTCTTGCACGGAAAACGTTGTAGCGCTAGGCAACTTAGTTTTTATCTCTTCTAAGGGCTTTGTTTGTCTGACAGTTCTGTCAGGTGTATGTAACTAGGGACATCATCCTTTTTTTCGTTCACCTTCCACCGAACAAACACATTACTATACTTGTTGTAATGTTTTGAAATGTCCAAAGTCGACAACGGTTCAAAATTTGGTATTTGGCAAGAATAATTGAAAAACGGAGCGAAAATCCGTCCCTTGAAGTATAATTTTACCTTTCAGTGAAGTTCGTGGTACGTGGTGTAAAATGCGCAATTCATTTGTTAGAAATTGTAATTAACTAGAGTGTAATTGATCCTGTTCGCAAACCTCGACTTTTGAATTTTTATCAGCCTTTTTCAAGCTTTGTTCGAGTATTCAGTTTTTATAGAGCGTTTGAATCGACTCGATATGCTTCAAATTTCATTTGACAGGTGCATCTGGACTTTTCTCGTAAGAAACACGCCGTTTGAAGTTCGTGGGGTTACATTAATTCACTTTCTAAGAGGACTTGAAAAAGATAAGAATCTTTTCTCAGTAAAATGTACAACACTCATTTACATTTCTAAGAGTCGTTATACAGCATGCTTAACCCTCGCTTCCAATCAGGACAAAATAGGGGACAAAAATTGATTTTTAGGGCGTTTTTTAAACTCGTAATCAACTCGTTTTTATCAAAGAACGGCTGGTTTAAAGATGGAGATGCAGTCATCGTATTTTGAGACTAATTGACATGACTTTTATGCAAAACAACGGCGGTGTAAAAATATCTATTAATCTCCTGACTGTCATTTGCACTAGTTTCACAGACGTGTTTTTCTTGTAAATAAAAAGAATTTAATTAAATCCTAGTCTGTGATATCCGAAATTGGTTTCTTATGCAAATAACGAAAAAATACTAAGACCGCCAAATGAAGTCACAGACACCTTCAGGACCGAAATGCAGTCTTTTTCAGTTAGTCATACTTAGAAATACACTATGCTAATGGCAATGGAGCATGTCTAAAATGAATCAGTAGGCTTGGCATTTGTAAGAAATTCCGCTCTGTAACATTGCAGTTTAGTTACAAGTTTGTTTTACTGAACTTTTTTCAATTTCTAATAAAAATTCTGAAGATGAATATATTTACTCTTTTTGCAACTGTTCAAGCATATCGCAGATGTAAAGTAAATTTTTGAAGCCAACTTAATAAAGAAGTCATTTATTTCCGCTTAAGCAACTGTCATTAGATGAATGTACGAATACGTGGAGTTTTGCAATCATCCAGAAATAAGTTTGGAAAAATCAATGCACTAGTTGATTGTTATGATAGATTTTCTCTGCGTTTTAAAATTGCTGTCAGCATGAACTAGGTTGACATTCTACGTACCCATCAGCTTATGTAACGTTTTATTTATATATTATTAGAAATATTTAACTAGGAATGAATACACGAAATCATAATGAAAAGTAATGGATGATCAAATAGTTCTGTTGGAATTGAAATCAGCACGTCTGAAATGGTGAACTGAAGAAGTTTGAGATTAGTTTCACAAATTTAAGCCCGTATTAAGATATATGGTACAACCTGGATTGGCGAATAACCTTGTGGTTTAAATTGAATGTTTACACCTCAAAAGGCGCAATTTTTTTGCGGTGTTAGAAGAGTTTAAATGCGTTAACCCCACTTGTATTAGTGCCTAATTCCATAAACCGATCGGGAGACCATTACCTATAATGAAAAAATTAATCCCCAGCCTTTTGAACGTTAAAGTAAATTTTAACACCAAGCGAGACAGAGAACGTTTAAGTTCAAAAATCAGTGACGCATTTGCATGTTATTTATAAATACAACGATATCAAATTGACTTTTTCTCTTCCTTCCTTCTCGAAATGATCTTAACTTGAATAATCATTGTGCCACTCACACTTACATCATTAGCACACTCGCGTTACGTATACTCGCACATGCACGCTATTGGTCAATCGCTGTTTGAATATGTACATTATAATTAAACGAGAATAATAACTCATTTCTGCCATCGCGCTCAATCGATAAACAGCGACATCATGCTCAAATAGGTACAATCTCCTAGCAGGGGCGGTCCAAAAATAATATTACACCACGCGAGGCAGCACCCAGTCCAAACTCTTTTGTCAAGGGATGAAAAAAAAAAAACACAAATTTGCTATTGAAGCTTAGCATATCACTGCGTGGGTATATTCAGGAAATTAACTAAGAAGGTAGGTAGGCTCGATTCATATCTAGTTCAAGTATTCCGCAATACTGAAAGAAAAGCTCTTTCCGTTCGCCCACGTTAATCTTTATTACGTGTATCTTAGCGCAAATTTCTTTTTGGATATGAAATTGCGATCTATAATATTCAAGGCTGATTAACGAGTTTGTGTCAGGCTTAATTTCCATCTGTGTATAAGTACGCTGGCGACACATTGCGCATTTCTTTTTCTTTTTGTCGGCGGTGGAAGGTCATCCACTGTCGATTGTGCAGTTCAAAAACTAAGATCGTTTTATTTTTCTGTTGTGTCGTAGTTTGTTGTCGACCAGGACAGTATTAGATGTTGGAGGAACGAAGAGAGCCTTGGTAGTTATTTTAGAGCGGAAGGGAAAGCAGCTTTTCTCTTTGCAAGCCAAAGTGGTTCGCATTGCCTATCAATAATGAAAGTACAACTAACCATATGGACCATTGTGAGCCAGCTTTGGAACATAATTCTGCTCTCAACAGGTAAGTTTTCTTTTGAACAAAATTGTTATGTTGCACTTGCTGTGCGATAATGTTTTCATACACCAATGTTAGGCAGCATTTTCGGCAAGATTGCCACGTTACATGAGAATATTCAAAAACACTTTTAAAAGCATCTTTAAACTCCTTGACGCGTATTCGAATTGGCTCTTTAAACTGCATTAATTTTGCAATGTGTCTTTGGTACTTTCCTAGGCACTTTATATAAACCCTGATCGATTGTTTTTGGCGCAACATGCTATTTAGTTACACACTTAACCGTTATTGCAGTAGGTAGTCTCCAATTGTGCGTTCAAGATGTAAAGAAATAATACGCCTTGTTTCTTTTTCGATCGAAATCAATATGTTTCAATTATTTCCAGAACATTGGCCTAGCGTCAAAGGACGAGGACTGTGCGCAATTATATATAACACTTGACATTTTGTGTCCATTCTTTATTATAAAGTACCACTAAACCGCAATCTTTCACAGCAATTAAGCAAGGACGCTCCTGTTGATGAGTGGTACAATTTGGAATGGTTTTGGCGCGATTAAAGTATATAAGAAAGCTGCGAAAAGTGGGGAGAATTGTTTCTTTAGCAAACTTCCAGACCCACTACGTGTCTTTTTATCTAACTATCGCGATCTCTGTTTGCCACTGAAAATTGCTGTAGGTGCACTCAATTAAAGAGACAAAAAAATATATTACAAGAAAATCCTCGGTTCGATTCTGTTCTCAAAACATCAAAGGCCACCCGTTACTGTATTTAAATATATTTCCATCAGTATCAACACCTATACTGAAAGGCTAAATTCAACGAACCTTGAAAAGTTCGCGGATTTTCGACGAAAGCTGCCAAAATGTAGAAACTCCCGTTGCTTCAACCTGTTAAAATAAGTCCAACTAAACCATTCGCTATCGAGCTTTCAGACAGACTTTTAAGCGAAACATACAGCTAGATACACAAAAATTCCATTGTCATTTTAATAATTAGCTCATTAATTATGAATGACTTGTTGCTTCTCAGGTTCTTCTGAGCATAGTTCTCAACAGCGTCTTCTGTCCGCCATGTTCGCAAAGTATGACGGTGACGGTCGGCCAGACTCTGACAGATCACGTGCTGTCCTCGTGTCGTTTGGCGCGAAACTTGTCAGGATTATTAACCTGGTAAACAAGCAACGTTGCATTTCCAATTTACAAATACCTTCGATATTTGCATAACAACGTTGATCATGATAGAAGCGAGGTAATTTCGGTCTTAACCGAAAATATCTGGTGATTTTTAGTGACTAGAGAATTTTAAATTTTAAATTTTTTAAGGTAATCGTGCTCATAGAAACACAGCCTGTCGGCAGCAGTGGAGTTGAATTTATATTCTTTTGAAACCCCTCGCACACGTCACTTGTAACACGACCAATATATATTAAATCAATTCAACAGCAGCTCATAAATGCTCACAAAAGAGAACTGTTTGGTTCATAAAACGTAGTTTGGGAAATTGTATGTACCAGGTAGCTACCTGGCATACTTCTGAGCCCCCTAAAAGACCACAGTAACAAGAGCTATTAAATTAAAGTCAGTGATGAGGGGTTTTGGTAATACGTTTGAAAGTAAAGTTATCGATATTTTTGTTTTCAGAACGAGAGGGGAAACACAATTCGTTCTCAATGGTGGATTTACCAGGTAAAACATCTGTCTACATTTTAAGCACTGAGTTCGTAATGTGTGCGAGGCATGCAGAAAAAAAATTCCATTACATGCGAGGCAAGTGGGAAAAAGATAAAGAGGTTTTTCGGCGGGGTGATTGGTATATAGAAAAGGTATTTCTGCTCTCTTTCTTTGTTCCTAAAGATTTTGTACTTTCAGGCATCCATCATATCAGGTTCATCAATGGATTTTAATTCACGGCGATCGCATGGGTCTAACTTTTATTTACCATTAAAATCAACTTCCATTTTGTTTCTCAGCAATGGATGAATTCCGACTTGTCTTGGAACGAGGCAGACTACAATGGCACCAACGTTATTCACGTGAGTCCGAAGAAGATCTGGGCTCCAGATATCATTTTGTACAACAGGTGAGGCTGAATGTTACAATAATAACGGATATCGTGATGCCAACATTTTTTTTTTTCACTTTTTGCTAGTGTGTTTTTTTTTCCTGACTTCGTCCAGAATCAAAGTCGTCTTGAATTACTACGAACTTTTGGCCTTAAAATTGCGGTGTTGTCACGGGCAACTTACCTCGTTTCTATTGGTAACGATATCAACAGACGTGCGTCGCCTGTCGCGTCGCCTACAATTTCGCGCGCTTTGCTGCCAATGACGCCAAAGGCCGACAAGTTGCCGCTGGAAACGGAGCCAGTTGTCCGTGACAACAACACGATTTTCACGTTGAAACCTGGTGATCAAACTTTCGCCGTGCCTTACTCAACTGATAATCGTAGTAAGGTTATTTCACGCAGCACCATTTATCAGTTGTTAACCTTGAGTTAAAAACGGCTGTAATCATAACTGTAGCTAAATTCACAATTCTGATTGGTGCTCTGCGCGGGTATTTGTGACGTAAAGGATTGGCACGCGATTTTGTTGGTTTCCAATCACAGCTCTTCATTTTATACACCAATAAAAAATGCACATGCTGTTAAGTTTGTACATGAAACTGATGGAGATATATTAGTTTCAAAGACTTCCTAACCTGGAAATTTTCTGTATGATTGCTGACTAAATTGTAATTACGCCTCATGTTGTAGAGTGTGTTATACTTAACAGTGCTCGGTAAATATAATAACACATTTTGTTGGAAAGGGTGTTTGCATGGAGGTTTGTCGGTCACAAGTACGTGCACATTGTAACATATGATTCCACAATATACTTCAGTTAATGTTGATCTAATTTATATTAACAGCTAACCTAAGTTTACACCTGACAGTGATGAGACACAGCTTATTAACTTATCATAAAGGCTTTTGCTCTCGTGCCATCGTAGTTTAACGAGGAATAAAACACAAATAGCGGTGATAAACATATTAAACTCACGCATTTTAATAGCTTGACGTTTCGTATGCTACGCAACATACATTTTCAAAAGTGGAATAAAGACCGTTCCAATTTTTGAAAACTATATATGAAATGTAAATAAGGGGTCTGGAAACGAGATTAAGAAACATCTGTTTCTTAACAGTAAAACAATAAAAGCCTAAGCTTATTAATAAAGTATCAGCTTCTCAC
>Ga0126339_10002134_pt1 | contig 14040 bp, 7 predicted proteins | sample OrbTmetagenome_2_FD_92532 | JGI IMG/M metagenome (GOLD analysis project Ga0126339, IMG submission 92532) | Coral microbial communities from Petempiche,Puerto Morelos, Mexico - Orbicella T R C metagenome | ecosystem: Host-associated > Invertebrates > Cnidaria > Coral | place: Petempiche,Puerto... | reverse complement strand
TTATTTCAGAAAGGAGGCAATTTTCATTTCTTTGGGAACACAAATACGGCTGCCGTGACTGAGTGGATTCATCAGTTCCTTTGATGCACCATAAACTGAGCGATCTTGGATCGTTTATCCTGATCGGGATGATTCCAAAGAAAAGCACCTAAAGTATTTACGGTAGAAGATGCAGCGTTCGTAAATTGAGAAGAAAATCATGTCTTTGTTTTTTGTTGCACTTCTTAGTACCTCCTGCCATTAATGGCAGCTGGACTGACTGGTCTGATTGGACTCCGTGCCCGCCATGCGCACATTCCGTCACGACTCGCACCAGGACTTGTACAGATCCTGCACCTGCTTTTGGTGGCATGGACTGCAAAGGTCCCTCGGGAACGGATAAACTTTGTCCCACCAACAATTGTGTTGGTAAGTTCTGTTCAGTGTTTACTCGAAAGAAATTTTAATACACGATCAGTCAAGTAAGTGGTAGAAAATATCATTATTTAGAGCCAGTTTCTCTCAGTGCGTTTATGAGGATAAAAAACGACAAGTACATTCCAAAATCTTAAGCTTTACCTTCTTAGTTTGATCTTCCTTATCGGTTTCATTTTCGCCTAGTCTTAAACATCCTAAGCCCATTTGCCTTGATTATTATCTCTTAAATAGTTTTCTATCCCAGTCATCTGTTAAGTACATTTGATTTGATATTGATTTTGTTCATATTCTCTGTTCCACTGTAGTCCCTGTAGATGGACATTGGTCTGACTGGGGCCCTTGGTCTCCCTGTAGTGAAACATGTGGAAATGGGACAGAATATCGATCACGAGAGTGTAACAACCCCATGCCACAAAATAACGGGGCAGATTGTGTTGGGCCATCAATGGAGTCAAAGAACTGCTTTGTTAAGCATTGTCCAGGTAAGCTAAACCCATCTGAACGATATCCTTGAACTGATCAACATTTATATAAATTTAAATAGAGAATGTGAAAGAGAATAATACAGGATATACTGGAAGAACTTACCTTATAGACGACTTCTCGACCTTCGTGGTTCTCCGCTCGTTTTTCATCGTTTCTTGATTCGTGGTTCATCGTCGCTGGTCGCTCGTCGGCTCGTAGCTCGATCTTTACCCATGGCTCGTCTTTCTTAATGCATTCTTGCATTCTTGTATTTTTTTGTTGAAGCGTCGCACTGTTATATCGCTGATGACCGTCAAAAATTCGAGCTCTGTTGAGAAATCTCTCTTTTACTCTGGCCCCTCCTTATAACAGCTTCGTAACTGTTAAAAAAGTCTTTCGTTTCTACATTTTTCTTTTACTTTGTTTCTCTACAGTACCCGGGAATTGGTCTTCTTGGGGTGCCTGGTCTCCCTGCAGTGAAACATGTGGCAATGGGACGTCAACTCGAACACGTGCATGTGACAACCCCCCTCCAGCTTATGGTGGGGCAGATTGTGTTGGTGCAGGAACTATGACAAAAGATTGCTTAGAACAGCTTTGCCCAGGTTAGTTAGACTTATCTATTTTATTACCTCTCCAACAGTATAAAATGTTTGCCTAAGCAAAAATAGTACCTAGAATTAATGTCAATTGTCTTAGTCGGTTGTTGCGAGTGACGGTTTTGATTTAAACCTTGAGTTGTAAGATCGCGGATGAATTAACATCTGATGCGTTATCATGTTATAGAACGAGAAAGCTAAGCAACTTGCGTCACCCTTTTGAAAAACATGGCTGATGAAAATGAAAGAAAAAAGGGTTTTCCATTTCTTTCTAAATAAAAAGAGTGCTCTTGTAATTTATCCATGAGAGAGGTTTACGAAAAAACAAAATGTACTAGCTTTGACGATGGCTATCTATACGATCAGCTGGCATCTAATTAGGATAATTATATATTAGTTTGCATTAACTGTTATCAAAATTTTTTTCCCTTTAGTTACAACACCATCCCCAACTGCAACCGCACAGCCGCCAGTAGGTAATACTGCCGACGATTCTCCTAACTAATACCATATATATGTTACTAGTGCCTGCCTTAACTTTTGAAAAACGTGTATGAGTAATAAGCAGAAGGAAAGCTTCCCAAACGTTTAGGGGCTAGTACGTTACTGCGTGTGTTCCCTGCTCTTCAACTCACTTAATGCTCAGCCTACTCCGAACAGACTCTTCATTAAAGGGGCTCAGTCACAATACTCTGAGTTATTTTGGCCACGTGCAAAACTACCTTTAGATTGACGGAAACCTAAACCCTTGTCAAACTTGTAAGCATACCGGATGTCTTGTTTACTCGAAGATGGGAGTTTCAAACTCGAACCCAGTGCCATCATTTTACTATCTTGCAAGGCATAGTGGATGGAGGGATGCATTATATATAGTGTTTTTACTGAAGCTAACGACTGCAATTAGTGTTCCTTCCCTTTCCCCGGCAGTTGATGGTGGATGGACTGATTGGATCTACTCTCCCTGTCATGCGCAATGTGGACCAGGAAAGCAAAACAGAACAAGAGCTTGTAGCAACCCACTCCCCTCAGGTGGCGGAAAGGACTGTCCGGGACCAGACTTGGAAACAGTGGATTGTAACAATGGACCTTGCGTAGGCAAGTTGCTTTAATTTTTATACGATTTTTTCATGATATTAATAATCCAACAATTTTTGCAGTTTTTGACTGTTACAATTGAACCAAAACGACAACCCATCCGAAGCAGAAGTTAAGGTTTTTTGTTTTTTTTTAAATTCAGTGTTTTCAAAAACGTTTATTTTTCCTCTAAAACACGGATTATTGAAATTAATTTTTTTCATGCTGATACCATTTTTCTTTTTGTACAGTAGTTTAGGATCTCCCTGATATAACATATTATGCGTTGTCCTGGAAGGTATTAGTAAAATTTGTTACTTTCACGAGGACTGATTTTCCCTGGTCTTTTTCTCTTCGTTTCAGATCCCAACATGCCAAATATCGATCTTGCGCTCGCCATCAGTGCCACCTCAGCTAACTCCAACCAGTCATACGACTTAATGAAAAACACAATTAAACAATTCATTGACCAATATGGCGTCGATAAAATCCATTACAGTCTCATGGTCTACGGAAACTCAGTCGTGAGGGTTGTCAATTTCAACCACACCTTTCCCCCCAATGCAAGTGAACTGAAAGCGGCCATTGATGCCCAGCCACCCATAAGCGGAGGACCATTCCCCGAAGATGCATTGCAAGAAGCTTTCAAGGTCTTTAACGAGACAGAAGGACGTCCTGATGCTAAGAAGGTCTTGCTAGTTATGACAGATGAAAATTCTGGCGCAGATTCGAACTCTTTGTCTGCAGCGGTGAAGCCGGTGGAGGACCTCGGAGTTTTGGTGCTTTCTGTAGGGGCAGGGAGCGCTGTGGACAGGAATGAGCTGAGCGTCATCTCGCCTAATCCCTTGGACGTTATATCTCCAGCTTTGGGTGAAAACCCGAGAGTGTTGGCCGACCGCATAATGGAGAGGATATTGAGACGTAAGACATAAATTGAACTTTCAATGGGCCATTTCTGAATAACCTTAAACCTCTTTCTTAAAGCGAATCTAGGTGCCTATCATTTTTAGATGGAAATGAGATTTCACTCACATGCAAATTAAACTCATTTTCAAATGATTAGTTGTGCACAAGGCCTCGCTTCGATAGAGAGGCTTAAGCCGTCACACGCTTTTATATTTTGCTTTTAATTGTAATATTCCACTTAAGTACGATACGATCCTTATTCGTAACGTCGGTATCACATTTTATACCGTGCCATAGCAAATTCGGCCAATCAGGATACAGAAAAGCCCTTATATACTCGATGGTATTATACCCAACCTTCTCATCGCTCGCTGCGCGCATGTTGCTTTGATTGTGTTGGCTACCGTATTGTCTGTGGCTTGGTATAACTTACTTATGCAACGTTTTCTCGTGTTATACCATGGAAAGTCCCAGTTTCTTGGTATACACACTCACTCAAGGGCTCGTGAGTATACCAAGAGGATACAAGTGACTTGTGGGATATTCCATGGTATACCACGAGAAAGTGTTACATAACTAGTGTGTATGCGGCATTCACAGCCATAGCTTTGAAAATTCTTATTTCAATCCTCAGGTACTATCCCTATGATCGACGTTGGGTTTGCCATCAGGGCCAGCGAAATCAATTCAAGCGCCATCTTGACTGTCATGACAGAAACCAGAGACACGATTAACCATCGGTATGGACCTGGCCAAGTCCAATACAGCGTCATCATCTACGGCAGCAAAGTCGCTACGAGTTTCAGATTTGACCAGGATAGTGCACTCGACCTGAATGGCCTTGCAGCAACTGCGGACGATAACCCCGGTCCGATAGATCTTACCCAAGAGTTGAAGGAAGCCGAACGACTTTTCCAATCGCACCCTACTAGGAGGCCGTTTGCTGAGAGAGTTTTCATTGCTATTACGGATACTGCAATAAGCGACAATGACACTGAGCTCATTAGCGCAGGTGACGCTTTGAGAAGACAAGGCATCCTTGTTTTCTCTGTGAATAACACTGGAGATGGCCTAAATGCAGTAACAATCACCCAGATTGACTTCCTTGGTATTCCAACCTTCACCACTGTTAGATCAGTTGTTATAGCGGAGACCATTATAAAGAAAGCATTGGAAGGTAACAAAGAATCCCTCGGTATTCATGATTGCTACTACTACACACATACTGATGAATAACAACACCCACCCATGAACGCACCCTCAGACAGACAACACATTTAACGTTACGGAAGCTTAATTCTGCCAAAACTTGGTATCTGGTTGCAAAAGACTCATGCAATTTGATTTAATCACCAGAGAAAACGTGCTGGGATTTTTCGATTAAGAAGCAATTCATTTGATTTGGCAAATCTGCATTTTCCCGCGCTTTGCATGGCACCAAGTGCAAGTTTTCACGCGTTTGGCACGAGGAGCTAGTTTTCCCGCGCTAAGCATCAGATCAGTGCATGTTCTCCCGCACTTAGCGCCAGGTGAAAGTTTATTTACCATTTACGGTGATATCTCAATTAACTCGTTGTGACTAGCAATATGGTCTTGGTTTCGTTTGTTTGTTTCCACCCCAGGCTGGAGAGATTATTAGCATTTCTAAGCATATATTGTTCTTATTTGCTTTAATTAGTTAATATGCCATTGATCGACCTGACCTTTGCAATCAGTGCCACATCAATATCAGCGGATAGCACATTTATGCTAATGCAGACTACAATTAACAACATTGTCTCCAAGTATGACATCTTCCGAATTCACTACAGCGTGATTGTCTTTGGTTCCGTTTCCACGACACGCGTAGATTTCGGCACCAACATACCAGTTAAAGCAACTTTAATACGCATTGTGGCGAGGCTTAATAAACTGGCTGGACCCGTAAACCTAGTCTTGGCTCTGGAAGACGCTAAGAAGGTGTATCAATCAGCGGCCGTGCGACCAGATGCCAGACGCTTCCTTGTTGTTATTATGGATAATCAGTGGGTAGATAACGTGGACGATGTGAATAGAGCTGTGACAGATCTGGATAACCAGGATGTTGTTGTAATTGGTGTCGGTATTGGAAATTCCACAAACTCGACAGATTTTGAAATAATTACCAAAGATCCACGACATATCATCGCCACTGGAGTTAACAAATCACCGGTTGAACTGGCAAAGGAAATCATCGACGCAATTTTCATCAGTGTAAAAAGTAAGAGTTCTCTTTTTTTCTGCTTCGTTGTAAATACACCTTTATTTACCTTCATTCTTCATCTACCGTTTTAATCCTTCATACACCTTTATGCAGCTTCATTTGCCTGCATACCTCCTGTATGCTTCTTCTTATTATATAGCTAGCTCCGTGAGCGGGGTGAGCGGGCAAGATGAATCAAATCCTGTGCTGTGATTGTCTACCTGAGCGGGCAAGATGGAACTATCTTGCCCGCTCGGGACTACCCGCTGCGCCCCGCAAGAAAAATTCCCCCGATGGCCACATAATAAATCCTTTATTGACCAAGCTTGTTCGGTCAAGATGGCTGGATATTGGCCTCGTTCTTTTTTTGCGAGTTTATGGACCTCGACTCCGTCTCGGTTCATGAAAACGCAAAAAAAGAATTTGGCCAATATCCAGCCATCTTGACCGAACAAGCTTGGTCAATAACCCTTATATATATATCCTCATATTTCTCCATACACAATTATTTACCGTAGTAAGCCTTCATACATCTTCATTCACTTTCCTAATCCTTCAATACTGCAGTCACAATGAATTCTTAACAGGCCCTTCTTGAATGTGTTGGGTGTTAGTAACCCACAGACTACTAGCCTAAGAAAACAGGCACTCAATTCTTTCCCCCGTTTGAGACACGTCTGGGGTTCAACTCAAAAAATTTCATATTAATGATTTAGCTTGACAAAGAACCGTTTAGTGCTTTTGATTGGCTGTCGTTCGGTTTGAAAAGACACTTCACCATTTTGTGTAGGGCTTTGTTACGAGCAAGAAAATTTGGCTGAAAGAAGTTCCTTTCGCTGGGACGAACTAAGCGTGCCCACTGAGGACATGTTTTATTCAGCTGCTTTTAATCGGCGAATTTTGTTTTATCGACCACAAAGGACTACCTTAACTAATGCATTGTTAGTCCCTCAGACTTCCGATTGTCACAGAGGAAAAACAAACAAACAAACAAAAACACAAACAAACAAACAACAACAATTCAACAAAAAAGGAAACGCAGTAAAGTCATGTAACTATTATTTAAAAATTGATTTAACTTGTCAAATTTAAGCTGCCGGATTTTCTCAGTGGGGAGAGTGGACTCCATGCACAAAGTCGTGTCGCTCGGGTGGCGTGGCAGGGACTCAGAGACGCACACGCGTTTGTGTCAAGTCAAGACTGGGCTGTATTGGTTCCGTAGTGGAATCTAGAGAATGCAACACGGAAAACTGCCAAGGTACGTGACCTCACTTTCAAAACGAGACTACGATATCACGTGACAACTGTTCGGGAGTAAAGTAAAACTGCGTGAACGATTTAAATAGCGGCCGCCTCACTGCGGTGGTGGAGTATGATACACTTGATCACTTGCCCCATAGGAAAAAGTTTTGTTTTCCTTCCAATCTCCATGTTTCCAAGTCCAGGGAAACTTTGAGATTCGAGGGAAAATATAACTAACTGTTCCTTAAGCGACCGGTAGCAAAAGGTTTGGTTACATAACTGGAATTTAGTGTAAAGTGATAAAACAAGGAGAAGTCAAAGTAACCTATGGTTAGTTTAAGAGTGGGTGACAACTGCTGAATTTTTAAACCCGTTTTGTGTTTTAAGACATCCAGACACCTCACATGTAACCAAAATTTTGATGACGAAACTCATTGATACCCTCACCCGGGGGCTACTTAAGAGTGAGTTGCAAGTACACTATAACACCGTTCCCGATTTTGATCGACAGGTTGCGAAGAAAGAGGCCCTTTCCCAGATCAAGCCTATCAGACCTCATCCCCTGCCCAGCCAGCATCGTGGGCTCGACTGAACACTTCTAATCCCGGTGCATCCCAGAGAGCCTGGTGTGCAAATCCAGATGATCTTGAAAATGGCGTGGCATATGTCCAGATTGATTTAGGTACAAGATGTTAAATTATGGATTGTTTGTTGCTATAGTAAAGGAATTAATTAGTAGTGTATTCAATTGCTGTTGATCGCTACATTCCCAGGAGAAGTCGTTGAAGTTTTCCGTATCGCCACTAAAGGCCAGGAGTTGGCAAGTCAGGAACGCTGGGTGACCAGTTTCTTTATCTCGAACAGTTTGGATGGCTTTGGCTACAGTGTCTTCCCGGGAGGTGGACAACGAAAGGTGCGGTCGATAAATTTAGGGGCTAAGGCACATAACCGTAAATTTAAGCCCCACTTGAAATTAGTGCTTAGCAGCTTTTTGTTTGAATGGCAACACACAAGGGATTCATCCATAAACTTTAAAGTGAAATCCAGCTTGTACTGCATAATAAACAATACCGTGAAAGTACTACTCAAGAGTAGTGCTTTGATTTAAATGATCACACACTAGGGTTCCAAACGTAGAATTAAAAGTTTGAACTAACTTGTACAGCATGAAAGTACTGCTCAATAGCTTTCATTTGAATAGTCACACACTAAGGTTTCATACACAGATGTAAAAGTTAGAGCCACCTTGTACAGCATAATAAACAGTACCACAAGAAAGGATTGCTCAATAGCTTTCATTTAAATGGCCATACGCTATCGTTTCACCCAAGGAACTAAAACTTATCTAGAACCAACCTTTTATAACATTAGAAAAATCCCAACACAATTAATTATTACACATGATTTAAATTTCTTTAGGACTTCGATGCTAACACAGATCCAGGGACCGTCGTATATAACGATGTTAACGTTACAACGCGTTTCATACGATTCCATCCTATTAATTTTACGGAGCAACCCTGTATGCAGACTTCGGTCTTTGGATGTACAAAAACCAGTAAGTGTATCGATATCATTGTTAATACTTAACAATTATTCGCCAAAGGCGAAGTGAACATTGGCGAATGTTCACCGAGACGAAGTCGAGGTGAATATTCACCAATGTCCACTGAGCCTGGGTATGGACTGTATTTTTAACGAGATAAATTGTACAAAAGGGATTTGTGAACCTAATTCCACTCAATTCTCTCAATCATTTTTTTGTAGGCGGGCCCACGGAAGGTGAATTTTTCAACCCAGGAGACAAGACAGAAATAGGAATATGTAAGTACATTTAAATTTTTCAGACTCGCGTCGTTTTCTGACTTCATATCAATTGTTCTAATGTTTGGATCTGTCGGAACGCCCCCTTGTTGACCCTGATAATTTATGTGGGCCACCCCGCTTGGCCATGTACATTCGGCGGAACTAGTATAGTGTGACTGGACTAGTTATTTATCGTTGATTTTATTGTAGTTCGTTGCTCTAACTTACAACATATGTCTTTTTTGCTGTTTTAACAGTGATTGCTTTGTGGATATTAGCTGGAATCTTGTCTTTCCTCCTTCTCATGGCCTGTTGTTATTATTGCTGCTGGCATGTTTGCTGTGGCAGGTAAAGAGATGTCGATAATTTTCACCTGTAATTAATGACAAACATGAGCGTAAGAGGGTCAATTTCCGTTTTCTGTTTGAGCTTTTCGACTATTATCAATTAATTTACAATAAAAGTCACTTGCTCCGGGGAAAGCCAATCAGCTCTACGAACTAACTGACTTCAAAGTTCTTTATTAGTTGTAGAAGTCACGTACCTCACTGTAGTTCAAGGAACTCAGTCACGGCATTTTGAGTTATTTTGGGCATGTCCAAAATTATCTTTAAATTTGAAAGTTTACTTAGATAGAAAAACACCAAAGAGATGATAATAAACCATGAAGAGACAAGGATGGTGATGGATAGGGAAGATAAACACGGATTACAAACAAAGAACTTGAAAAATGTAGTCTTAAGTTTTCTAGACGCGCAAACCGTGTCGTAGCTCCTTTCAGGGTGTATTTCTTTGGGATGCCCTGGATCAGCATTTCTGATCCAGGATTACACGTCATGCGGAGCATATAGCACACTAAAGGAATTAGTGAATCCACTTTGGGTAAGGCTTCTTCGGTTCCCATGATGCACCTTGATCCGACCGAGTTATGTCCCGGATTGAACGTTAATGAGCTGCATGCTTTTTATGACAAGCATAAAATAGATCGTGTTCTATTGGGATCACTGTTTCAACCGCAACTGGTTTGGGTTGATACGGTTGACGTTTCTCAATAGGACACTTTTCCCTGAATCGTTTTTCAGTTGAAACACGGCAACTCCTGGGAGTTACAATCACGAGCCATGATCATGCAAATGCTCTTTCAACCGTTTCAACCTGGTGTGAGGCCGGTTTAAAAAGCTGATCAATCGAACCAACCGAAAACGGTTTTTCCTCAATAGAGCACCCAAAAACCCAAGAAACCAAACCAACCAGAAACGGTTGATTCCAATAAAACACGACCAAAGTGTCATTTTCATATTACTTCAAATTGGACAAAGTGTATTTTGGTGACGTTTTACGAATGCGGACACTGCGATTCTTAGCATCTGAGCTTGTGTCTCATTAGCGTGGAATTCTAGACATATCCGTGATCCGAGTGCTCTAGGGTCATTTTTTTGGTCCGGATCATTTCAAAGAAATGCACCGTAAATGCCCTTGTCGTCGCAATGCAGAAGTTAAAAAGCCACTTAGAAAACATTGTAGGACGGATTTGCTGGGATTCATTTATACCCTTTCAAAAGTTCACTGAGTTTTTTTCTTACATGTTTAATAGGGGAAAGAAGAGAAGAGGTCTGACTGCCTACAGACATACGTGGATTGATGACACGGACGGGTATCTTATTGAAGATCTTGACAAAAGGTGGAGGTTACCAGCAGTGGATATCGTGTCCAGTGTACAAGCTGTCCCTGAAGACGAAATACAGGAGGTGACCGTAGAGATGGGCAATGAGAACCCTAAACCGTCAGGTATAAAAATTAATGGGCAGCAAAATTGAAGAGCTATCTCACATAAGGGACATGTTGAAAAAGTTGGCAAACGTTTTCAAATTCAGTTTGTTGTTCGTATTACTGTTTAATATTCCTGCGCTTTCCTCATTCTTAACTATCCTAGTTTAGTGTTTGCTACCTTAAAAAATATCATTGTGAGGCCTTTCGTCAATTTGAAAGTACAGTCAAAATTCTCGGTCCGGGGACCGCCACAATAAAACCATCTCCATACCACCATATCTGCCTTTGGTGTCCAGGATGTAATTTCTACACCTTCCTAGAAATCTCCAAATTGGACTTCACTCAGTTCTGTTACTGTAATTTATCTGCGGCAACCTTTAAATGATGCTTACTTTATCGTTTACTTTTCTATTTTCAGGAGTCATCCAGTTCGGTATTGAAACTGAGGAGTCGCAAGACAGCAATGTAACCGCTGACACCGTGCATTCAGAGACTCCGCAATATTCGGAAGAAGTCGGTCCCGTCAAAAAAGGCTCAAGCATGATGACTATGAGTCCAGCTGACACAGGGTACAGATCTGCTGAGAGACGGAAACGGGTCAAGAGCGAAACCGCTGCATCTGTGCTAGCTGCTGGGGCGGATTCCGGAGCGCGGTACGTTAATTCAAGAAGGAACAGTTCTGGCCTCAGCAACGGAGCCTTTGACAGGTGCGTTAACAAATTAATCTACGTTAATCTTTTCTTCCTTCTGTGATTTCTTCTTTTTTTTTACCCGAAGTAGGGGGAAGGGGGCGGGCCCCCCGGCACCCCCCGGGCCCTTCCCCTGGATCCGCCACTGACACCATGTGATAGCGATCGCTCTTCTGTGATGACTTCATACGAAAGAGTGATGCTTTACTCGTTGACCACTGACAAGCTACCGCAAGAACTAAAAGGGTGTAGTGTAATTAACTTGCGCAATCTTTTTTCTCCAGATCGGAAGACTGGCTGATAGAACCGTCCGACCTGCCTCAAAATCGTAACCGAGCAGAACTGAAACGTTCCCAAAGCGCTGACGAGATGGCAACCATCGATTATGGCATGTTTGAACAACGCCCTGGGTCGGCTCAAAATACTTTACGTGGGGAGCTGGGTCGGGACGGTTACATGAGGATGAAGCAAACAAGCAGGGAACGTTTAAATGGGGCCAATGGGGGCTTCCCAATGGGAACAGCAGATGTTGCTATCGGAGGCATTGAGCCACCGAATAGCCTTCGGGGATCGAGTCAACTTTACGGATTACAGGAACAGGAAATCACTTTCACGACGGACAACGGGGTATGCCGCAGGGAACAGTGGACTGCCGTGGGGGAAGAAGGACCCGTTCAGTTGAGAGAGGAAGGATTTAGGGAATTCCAAGTGCAGGAGGAATCGCCATACGCTGAAATACGCTTCGATGACGCGGTTAGTAATACTTTGTAAAGCGGGAAAATGCAATTTTCAGGACGAGAGAAAATGGTGCGCATTTTACCATTAGAGGGTGTTTAGAATAAACATTTTTTCACGTTTTGACACAATTGGAAAGCGTTGAACTCAAAACGTTGTCTAGTCTTACGAGGTAATATGACTGATAGAGAAAAGACGCAACCATAAAACTACTTTTAGTTTTATTACAATGGATTGTAAGTTAGGTATTAATTGTTGCATTTTTGTCGATTTTTAGGGGAATATACTCAGCTACAAACCTTGAGGATCTTAAAGGACGAGAAATAACAACACATCTTGGAAACGGAAAAGAAATACACGGACAACTTCAATCTGTGCTTTTAGCTAATTACCTTGGAGGAACTATTTTGTTTTGTTTTGTTTTTTTCACGTATTTCGTAAGTTCTCCACTCATTTCAAGACACTCAAGTTGATCTAAGCTGTTGAGTTTTGCGGTGGGGAAACAATCGAATTGTTTTGACATGGAGTGTAGTTAATTATAGCGTGTCGCACTGGAAGGTGAATAGGTCGACTTAGATATCAGGTTTTATTTCCAACAAAGTAAAAGAAAAGAAATATTTAGAAACGCTATTAATGGAACCCAAGTGGTTGGCATCATAAGGATTGTACCAGTGTCATAAATCAATGCTATAGTCATGAAGGGTAATACACAGAGTCAGTCAAGTAACCGTGATACACTCCCTTCTGGACATCACGTACTTTGTGTAAGATACCACAAAGTTTCCAATTTGCATCGGTTACTTACTGTCAATGACATAGGAGGTTCTTTACGATAACATAAAAAGACAAAAGCGAGCGAATCTCAAAGCCACCGTTTTTTAAATCTGGTGATGAGGAGGACCTGGGTTCGAGGTTGGATGACAAGCGAGCTCTCAGAAGCAAGCGAAGGATAAATAAATAATTATAGCTTTATTTCAGTTTTGAACTGTTTAATTTTGTAGATAGTTGATGCTTCATTAATTATTCGACCATTTTATAGTATATTAGCATAAAATTAGATCTGTTCAAGTTGCAGTTCTTAAGGAATACCATGTAATGGTGTCATTTTACGCTTATTGAAAGAAACGAATTAAAGCTTAAAGTTAAACTATACAATATGGGAGTGAGTGTATATTGTGCATAACTCTACAATCTCAAATCCGACCACTCGGTGATAATTTTTACTTCTTCGCGAGTTCTCGTGCTACCCGCGCGCAGGAAATAGGTTTGTTAAGTGTTGAGTGACTTTTTTCGTTTTTCCCCTCTCGGTAGCGACGCGACATCAACCAGTCAGCGAGTATCAGTGTTATTCAACGGCGTGGCGTTTATTGGAGTAAAGGAGAACCCGTACTTGCTTGATAACCAATCTTTTTTTGTTTAAGATAGCCGTCTGCCTTGGGTTTGGCCCATGGCCGCAATGCTCAAGACCTTGGGCACAGTTTTTCCCAATAATGACTGCAGCCCGGGATATAAAATATCTATTTTCTCTTGCGATTCATTTCAAGCAGTAGATTATGTTTACCAATGATCGTCGTCTGTTACCTTGCATACGGTGGTTGCGCCCGTAGTACGAGCGGCAGTTAAAATTGAGCTGTCCTACGGAAACGACACGATGAAATGATCCAACAAGATGTTCCCGGACATGGCTTAAGCTAGGACTTGTCAATCCCGAGTCCAACATGCCATTAGTCCATCGCTCCTTTATTCTTTTCCAAGCGAGTTTATTACATGTCTTCTATAGTCAAAACCAGTCCCTAACAGGATACTGTGTCATACTTTTCACTGTTTTATAGGGAATTTATTTTACCAAAATAAATTAGTTTATGTAGCTTGTGACGTACCTAGACTCAGTACTTGGTTGCAGGGGGTGTTTCTGTCATCCGGGATATAGATATCGCTAAATGTGGTCCACCTTCTCTTTGGCGCCGAAGCTGCGCTATTAAAGGGGCGGCTACTAAGCTTGCTTATATGGCGGCCGATTTGAATCTTTCGAAGAGGTGTCTTCAGAAAACATGTTCAGAAATCCAGAGCAGAAAAAACGTACTGCGCAGCTTTTTGCGAATGCGTAACCCTGCTT
>Ga0126339_10002133_pt1 | contig 14040 bp, 3 predicted proteins | sample OrbTmetagenome_2_FD_92532 | JGI IMG/M metagenome (GOLD analysis project Ga0126339, IMG submission 92532) | Coral microbial communities from Petempiche,Puerto Morelos, Mexico - Orbicella T R C metagenome | ecosystem: Host-associated > Invertebrates > Cnidaria > Coral | place: Petempiche,Puerto... | reverse complement strand
GACGTTTTAATTTGGTATAAATAAATTATACTTGCAAAATTCATAAGAAGGAAGTTAAGACCTCATTATCAATACCTTTTTCTCTCTAAACAATTTTAATTTCAGGATGCACTTCTGCAGCACACACAAAGGGCCGTATACCAGGCAGGAATTTGAACATCATCAGAGCACGCGATGCAGGATGTTCTTTCTCCCGCAGAATTCTCATGGGTTAAAGGAGAGAGAAACCACTGGAAACCAGTTTGGATGACCATCCCCAAAGTATCCACTGTGTGCAGAGAGCTCATCAAGTGCACCTGCAAAGGCCGCTGCTCACGCTGCCAATGTGCCAAAAAAAAATGTTGAAGTGCACGCCGTTGTGTAAATGCGACTGCCCAGAAAGTCAATCTAAGAGTGAGGGGAATTTGTAAGGGCTTTCGCAACGAGCAAAGGCATTCATAATATGACCAGATTTCAAGTAAGAAAAGACGCGGTCAATTTGCGCGCATTTTTTTCTGCTTTGCTACGACAATTTCTTTGTCTGTGTTATCGGCCGAGCGAAGACTGGGTACTAATACTATGATGTGGCTTTATAAACGCTATTTTAAATGCAGTCTTTAATAAAATAGCAAAGTACATATCCAAGTGATAAAATCAAGATAAACATGCAAAAGTCGTTTTAAAAAGTGGTAAAATAGCTTTGTTGAAAATCGTACCACAGGTATATCCCATATCTCGATTTTGGTCAAAAACTAAATTCTCATTAAAACGGGAGCGTGAGCAGATTGACATGGGCACCCCTTCTAATATCATTTGGTAGGGTATAAGAGAGCTGTGTGCCAAATTTCCTAGCCCCCAGGATTTCGCGCGGCCATTTTTTTCTCGCGAATTTCTTTCGCGTCACGCACGACGGACTAAGCGAAAGAGGGACTACTCGTAGTCTAGAGAGGAAGTGTGGTTTAAAAATTGGTACCTCTTAGGGGGTGAGACAAGTTTCAAGCCACGCCCGCAAAACAGGATCTTGGTACCTCTTAGGGGTTCTTTTCAAAATTTCCAACAAGCAGCCCCGTCCTTTTTATGTTGGATTCCCCTCCCTGCAGTCAGCAGTTGCCCTCAATACATTAGGTGATGTAACAGTTTATAGAGAGCAGAAACAATTCAAAGCTCCAATACGACAAAAAAAAAAAAAACATTTCATACATTTTTATTGTATAAATAGTGTAAGAATCCAGGTAAAAATAATATATAATATGATGTATATAACATGTAAGCTACACTTTATGAAGTGGTTATTATTGCCCTTTTATGTTCTAGCACTGGGAATATTCTGTTATTGTTCAGACGGTTACAATGTCCAATAAACATCATAATTATTATGGTATACGAGTGCAATATTTCTTTCAACAAAAAATGGGTATAAAGCCATACAAAATGGAATACCAGTTGCTGCATTATTTGAAAAGTTTTGTTACTCTCCAGAGGAGCATCGCTTCCAACCCATGATTATAAGTACTAATAAGCATAAATTTATTTGTGAGCAATCTGATTTTCCTGAAGCCCACCTGTGAGGACCTAGGCAAATGAGGTAACCCCACCATGGGGCATTTGTTACCTTGAAAAGAATGACATATCATGGAGCTGGGAGCTACAATCTTGGACAAAATAAATGGAACACCTGGACCACCCCTCTTCCCCATTTCAATGATGCCAAAATGGTGCATTTTTGCTCCTTCGCACCTTCATCATTGTTTTGGGGGGAGGGGGGTTAATTGTTCCTTTTCATTCTGTCCAAGATTGATCTTGGACAAAATAAATGGAACACCTGGACCACCCCCCCCCCCCCCATTTCAATGATGCCAAAATGGTGCTTTTTTGCTCCTTCGCGTCTTCTTCATTGCTTTGGGGGGAGGGGAAGGGGGTTAATTGTTCCTTTTTATTCTGTCCAAGATTGTAGAGGCTTGGAAGGAAGGGAGGGGGAGCGCATTGTAAGTGGGCTGACGGCTTTCTTCGGATTTTGTTTTTCAGAGTGTTTGGAAATGCTGTTCTGAGAACTTTCTCTGGAAGATAACCCCTTGAGATAGCATTTGATGTTAAGGCCATATCAATCTTCCTGATGTTTCCTTATTGTGTTTCATTTTAAAGACAACATGCAAAAGTTGGTCAACCAGGCAAATGTTTCCCAAGACTTGGTTGTATAATGTCAGAACATGTTGGATACCACAGTGGGTCTGGCTCATTTTAAATTCACTAATTAATAGCATTTCTGTTTTTCTTTTTCAACTTGTAAGGTGAAATTACATGTACATGTACAGAGATCACTCTTACCTATCACTAGTTTTAGCCTCATTGGTCTAACATGGCCCGGTCTATAAAACATCCATTTTTAACCAGCTGGTCATAATGACTTCTACAATTTTGTGAAAGATACTCCTCCAATTTGCCAGGAACAGCAATTCTGCACTCTATACCTGCAAGGAAATCAAACTGTAAACTTCTAGAATCTTCCCTTTTCATCACCTGAATAAAGCCAAGTTCAGACTAGTTTTGACTTAAAGTATTTATTGTCCTCTGAGACCAAGGGGAAAATACTTGATGTGGGATGAAGTGAACCTAAAAAGCACTTGAAATGACGAAAGTTTACAAGTAAGTTATTGTCACTTGAAGTTCTATATTTATCCCACCTCAACTAACTGCCGCTGGGTCTCTGAGGATGCATTTCATTGGCCATCAGATTTTTTAAATCAGAATAACTTTTAAGAAAATAACATTTAGGGTTATCTTACTAATGAAAGGTGGACACAGTTAGTTTGGTTGCTTTGTGATTCTTGGCATTTTTTGATGTAGGCACTCAAAATGGGTTGGGAGAACTGTGAAGCGCTCTGAAGCTCTACCAAATCTGTTATGCTCATACACAAATAATTGTGTACAGGTATGTATCTGGGCATCTGACAGCAATTCCTCCACCCCACCTCCAGTCTTTCAGATCATGCTCTTAATTAGTGATCAAGTTCAATGCAATATCCCACGTTAAAGCCCTGGACTTTATATAACTTCATAACAGGGTTTAGGTGGGCTTATAAACAGGGGGCTTATATCTGGAGGGGCATATAAGCGGAATAAAAAAAGTTTTGGAAAGACAAGATCAAACATATCTGAATAATCTGAGAAATAAATTAAAGCTAACATACCATAACATTTAAAGCTATTACCCTATTATCCCATTATCCTATTAACCAATAACTTTCTATTAAAAATTTTGATGTTTATGAAGAAATGCAAAAGGAGCGCACAAGTTATACATTAGATGGGTTTATATCAGGGAGGAGGGGGAGAATTTTCGTTACTCTGCACTGTTCTAGAGAATATCCACATCCCTCTGGAAATTCCAGGTCATCTTGAGTTTACAGTTTACTTTTACCAATTTTGGCTTTTGAGACCCCACAACCCTCAGAGCTGGAGTCCAGGGACCTTACATGGTATAATGGATGTTTTCTTGAACTGCACATCTTGGTGTAAATTTCAAGTTTAGACTTTTAGGTTGTGTTCAATCAGCTTGTGATTCAATACAATGGGGATTTTGTTAAACAAGAGTTTGTTACAATGGGATTCAGTTCCATGCATTTTACTTGGGGGTTGAAGATGATTTCAAGTCTGTACTGCACACTATTGAGAGTTTCTTTACGTTTTTTGTTTTGATTCATGTAAGAAGTCACAAAATGCAACATTTCGCAACTAGTTACATACATGAAGTGAATTCAACGTTTCATGTCAACCGCCATTAAGGATGCAAAGCTTTTACGCTTCATTATTTCTGGCATCACTTGATGAAACAAATTCATAGCTGTAAAAATCAAAGAAACTGCTGGAAAAAGAATTTAAAATGCCTCAAAGATAAGATAAGTGGTTTGTAATGAATAACATTAATTTGCATTCCATCAAGTGAGACTCACAAACATTGGGTTGCTGAAGACTGCACAGTAAGGACTGGAAATCAGCTTTAAGGGGATTCTATAGGTGTTACACTGTAATTTTTTTTCTTTTGTAATTCCATTGCCCCCCAGAAATGTTATGATTAAAGTCTCAAATTGCCCTTTAAAGCAAAAACTTGCAGTTTCTGGCCAAAATGAAAAATAGAAAATCTAATAATAACCCTATTTCAGTCTACAACAGCCCAACTTAAAATAATGTATAAGTAATTGAATATGCCATTTTACAGTTGTGTGCTCAGTTTCCTGGCCTATGAATGCAAGTGAGGCTTAAGGTGACCTTGCTTTGATACAAAGCTCTCTGCTTTTCTCATTTTAAATACAAACTATAGATAGCATTAGAACTTGATTTACACAACAAAAGCAGTGCAGTCTGTATCAAAACAAGTTCACCTCCAGTCTTGCTGCCATTCAAATGCCAGGTCACTGAGCAGACAACTGTAAAATGGTCTATTATCTCCTAAATGGCTACATGTAACTGTATTGAAAAAAAAAATGTTTTGACGGATAACATCGAGAAAAGAAGTTTATGATCGCTAATGGTGTTCATAGCACTCTTGAGATTGTGGTTAAAGAGTTGACAAAACTATCCCTGGAATTCATTACCGATTAATGCATACCAAGAAGTCTTGCAGTTTTCTGAATAGTTTCTTTGGCCAACTCAATGTCCTTTTCATTTACAACATCGACCTCCAGCTCTCCGACTTGATAGCCAAAACTTGCTCGATCTAAGTCGATCAAAACTCCGTTTGGCATCTCAAACACAGTCCTACGCGTTGTAAAATATGCAATCTGTTTGCAACAAGTGCTTTGTATAATGTCCTCAACAGATGTGCAATCCCTAAGAACATTTGAATAACGAGCTGTCAGTGTTTTAAGAAGTTCCTTGACAATCTCTCCCTCGTCTTCAATTTCACAGTTGCTTTCGATCCGGAGGTCATTTTTCAGTTTCTGAATTTTAAGTTCCCAGTTGCTATCACGTTTCCTCAACCAACGGCCTGTCAATGTAAGCTCGTGATTTACAGCATCAAAGTACACATCAGTGAATGTAGTTTGTTGCAAAAGTTTTGCTCCTTTTGCCTTAGCAAGTTTCTCAAAGCCTGGTGGCACACGAAATTTGCTTTCTACTTCAAACTTGTGAGGAGTTTCCCCGCAATGCAATTCTGCCGCCATGTTTAAAATTTAACACTAGAGGCTGATGGGAAGGTTACCATTACCTTCCCCTCCCATCCCTCCACATAGCAGGAAATAACGCTGAAATACGTGCAGTGTTTACATAATAATCTCCAATGCACTCTTCTTGCGACTAAGCTATTGCAAAGCACATCCATTGCACCTTGTAACTGTGCTTAGAAAAAGCTACAGTTAAAACAGTGGTACAATAGTGAATGTTCCAGAAACATTTCTAGCGAGGGGAGGGACGGTACATTTTTGCTCATGCATAGGAGTGTGGGTGATTTCTCAGTCGGAAGTAACACAGCAGTTTGTTCCACCGAATTATTGATATTTCCTTGTCGTTTTAACACTGTGCCTCTAGCTGTCCTGCTCTTATAATACCTGCAGACATGTTCTGTTTGATAAACGTCACTACTGGACGGTAAAACGCCAGAATCTTTGCTCTGGCTTCGAACGAATGCTTCCAAGAGGTTTCATGTTGTTTTTGAAGGGTAGTGTCTGGAGTGGGTTTTGACTTGAACAACCTTGATCAATACACGGAAAGAGAAGGAACAAGGCTTCAAGAAGCATTTTTGGAGTTAAAAGACAATGTCGATCGTTCGTAGCGGTCAAGTGATAAAGCTTGCCATCGAGAAGGAGGGTCAACTGCCATTACTCACAACATTTGACCAGGTATACAAAGCTCTGGAACAGGAAACTTACCTTCATGTTATGAGGCTCATGCTAGTTTAGATGATAATTAGCTTATCTAAGATATCATTGATCCATTGCTTGAACGATAGCAATTGTCATTTATTCAAGGCTAAGCTGTTAATAAACTTCTTGTTTCCTTAAATAGAATCGACCATTAGATGAAATTGTCAGAGAAGTATGCTCAAAGTAAGTAAGCTTATATATCCTTATGCATGTTTCCTGTTAACACATTCAGTCCATTGCACATGTAGTTGTAGAAAAATAAGCCACTGGAAAGCTTACATGTACTTGAGATCGTTTGATTATTCCAGTGATATTACAACTTCACTTTGTGTTTGGTACAAACAATTAACTATTAAAATGTGTCTATCAAAATAGAAACATCAACACGATCATCCCCTCCCCCTACAGGTACTGTATGCCCCAGGCATTTCATTTGTTAATGTGCCCAAGCAGGTGGGAATTTATTATTGGGATAAGGAATGTTACACCATATGGTATAGGGAAGTGGGCTCGGGGATTTAAAACAAGCTGCCTAGAAATCATGGCGAAACTGGGTATCAAGAGAAAGCACATATGGGTTATTGACCAAGTGTGAGGTCAAGATGGCTGGATATTGGCCAAGTTCTTTTTTTGCGTGTTTATGGACCGAGACGGAGTCAAGGTCCATAAACTCGCAAAAAAAGAACGAAAAAAAGAAGCTTGGTCAATGAAGGATATATTATATGGCCTTCGGGGAAATTTCTCTTGCGGGAGGCGACGGGTAGACCTGAGTGGGCAAGATAGTGCCATCTTGTCCGCTCGGGTAGCCAATCACAGCACAGGATTTTATTTATCTTGCCCACTCACGGAGCTAGCCATATAATAACTTTCATTAAAGTGTAGCAGCTAAAAAAGGCCTTCAAAGCATTGTGCTATGCTTTAAGTAACAGTAAATATTGCTTACCAATAAGTGACAATTTAATTGCCATATATAAAACAATACTTGGGACACAGTGGAAGTACAGTGGAAGTTCAAAGTGGATTTTACAAGAGGGGGATTTTTTTTTTCTTTTTCATTTCTAATTTTAGCCATGTATGGGGCCACCCTGCCTGAATAAAGTTTGACTTGACTTTCAAGACTATATCCCCTTGGACTGGGGTAAGGGAATTTGATTGACACTATGGTGGGGGTATTTGAACACCATTTTTGGCCTGGGGGATAATTCAAAATGTCAATGTTTAGTGAGGGATGGGGTTTGGGGGGGAGGGGGATAAGGGGGATGTAAACCCCTCAATCACTTTAACAATCATTAAGCAGTCATTCTCTTAATACTCATCAAATAAGTGTATAGAAGCAAAAGCCATGTGCCATGTACTGTTATTAAAGGAATGTTTTTTTAGTTAAATACCAGTGAAAGCATTGATGCAAGCTCAGTTCTATTTTTATAAACCAATGAGAAGCTAGTGGATAATTCCAATGCTAAATTTTGAATTATTATGCAATCCATCAGTTGGCTGTGTCACTTAATAGGCTCTTGTCACAAAGTTCAAAGCACAAAGTTTAGTTCTTCACAAAGTTCTTCATGCTGTACACTGTATGTTCAGGGAAGGATGGGAGAAAATCCTTGCAAAATGTGTGCAAATTGTGCAATAACTTTGTTATAGTACTTAAGCACTTACTGACTGGTCCCACATGAAACAGTGAGTTTTGTTTCCCGAGCTAGAGTTCTTCAATGTTCCCCTTTGCAATCATTTGCAAACGTAGGCTGGCACAAAAGTTGCTGCGGTTAGGTTCATGTCCTGATCACATGCAAGTCGAAAGGTCAAGGTGTTGTTTCCCTAGGAAGTTAGTGAGTTTTGTTCACCCCTGCCAGGGAGTTTTGACCCATGACACATGACCGTTCTCCTCCAACTGGAAAATGTATTTGAGTTAGGAGGTACAACAAAGATATTTGGACTCCAGCAACAAAAACGAAGGATATGTTTTGCTCAGCTCTACTACCTTGCTGTTTCATGAGAAAACAAATTCACATGCAGAGGAGAGTCTGTGTAAACATGTCAAGGTGCTTTAAGAATTTGTATATATGACTGGTGTTTTATGCATATAACACAGTCATGCTTCCAACACCACACCAGATAGTTCTGTTCACATTTCTACCCCTAACTTAATGGGCCATTATGCTGTCAATTTCCCATCCCACCGACAACTGCTTAAACCCTAACCACATTCCTATGCATGGTCATAGCCAGTGACGGTCTTGTTCACATTTAATCTTGCCCAAATTCACCAACTACATGTACACCAATCAAAAGACATGTCTTATCATGACCTCGGCATCAGAGATGTCATACAGATCTAAATTATGTTGCTGCCTTTAACCTGTTCAATTTGCTGAACACTAGACATCAAGAGGCAACTGAGACAGGTGCAGCAGGTATTCAAGTTGATTGAAGTGATCTAGCAAAGCTTAGACAAACAGTGACTTATACCCATTTTCTACCAAGAGGTGTCAAAGTGGCTGTGGTCATTTAAGCAAAAGGAAAAGAATGAGTTCAGGTTTAAGGAGTTGTTATTGGGGAGAAGTGTTGTGTGAAATTACATATAATGTTGGTGAAGGCGACTATTCGCAGTTCCTATAATTCTCATGCTTCTGAATTCTGCCACTACATTGCATCCAAGACTGCATCCATCAATTAAAATAGCTTTTTTGGTTTGGTTTCGCTTAATATCAGCTTGTAAAGAAAACCTGCAGAAGTCATTTAGGTGTCTTGGTACAGTTTTTTTCTGGATCATACTGAGCATTTTCAAAATTACATCTTTTCAGTAATTGGAAAGGAATTCAAGTTTGTTATATTGTATTTCTTAAGTCAATCGATATTTCCATGGACTTGATAAGAAATCAGTGAAACATGAATTTTGTATGTATGACAAGTAGAATATACAATAATATTACAGTGAAACCTCTATTAAGCGGACCCCCAATTAAGCGGAAACCCTCTATTAAGTGGACACTTAGCCTGGTCCCGATATTAACGTGTTATATTTCTCTTTATAACGGACCCCTATTCAGCAGACACCTCTCTTAAGCGGACACGTACACCAAAATAAATTGTATTTGGCTAATTTCTATTGTTAAAAACCTCTATTGAGCGGACTCCGCACTGAATTGACAATGTGTCATTGGACTACATCCTTGAAATAGTTGATTAAATGTACCCTCATTATTGTTGCTCTATGGAAAGGGCATTATTACACACAAGTTAAAGTTGGTAATGAAAGCTGATGAACTTGAACTCTGGATAGATTACAGTACAGAGCAACCGTTGACTGTTAATTGTTAACAAACAAAGTCATTGTGCAATTGTTATAACCTTTATTAAGCGGACACCCGCTATTAAGGAGACACTTGGGAAGGTCCTTAGGGTGTCTGCTTAATAGAGGTTTCACTGTAGGTCGCTAAAAAAAATTTGTACATTTGATCCAGTAATGCACCAGCCATTTGAAAACCCTACCCCTTCCTCCATTGGGAGATACTCAGAGCATTCACTTTTGCTGTCACTGAAATGCAGTGAAAGCCCCGTCTTATGGGGAAAAAATTCAGTGTGAACTCCCCCACCCTCTAAACATCAAGCACAATTCATTAAAATAAATAGATTATGATATTTTTTTAACAACTTCAGGGAGCTTTCACTGGAATTTTTTCATATCACTGAAGTCTAGCATGATAAACCATGTTATTAAGTGATTGAAATCATACCTTTTTCCCTAGCTGTTCAGCCTCCATGTTTTCTGTAAACATGCAACTTGAACCCAGTCTTCTAAAAGAGGTCACAAGCCAAGAGTGAAATTCCTGCCAAACCCTTGGTCAGCCCCTGCATTGTATAGCAAAGCTTGAAAAAATGTGCATTCCTTGACTACCGGGAAACCTAAATCAAGTGAAAACGAGGTGAAAACCCCCGGTTTGCCATGGGTATCCCCCAATGGGGGAAGGGGGTTTCAAATGACTAGTGCATATATCACGAAAAAAATAGTAAATGAATTGACAGACATAGTTTTAGGCATTGCTATTACAAGTAATTACTGGTAGGTTTTCCATATCATATCTGGTTACCAATTTTATCTTGTTACATCAAAATCATAAACTTGACAAGTATATATCTCTGTAGCAATGAATGCTCCATCTTTTTGTTTTAGTTGGTCTTTACCAATTCCAGAGCAGTATGCTTTCCAGTACTCTGACTACAACTGCTACATAACTGAAGAAGTAAGTGATGCCTAAATCATGTCAATCACATCACTGTACTAGTAATCATGCAATATCCACTGCATCCCTGATATACATGTACATGGAGCAGGTAATTTGAGCTGGACAAATGGGTTTATTATTAATGACAGGGTTAATAAGTATGTATACACTGTAAGGTATAAATGAAATCCTGTTATAATTAATTGATTAATAGTAAAAAAAAATGAAATATTAAGTCAGTTTTAAGATCTGAAGTCACATAACTGTGCTCAGGTTGATCATGGCATCTTCCAGTTGATACTTCCAGCAAGGACTGGAGTTGGGAACGTGACACCTGCAGGTGCATTTGCTGAACTGCGTTGCCAGACAGCTGCCTGTTAACAATAATGAGAACTTACTCTGACTTTAAATTATAAATTGTGTTTAATTTTGATTAGTACATTCTCACTTGGAACATCTAACTTATAAATAAAGGATGGCAAATTGTGTTAAACAGAAGAGGGGATTACTTGTACAAGCCCGACTTTAAAGGTTCCATCTATATATAATTACCTTTCCTAAAGTATACGTCAATGGATAAAATCAAAAGTTGGCACGTTGTTTCCACCATGTAGAACCGAAGTGCAATAAAGAATGGGGCGGTGCTGAAGCTTACACTCTCACCAGTAAGTAAAATTAACTTTGTATTCCATATTTAAACATGATGATCTGTTGTATACTGTAGTTCAGTAAATTATGACAGATTTGTGTTTAATTATTTTTTTCAATTTTACTGGGTAGAGTTTTTCAACTAAAACAGAGTTGGCATGACAGAATAAAGTGTAGAACATAAAATTGCCAGCAATTTCGTTAACATTAATAGGAACTGTTTGATACATGTAGCTTGTCATGAACACTTATGCACACAATACCTCCAACTTGGCAAATAAATTAAGGATGGTTGCTGAAATGGTGTGCTGTGATTGCATGGCTCAGAGGCACATTCTCTTTAATTTGCTATCAGGAACACTTCACTCACCATCAACACAGTGTGTTTTAATACATAATTCATTTTAATTACTAACTTTGCTTCACATTCAGTTTCATTGGAAGTCTGTACATGTACATGTAACAATTTGACTTAGTTTATGTTTTTCTTGTTATCTTTCAGGCCAAACTCGCACAGGAAATATTTGAGCGTCTACAATCTTCCAATCCTGATGAAAAAAGGAATTCCTTGTCAGCTTTATCCACTATATCAGAGGTTAGGGGTCTATCTGTCATCAGAATATCAAAGCGCCAAGCATTGGTTACACTGCTATTGCCAGTGTTGGTATCCAGGAATTAAAATAGAAAGTACATGTAAATATTCATGAGTGCAGTAAAATTGGATCTATTTTCAAATTGAAGGTTTTTCTGTTGGTACGTAAATTAACATATTATTAAGAGGAAATTCACTTCAACCCTGGCTGGTTTTCATGCAGGTCAAATTGGAATTTTAAAATGTTTTTTTTTTTTTTTTTTCCTGGAGGAAGGAAAACTGGAATACCCTGGGCAGGCCTCGAAAAAAATCTTGAAATCCATCTTGCCCTTTGAACAAGCAGCTCTCAAATTTTGCTTGCCCTGGGCAAGTCTTAGTTTACTTTTGTCTTTACTTAGTTGGCTGATGACTTGTCTGGGACCTTGCCCACTGGGCAATTGATAATGACAACTTAGTTGCCTGGCAGGAAAATCTACCCGTGGATGACCAGACAGCACTTTCTCAAGCCCTGTACCCAGAGAAAAACCATGATCAGAGCAAGGCAAAAACTAGTAACAAACTCCACCCAGATAAATGTATGGCAGAATGCTGAAATGAATTTGGGGCACACTGATGGGAGGCATGTGCTCTCACTGCTACAGCATCCTCATCCTCAACATGCTCTCATAAATTCTAATCAATTGTTTTCTTTTTTTCTTCTTTTTTACAGGATCAAACTTTTGCCAGTGAGTTTATCAAAAGGAATGGTCTGGGGCTTCTTATTAACATGGTAGAGAACAAACCAGAGTGAGTTGTCATCCACCCTTCTGTTCCTGAAGATACTCTACTCTTGACACGAACAAATCATTGGCTGTTTTTGAACAACTGAAGTTGAATCTTCTTGTTGAGTTTTTCTTGATGAGGACTTCAATCATCAACCTGTACATGTGTAGCTCCCCCAATTCCCACAATGATGAAAAATAAAGTATTTGCATAAGTTTATTTTTCTTGTTCTCTGCAGGAGTAATGAATCTCTAGCCCACTGCCTCAATTCTTTTCATGAACTTATGGATCATGGTGAAGTATCATGGGATATCCTCACACATGGTTTTATTAAAAATGTAATTATTACCTACTACTTCTCAAATCCTAACCTTACAATTTTCACAGAGTTTTAGTTGTGAGTTATTTTAAGTAACAGGAAGACATGTATGGTGGCCTAATGGTTTAAGTACACTGGTAGGTAAGATATAGTCTGCATATGAGTCAAGTGGCTCATCAGGAATGAGCTTATCCTGGTTTCCATAGCATTAAGCGACTAGGAGTATTTCTACTCCCCCCTGGATGGGATGCTAGTCCATCACAGGGTTACCCCCCAGCATTAAATTCGCCAGTACCCATTTATACACCTTGGTGGAGAGGCACTGTGGGAATAAAGTGCCTTGCCCAAGAACACAACACAATGTCCCTGGCCAGGACTTGAACCTGAACTGCTTGATCTGGAAACGGGTGCACTAACCATGGATGAGGCCACAGCGCCTCCACTTAAGTGCACTGGACTCCCTATTAAATATGTACAAGACCTGGCCAGGGTTATTGTGTTGTGTTTTTAGGCAAGACACTTTACACTCACAATGCCTCTCTTCACCCAGTGTATATATGGATACCAGTGAATTTAATATTAATTCGCCTTAATACTTTATGTTACTTTCAGCAAGACAAACTACTTGGAAAAACGAACAAGTCATATTTACAACTTCTCTAAAACTGGCATTGCTTTTGATAATATTATGGGCTTGTCATTGATACTGTACAGTTTAATATTATTATTAAATCTATTAATTTACTCCCAAATATTTTTAGTTGACAGTATTTGTGAACAAGAAAAATTCAGTGGATCCTACAGTGCTCAAGAGATGTCTGTCTATCTTAGAAGCTGTGTCCACAAACAGGTATTTAGCAGCTCACTTTAAAACTGATTTGAACTCTGAAAGTGCCCATAATGTCAAAAAAAAAAAATTTCGCTCATCCAATTCTACATTTCACCTAATGAACTTCTGCAAAAAAATTTTTCAATTTGGATAAAACGCAATTTTTTTACAAATCTTTACAAAGTTCAAAATTCTATTTTCTTGTTGTCAACCCCTGCTGCTGATCACAAGAATAATGTGCTCAAAATGGCCATGTGACTGATGCCTGTGACGTAGATTCAGGAAGACTGATGTTGTTTTCTGGATCATTAACGTCGTTACGAAGAGTAGCAACGCACCTTTCCGGCATTTTCAACTAAATGTAGACAACTCTGAAGCAAAATTCCCACTTGTTTTCAAGTCAGATATGTCACAACCCAAATCACGTGTTCCTGAACCTACGTCACAACTCACTTCAAACCTAGGAAGACTGGTGCAAATGGTGGACCATAATGGCAGCAAATTTGAACGTCTTTAAAAACTTTGTGTCTTATCCAAATCAAAAAATTGTTTTGCAGAAGTTCATTAGGTGAAATTTAGAATTAGATGAGCGAAAAAACATTTTTGACATTATGGGCACTAGAAGGTCATATATAGTTTCCATATCAGTGTTAATTAATATATTTTTAATGTGGCTAAATATCATTTAGGCAAGGTTAAACTCAAGCTAATGCAGCCAGCTAGCGTGCCCATCCAGCTAATATCATTTAGGCAAGTTAAATATGAGCTTATGCAGCCAGCGGTTTCCGCGTTTGGGAGTACGTGACCTGTGGGGCGGCCTTCAGGGG
>Ga0126339_10002132_pt1:5000-14042 | contig 14042 bp, 10 predicted proteins | sample OrbTmetagenome_2_FD_92532 | JGI IMG/M metagenome (GOLD analysis project Ga0126339, IMG submission 92532) | Coral microbial communities from Petempiche,Puerto Morelos, Mexico - Orbicella T R C metagenome | ecosystem: Host-associated > Invertebrates > Cnidaria > Coral | place... | reverse complement strand
AGGCAGGCAGGCAGGCAGGCAGGCAGGCAGGCAGGCAGGCAGGCAGGCAGGCAGGCAGGCAGGCAGGCAGGCAAGCAGGCAAGCAGGCAAGCAAGCAAGCAAGCAAGCATTTTCTCTTCCCGATTCCGAACGGAGATTCATCTTTCACAAGTCGCGGTTGGGCCCTTGGGAAGGTGGTAACGGCTTTTTTCTAGATGACATGTATAACGGAAATTAAACAACAGTTGCTAAATGCTTCATCACGCGAGAGAATTCAATCCACTGTACACACCTGGTGGTGGCGAGGGAGGAACAAGTTTCGGTGTACTGCCATTCTCTGTCCCAGTTGTTGTTTTACTCTCATTACTTGTTAGAGAGGTTTGTGACTCGCTGCTTGGTAATCCCAGCTATATGAAAGAGAAATGGCAAGTAAACACCTTTCCATACCGTCGAATATTTTCATTTAGATTCTTTTACATTTCGTGGGTAGTTCTGTGCAAGTGAAGGTTTGAAAAAGAGAAAATATAATTACACTTTCCGATTCTTGCTAAGCCAATCAGAGTAAAGATATCGCTGTTTCGTCCGATCAGGAACAGAAAAGACAGTTCGGGATTTTGGTCAAGTGATTTTCCCCGCGCTTTTCTGTGCTTAGATGTTTTCCCGCGCTTACCAACGGACGTGCGTTATCGCTTAGAGTTCTGATTGGTTTAGGGTACTTAAACGAACGAACCAGAATATTACAACAGTCTTGACGTGTGCTTTAACCATGGAGAAGCAGACAACAACAAGTTTCACCTTTAGTGCAAAAGGTTTTCAAAGTATTACCTGTTGGCGGAAGTAAGAATTTTCAGTCCTTAACAACTTTATTTCCCGCTTAAGGCTTAGGATCAGTTTTTCTTTGGGGTCCTGAAACATACACATACAAAGAAAAACTTGATCAGTGTCAAATTCTTCTTCAAATGTTCAGTTTAAGTTGAGACTGCAAGAAAGGGAGCAAAGAAATTGTCTTGATAAAAGTGTAAATTCTCGAAACAAGTATCACAAGAAATTATGCAGACAATTAAGAGGAATTTGTACGTTGAAATAAACCTACCATCTGTACCACAGGTTTGTTTTTTATTCTCTTGGCTCTGTGAGCGTACCGTAAGGTGTTTAAGGTGTCCTGCACCACATAAGAAGATGGCGAAATACATGCGATCTGAAATTCAACAGAGAGGAAATATTAGCCCCTAACTAACCAAACGGGGGGAAAGTATAGTAATAAGAGGGTATGAAAGGTGTTTGATTGATAGCTGAGAATTCGTCCAAATTTTAACTGTCAGCTCAGAAATGACTGTTCCAGTCAATGATAGTTTTTGGACAGAAACTATACTTAAGAGTGTCTGGAGCGGGATGAATTTCAATGGATGAGATGATATAGTCTTTAGAGAAGACTGATGCTGCACATAACTTGGAAAACGCCGAAAATCTAACTAATAACTAAGACTCAAACACCCCAATCGAGACACGCGAATTAATATGAATTGACAGGGTACGATACAAAGAGCTTTTTAAAAACTCTTGGCTGATTCCCAAAAATTTTACTTGCACGAAACTACGTTTTTTAAGCAGTTGCTTAGGTCCTTTTCCCCCGTGGGAAATGGGCCCGGAAAAATGTTCAAAGTTAACTTAAACCATCTCAGATCTGGGGGCTCACCATGAGGGTGATACCATCACCACCCAGGCTGTCCGCCAGAAGCTTGGTCAGTTTGCTGTCACGGTAAGGTATGTGACTGTTCTTTTTCCTTGGGTCGCTCAAGGCAGAAATACAATTCCCTGTAACAAAACAGAACAAAACATTTCAAATCAGGGAAAATAATTTAAAAGGCTGTATGACGTTATCCTTTCCCGTCAAGACGGTGCATCTGTTCAGTAACAGATCACAAAAGACATCAAAATGTGGTAAGAACAACAGTGACACTTTTTTGTTCCCTCCCCATTTTGACGTCAGCTGTGACTAATTACTAAACAGACGCACGGAAACATGGAATCTATTGATTATACTAAATTCTCTTGGCCGATGATACAACACACTGATTTTCTACGCCTTCTTAATGACCCGCCCAAATACACAAGACCAGCAGCAGCAGCAACAACAACAACAACAACAACAGTGATAAGCTTAACAACTAGATTCCATGTTGTTTCAGGGCAGCTAAAGCACTGTCGCATTTTTCGTTTAATTCAAATTGTAGGAAATGCTCAAAATACTTGCTGTGGTGGCGTTACCGCAACTGTTGCGTGAGATAGTTTTCTTCTCTTGTTCTCAATGATCACGACACAGAACACGATCCAAGATATTCATTTCAGAGTATTTTACATAACATAATGTTCACTGTAAATTGTGGGCACTTCACGATTATCATAATAGGAAACAAAAAAAAGCTAGGAAACTGTCAGTAGCAAATCGTGTAATTAAATTTTATTTGATAGAGTTAACAAATTCACAACCAAAAAGATATTCAAACAATTTTAACAATTTGTAGGAAACCAGAGTACTTAGAGGAACAAAGAGATACAACATTGAGATATTGTGTATGCTAATTACGCCAAAACAGTCAATTTTACGTCGGCCATTTTCAGATCTTTCTCAAGGAACTTTCTCAAACTAGTTTAACTAAAGACGGAGATTCGATATGTACCAAAATTCAACCAATCGGCGAAAAAGCTCAACTTTGAAACTAAAGAGTCTTAACATTATGTAACAAAAACAAAATGACATAAGTCGTTCACGCCGAAGCACACTAAGGTATGCATTTATTTAATTAACCCTTGCTCAGCGTCAATAAATCTTAATAATAATGCCAATGCCTCAAACGATGTGGATGTAAGACAACTTAGCATGTACTTCAGCTTAAAGCGATTTACACAAGTCGAGTAAAGAAGTCAGACTTCAACACGTGGAGCTGGGAAATCGTTCAGTTTGACGAAGCGAAACACTGCCATAGAAACACACTCCACAAACTGCAACCGTGAAAATCCACACGTACACAAATGAATAAAAATTCATTACTCGTTTACACATCAGAAAAGATCTGTTTACCTTTAATTACTTTCCTACTCGAGACACGCCACGACAATAAAATGCAAAGCAAACTTACCCAACGTCAACAAACTCTTATTGATATTCTGCGACTCGGCGAACGTGCCTCCAACAGACTTGGTTTCTTTGACGCGCTCGCTCCCTGTAGAAAAAACGTTAAACACAAAACGTCTGTGACGAAAAGAACAGCTAAAACGACGTCTTTGGTTGTCAAGCAACAAAGAAATTGTAACTATAGTATTCTAAGAGATAACTGACCTCGTGCTAGAACACAGTCACGATGGTTCACTATGAATCCACGAACAAGAATTTCTCACGAATTTAGCTGCTTAAGTAGTTTCAAATATTTTTCAAAGTGGCATAAACTCTCCGAAAAGACAAATGTTCACATAGTTTATGAAGTGCGTGGTCGTTTACATTCGTGATGTCGATAGACGAAAGCAAAAGAGACATCTGCATGTTAGAAAAATGTGTGGCCTCGTTCGTTTCGGTCAGTTCGCGTCTAATTCCCATCCAATCAGTTTAAGGATAACTTAATACTTACAAATACACTCCTGCGCTTGATAATTTGGTGCTTTGAGGTAAAAATAGGCTAAAGATTAAAGAGCCAAAAACGATTTGTTCACTGTTTGGCGTACTCTTACAAAATTAAATGAATTTTACATATTTGACAAAGCGATCGTTCAACCGTACAATCTGACTCAATGAAATTTCATTAATGCAAACTCAAACAAAACGTTACTAGTGTCAACCGGAATGTTGTCTAAGTCATCTTGTTCAAGAATAATCATTTATGGATATCTTATTGAACTGCGATATTTATAACACAGGTTACTTTTGAACAACGCTGAATTGCGACGACTTTATTGACCAAGAGAACCAAACACGTCGCTGTCCTGTCTTGCTATGGGCATGATAAGAATTAAGGAAAGGTAAAGATACGAGGCATTTCTGTACAAGTTCAAAGTTCTCGCTCAAGTGGTTTTTCACAATGTGGCAGGTGTTGGTTTTGTTTGGTTTTTAACACTCTCTTAACCTATATAATTGCAGGTCGATACTATTTCTAAGAGATTACTCGACCTCTGAAAAAAAAAAAGCACAGCATAGGAGGAACAAACATAAAACATAATGCATAAATTTGCGCCCACCGACACGTCCAGTTTTTGGCGCAGCCATCTTGTGCGCGCGGCTTTCGCGCCTCGCTTGACAATCAGTGATATATATACCCAGCCTGTTTTTCTTCTTCAGTCTCCCAACTGTACAAACAATGAAATAAAGTTTGGAGGCTTTGTTTTTGTACGAGTTGACCTGAGCTCGATGTCAAGCTTTGGTTTTCATGTGTTTCAATCTTGTCTGCTCACTTCTATGTGAGTTGCTTGTGTTTCTTCCATCTTGTTCCATCATTTTAGAACATCAATCATTTACGTACTAAAAGCAATACGAAATGTTCGCTTCCATATATATATCAAACTGGACGAGCCCGAGGATAATGTTACCAGTGTAAGGCCATTTAAAATCGATAAAGTGATTCAAAACTTTCTCAATATGAAAACAAAGCGACAAGGTCTCGGTTCACTTACTTCTAAGACAAGATTCTCTAGCTTGCTGTGAAATACCATGTGAAAGAAACTGCAACTTGAATCGCGCAAAAGGGATCTCTTTACATTAATACTCGCTTTTCTGTGGGTTTTTTCTTTGAGTTTTCAAGGCGGAAAAACGTCATTTCGCGTCCGTGCATGACATGCTTCGGATACCGCATAGACGCGTCGGATGTAACGATCAAAAATTCTCCTCTCAAGTATGTCGGCGATACGTGGGAGACGTGGTGGCCTCGTGGTTAGTGCGCTCGACTCCGGATCAAGCGGTCCGGGTTCGAGCCCTGGCCGGGGATATTGCGTTGTGTTCTTGGGCAAGACACTTTACTCTCACAGTGCATCTCTCCACCCAGGTGTATAAATGGGTACCGGCGAATTTAATGCTGGGGGTAACCCTGCGATGGACTAGCATCCCATCCAGGGGGGAGTAGAAATACTCCTGGTCGCTTCATGCTACAGAAATTGGGATAAACTCCGGCGTGATGGGCCACTTGGCTCGTATATAGACTTAATGTCGGCGATACATCAAAGATGCACTGTACAAATCTCACTAAAAAGGGGCTTTCTGCGATAGCTAACAAATAGGCAGAGGATCGGTCTTGTTCTGGTTGTATCAGCCGCGCGCACGAAAAAGCGGAAATTTTCACTCTCTCTTTTTGCAAGACAACAAGCCAAGAGGACACTTCCATGTGATGTGAGTGAACTTTCAAACAAGATTCACAGTCTCCTAGTCTGTTTTTATTTTCTTACCTGCTAAATCCACCAAGCTCAACTTGCCGTGTTTAACAACGGGGTAACCAGATTCGTCTTCCGGGTCGTTCTGAGAGAAAGACGGAAAATGCACTCGTTACTTACATCAGCAAACAACACTGAAAACAAATCCCCTACGCATTCAGTAGAATCACAGATAATCCCCAACGAAAATTAATCATTTGTAAGCAATGTTGACAATTTTTTTTAGCTTTTTAGCTCGTAGAATCTCCGCTTATTTTCGCAAAAGGGCAGGCCACATCCAAACCTACGTTTTAAAGAAATTTTGAAGTCTTGACACTTTTAGAATTAATAATCTTTTCTTGCGATTCGTCAACGCATTATGTTTAGAATTGGTTTCAAATTTCAAGTTTCCAAATGAAACGTTCATTGCATTTGTAAAACATTCACTTACTGTTACAACTTACACAAAAGCCTTGTTATAAAACTCAAGTTTCACAAACTGGCTGAAAATTATTCGATCTCAAAATTGCTCGTTCACGTCTCTTCTGTCGTACGCCCAAATAAAAACGATCTTTTATATTTGCTCAAGTTTGTTCTTCATTATGCGTTGTTGTATTAGGTTAGACATTTTATACAAAATATCTCCATTTGCCACATGTAATTTACTTAGTCGTCTAGAAAGAAAACACATTCAATAAACTTTCAATCAGATATTCAATCTATATCCGACTAAAAGAGCGCTTAAACTCTTGAAAAAGTACGACAATTAGAAGTAATCTAAAACGGGTCCGTTTTCAGCTTTTTTAAAAGCTTTTAAAAATGTAATTTTTTAAAAAATAAAAACATATGATAGCCAAACTCAGAAAATTGTGTAGGAAGAAACAAACAAATAGTATTTTAACGTGATGTAGTTAATTGTTTCATTTACAAAAAGAAAATGATTGTTAATTTCGAAGATATGACACAAATTCAACAACTTAACTACAGCATTTGTTTTCGGAGAAAGGTATATCTCTTAACAGCTAATTAGTTTTCACAAAGATGAAGACATTTTTTTAGTATCCGTTAAAAGCAATGGTGAAGGTCAGTATAACTCTCCCCAAAGTGGATCCTCTTTTGGAACCTCCAGGAAAATGAAAACGAGAAGGGATTAAATAAACAGTCTGGAGAAGATCAAACCAATTAAGAAGTTAGATCAAGATCTACTACAGTGTACCTTGCCCAAGATCAAGAGGAGAGAAAACTAAATGAAGCATGCTCCACGGGGTTTCAAAAGGGCATACAGCAATTTGAGCTGACTTTTTTGTTTAAATATTATTTTTGCAAATTCAACAGATAATAATTTAGTTTGGAAAACCCAGTTCGAAACATGCTGCGCTATTAGAATATTGCAACATTTCAAGACGTTTGTGTGGTTAAGTGTCAAGTTTTGCCACCTAGCATCTTCAAAGAGCATGTAAGTTCCGTTCGTTTTTGCCACAGTAACTGAATGGCACAATTATTATCCATTTTATTATATCTATACGTTTGCTACTCCCAGCGTCCCAGGTAGATGCTCTGTGGACTTGCCACGCAATCTTTTTTACCCTGAACGTTTTTCAGACTAAACATTTTTGAGATTCAGCGAACGATCAATTAAGAATAGATGGTCCAGCAGAGGGAGTAGTACTTACTGATTCAATATCAATGTAAACTGTAAGCATACTGTGACTTCTGCTGGAATGATCATTCATTAAATGTGAACCCACTTGTCGATTACTCAATCCTGAAAAAGAATAAAAAATGTTTACAAACATGTTGACTTTAAGGGGGTAGGATACCCTCAAATGGACCAAAAAGTTTGTTTAAATATGGTGAAGAAAGATCAATTGTGTGCTATTGGGCTCAAGAAGAAAGATTAAATTTCTAGAGTTTTACTCAAAATGGTTGCTATGGAAACCAGCCACAGCCTTTTGAGGTAGTGTTTTATAGTATTGACGCCAACACTTCCTGCTCTTTTACAAAACTAGATTTGACTGTCAAATAAGCATATCGTGTAAGTTTCCGTTTTGTTCTGTGCAATGAACCTAAGTTTTGACAGTTAACTCTTATTTTCAGTGCTTTTTACAGGCTTTATTTGCAAATAACCTTATTTTTTACCACACCCAGCGGACAAATCATCTCATGTCACGTGACAGACCTTAAAATGTTACGATTTTTTTGGTTTATAACATCACAACACTATTGGTCTTTGATGAGCCCAAGTTTCGGGAATTCTACTTAAGAACCTTGCAAAGTAGAAATGTTGGCGCGAAGTCAGTCGGTACAAAAGTAAACTTTTGAGAAAAATGCACTTTAAGTTTCTTACACAAAGCATTAAGCATTTAACGAGCCACAAATAGCAGGGGGGGGTGTGGATTGGATCTCGGGGGAGGGGGTGCAATGGTTGTTCTATTTTGTAGAAAGTTACCACAGTTGTGGGAAATATTCCTTTTCATAAGGGAAATGAATGAGCCTGTGATGGCAATTTGAGGCAAAGCTTTTCACAAATAATTATACCAATCAAGTTGTGCATGTCTTAAAAGTTTTTTTCTAAATAGTTTTGTTCATATTAGTTAAAAATAATCTATCTTTTTGGTCACGTTCTTATAGTAAACAGTCGTTGCTATGGCTGTTGCTACGTGAAAAAACTTATACCACTGTGTACTTTCCTTAAATTTCACACTCATCTGGAAGGAAATTCGGCAAGATCGTTTCAGAGTTTTTTTGACAAGTCGTCAAGGGTCTTAAGCCTGGTATTTCCAAGAAATTGAATTTTTCATGAACATTGCCATATTTTAGGGTATCCTACCCCCTTAAAGCTTGTCAAACATGGAGGATGAAGAACACAACTACTGTTGCAAAAGATTAGAAAAGAAGTGTGAGTGCAGCAAAAAGTAGGACATAGGAGTTTAACATTTGACCATGGCTTGAAAAACAATTGAATACCAGTTTGCCCTCAGGACGGGGACATTGTGTTGTGTTCTTGGGCAAGACACTTTACTCTCACAGTGCCTCTCTCCACCCAGGTGTATAAATGGGTACTGGCGAATTTAATGCTGGGGGTAACCCTGCGATGGACTAGCATCCTATCCAGGGGGGAGTAGAAATATTCCTAGTCGCTTCATGCTATGGAAACCGGGATAAGCTCTGGCCTGATGGGCCACTTCGCTCGTATGCAGACTTTACCTTACCTTACCTTGCCCTTGGGTGAAGCAGCTCTCAAATTTTGCTCGTTCTGGGCAAGAATTAGTTTACTTTTTTATTCTTACTTAGAAGAAGACTTGCCTGGGCCTTTGCCCATTGAGTGAGTGAGAATGAAATGTTAATTGTTCAACAGGAAAATCTACTTGTCTGGGATGACCATACGGCACTTTTTTAGAATCCTACTGCCTACACTGCAGAATGTAGCTTGCAAATGGAGAAACAGAGGAGTGTAAGGGAGGGGTACTACTGACACAAGGGAGGTTGCCTACCCCCTAGTCACTCTCCTCCACCTGCCCCACCTTTGAGATCAAAGACTGAGAGGGAGTAGTATCAGAAGAACTTGACCAATAGTTAACTGAAATTTATACCAGTATACAAATTCTCCTTACTTGTCTCCAGAAATTTCTTTATAGTAAACAAGTTGGAAGAATTTGTTAGTACATCAAA
>Ga0126339_10002132_pt1:0-2500 | contig 14042 bp, 10 predicted proteins | sample OrbTmetagenome_2_FD_92532 | JGI IMG/M metagenome (GOLD analysis project Ga0126339, IMG submission 92532) | Coral microbial communities from Petempiche,Puerto Morelos, Mexico - Orbicella T R C metagenome | ecosystem: Host-associated > Invertebrates > Cnidaria > Coral | place... | reverse complement strand
ATAGCAGACACCCCCTATTAAGCAGGCAGTTATCAAAGTCCCAAAACTGTTGTCAGAAAAGTACCATAAATAAAGTCCCTATTAACTGGCCACCTCTATTAAGCGGTCGTGGTGACCTTTTGGTCATCCCGATGAGGGTTTTCTATTGTCCTTTTCCCTATTAAGTGGCCATCCAAAATGTAATATATGTACTCTGGCTTTGTTTTGGAAAAGGCGTTGACAGATAACAGTCTGAAACAGAAAGTGACCACTGACAAAAACATTTAAACATACGTTTTTGTATTGCCTTCACCTGACTCCATGTTGGAGTCAAAAGCCGCAAACCTCAAGCTTAAAGCCTCAAGCTAATTCCTGACAAACCCAGCTTAGTTAGTGGCCAACCCCTATTGAGCCGACCCTTCCATTTCCTCAAGGGTGACTTCTTACTAAGGATTTGACTCTACTGACTTAATTTTGCTTTTGGCAACCAGTAGGTAACGCTATTATGCAGACAGGGAAAATAACATTTATTTATTTATTTGTTTGTTTGTTTGTTTATTTATTTAACATTTATTATCATAGAATCATACAGAGTGTGTGCAAAGGTTAAAGGTTATCTGGCATATGCATTTAAGGCATACAATGTATGCTGGGACTGATATTATTCAACGGACCTTGCACAACAAAACAACATGCAACCACTCTAATTTATTTTCTCTCAGTTTATGACATTATGAAGATGCATATTTTAAATTCTCAAAATCGACTCATAACCTTTATTACTATCCAACTGCAGCGAATACCGTCCAGATAGCAGTACAAACATACAACGATATTGTACAGTAGAAAACCTGTTTGCTGTACAGCTCGGCGCGCGCACGCAAAACTGTCACACTCTCCCTCTTTCATTGATAAATTTATTTACTACAGCAGTTGGATAATAAATCCCCTATTGGATGTTTTGTAGTGTAGTATCGCTGTATATTTTTACTCGTTGTTTACGGGCCCGTCAAAATACGGCGCAACTCGTAAAAATATACAGCGATACACACCAAAACATCTAATAAGATATATATACTTTGCATGAAATAAACTAGAAATGACTTAATGTTTCTATTTCTTGGAATGTCTTAGCCCTTTTTCACTCTGGCAGTCAAATATAACTAAACTGAAGTGTAGAAAACAGCTGAATATGGATAAATAATTATTTTATTCAGTTTTGTTGGCTATGTTGCATTTAAATTACGCCTATTTCACCCGAAAATGAGTTTACAACAACAAAATATTAGAGCAAAGCTTCTTTTGTTTTGATTTTTACTGTAGCAGTGAGAGGATAGTCACTCTACCTCGTGTGTACAGCTTCTCATGACTTGATTAAAGTTTAAATTTGATTTAAGATACTCAAACATCTTGTTGTAAGTCTTCTTGCAATATTACATTTGTCTTTCAGAAAACATGTAATATTGTAGCTTTTCTTCGAATTTTGTGTGGTGTTTTTGGGAACACTCCACCAGTTTATAGCAAACCACCGGAAGAACCACCACCAGTTAGATCGGCCCATCACCCAGCACCATCCACTAGTGCAGATCATCGACCAAGATCAACCCATCAACAAACACGATCCACTGGTGCGGATTATCCACCAAGGACAAAGCAACAGCATCCTGCTCAAGGTGGGTGTTAAAAGCGATTGTAACGTAATAAGACAGTAAATATGTAATCGACAACAACTCGGGAAAGAATCCGAGTTCCAGATGGGATTTGAACCCACGACCCTCCGTGATCTAACCGGACGCTCTAACCACTGAGCTACTGGAGACTCTACGGTGAGCAAGGGTGAAATGTGGGTCTTTGGCTGGAACTGCATCGCACGGTCACACAGCCAAATGGTGACTTGGCACATATGAACTCACTAACTACATTGCACAGCCACATTAAGGCATATCAAAGATGCAACCAACCACCCTCCTAAGTGAGTATTATAAGGAATACATAATGTAGAAATGACAACAACTCGGAAAAAATTCTGTCGCCGTAAATATGTAATTGTTAAGAAAATATACTACATGTAAATCACATGGAGGTCTCGATGCTTTTTACAGCCTTGTACATAAAAACCCTACTCTTAAAAAAATTCTTTCTTAAAAAAAAAAACGTTTAAATTAATCTTGATTTAAAACAGTCCACAGCAGAACACCGTGTAATGACATTTGGTGAGTCTTCCAGAGCCTTGGCACAATAGCTGAGAAAATATGTCGCCGTAACAAGCCGTCTTAGCCCAGAATAGACAGCAGATTTGAGCTACTTGACTGTATCACAGTTCGTTCAAATAGGCTGGAGCGAGGCTATGAAGGGCCAGTGTTATTCCATGTCTCGCGCTTCTTAAAATCGTACGTTAATTATTTCGAAATTTTGAATTGTATCACGTTTTAACTTATACGCCATTGCTTGTATTAATTCAACCGAACTTGTAAACGAATTCACAACTGAAGATGATCGTTGAACGATCGAAACATGTCTT
>Ga0126339_10002130_pt1 | contig 14050 bp, 6 predicted proteins | sample OrbTmetagenome_2_FD_92532 | JGI IMG/M metagenome (GOLD analysis project Ga0126339, IMG submission 92532) | Coral microbial communities from Petempiche,Puerto Morelos, Mexico - Orbicella T R C metagenome | ecosystem: Host-associated > Invertebrates > Cnidaria > Coral | place: Petempiche,Puerto... | reverse complement strand
TGCAGAGGATGTTTCATGCAGGAGGCAACATTCGAGACTCCCTGGTAATTGATACGAGCTCCATCGTTTATTAAAGTAAAACGATCCTTCACTTTTTGATAAACGTGTCATCATTTTCGCACTTTGTTGTGTATTTGTCCCATTCCAGGGGAATATCGTCCCAAAGTATATTTACCTTCGTAGTTCGAAATGAAAATTAAAGCGAGTGGAGCCCGTGCACATTTTGACTCGTTTTCGGCCAGTTTTTAACGTTTGTCGCTAAAATTTGGAGAGGATGCTGCTCGATAATGAGGCAAAAAAAAAAAAAAAAAAAAAAAAAAAAGGAAGGGGGGGGGGGGGGGGGGGGGGTTTACAAATGTGAAGTAAAATGAGTTGTGATTTTCGTGTGACAGATAGTTTGTTTACGGTTTGTATTTTCTTACTCTATTGTTAGAAGACGAAACAGTACAAAGAAAGCTACTAAACCGGTCCACATGGAGGTCTTTTTTTTCTTCTTCTTCTTTGTTTCGGTTGATGAGATATTCATTTTGCTGTTAATTCGTACGATGTTTTAACGGAGATAGCGACACAGAATTTCTATGGACCCTGGATAGAGTTTTACGTAAAGACAACCGCGGAACACAGAGGGAGACAAGTACTAGAAGACGGCTAAAATTTTCAGCGCTGCCTTTGCCCTCTCTACCTCTTTGGGAGAGAGATACCCAAGCAGGTTCACAAGTTCCGCAATCCATGATCCAGTAGTCCAGTCCTAATAGTTTTCACCCTTATTTTATTCATCTTGAACTTGAGATATTTGAAAAAACATATAACTTCTTTGTTATCATTATCGCTTACTGAAAAACACATTCATGTAATTATAATTCGTGAAAATTGCATTTTCATTATTCATATTTTTCCTTCAGCGCGCTGTCTTTGAAATGGAAATTAAAAGCTGCCTCTTTACAATTCGACAAGAAAATGTCAATAAACATAGCTTGGTCTGTCAAAGGAAAGGAAACTGCAATTTCAGGCTAAAGTATTAAAAACATATTGCCCTAACTAAATCAACTGTCTGGTGAAATCTGGCAAAGCCAAAACACTCACAGCTGAAAATGTTTTTATTTCCTTTCACAGAGTCACACTTAAATAAAAGTGGGAATTTAATTATCGAAAATTCCTGGGAATTTTACGGGGACTGAAACACTTGGCAATTTTTTCACATTTAATATTCACGCTTCCTTTTGCAGTAAGCATTTGTAAATTCAACGTTTAAGACATTTCAGTTTTTGACAGACCTTGTAGAACAAGCTCACTCAATTAGTTCAAAAAAAGCTGAATACTGAGAGATTTGGAGTTTTAAGATCGACGAACAAGAGCCATATTAATTGTCGGGGGGTCTGTTTTGAGTTGCTTACCCACATAAATTAGCATAAACAATTTGGTGCTCACAGTTCGTACTTGGCACAAAACCTCCCGCTAATAAATCGTGATCAATTTGAGGTCTGCATGGTTTCGTATCATTTTTGCTGAAGCTGACACCTGTTTTATATATTTCAAGGCTGATTTGGCTTTTTTTTAGGCTCTCGGCAATCCGCTTTTTTCGCAAGAGAAGAGGAAAGCTTTTAAAAAGAAATTATCTAGTTTAAATTTGTTTGGAAAGTCATTATTTAAAACAGTACGAATCCGAGCGCCAGGTTTAAAGACAACTTTTCAATAAAAGGAAGAAGTCGACAGGCAATTTAATGTAATCCCGTTCGTTTGCAAATTTTAAGGCGGTTTTACACAAACCTACGCTGACAGATGTAAAAACAGACCTGTTTATAGATGACTTCGTAAACAGACGAGCTAATGAAAGTAGTGGGCAGGCAGCACAATAGCAAACAAGGAAGCAAAGGTTGTTAGAGACACCGCCTTGACGGATGTCACGAGAAATAAGCGGATGCATGGCGTTGCCTGAGGATCAAGCTTTCAAGAAAGAAAATAGACAACAATCTTTCCCTTTTTGGTAAGTTATTAAATGCATAGTGTATACTGCTCGATACTGTGCTCAATTCTCTTCGTTTCAAGTTATATATAAATGTATATTTATTTATTTTTTTATTTATTTTATAACTCAAAGCCCCTATTATTCGCATGTGTTAAAAATCGCCGAATCATCTGAACCCAAACAACTATATGTCGACGAATGCTGTATAGCTGTTGTATGATGTTGCGCCTGAAAACATGCATAGCCAGTTTATAATTTACCTTATTCCATTTCTTAAGTCTTGAACTGGTTGGAACTACGTTTAACTGAGACCAAAACCCAGCTAAGCTCAGTTACCGGGTATAAAGATGTTATTGACGCGGAAATGTGAATTATAGTGTAAATCAACGATTTTTTTAATGCATAGCTACTCGAGTACCTCGTCATGACATTATAATTGTTACAGATGTAGAACAACTGTGTTTTCAGTCTACCACCTTGAATATTACGAGAGCATATTAAAAACTGACAGCAATTTTCGTTTTCTGAATATAACCTATTCAATGACCCGGAGAGAGCAGGGCCGGGCGAATTGTTGATTGTGGAATTAATGATATCGTTAAGGTATATTTAAATACATATTGACTTAAAATCGTAGAGGGATATGGAATTTCACCTTTTTAACTACCAGTATTAAAAACTTGTCACAGCAAAAGAGCCAAAAAAAAAAAGAGAAAATTGAAATATCGAAGCGAGGAATGAGCACCGGCTCATAAAGGATATAAGGAGATATGAAAAGTATTCCGCATAAGCTCCGCTGTCTGTGCAAGGATCGAAATCTGCTGAAATAAGTAGAAAAATTGCTGACGAGACCGTTTTGCGCAAGAACATCGGCAAATGGGCATCAAGGCTTCTATGAATAGAAAACCAGAAGTACTCTCTAGCCAGTGACCGACGCAGAGAGCTATCCAATGGACCAATCAAGACTCACGGGCTTCCTGCCATGCAGCCCGCGTCAAGCGCGGGAAAACCGCATTCACATCACTGGTTTCCACTTTGCTCCTGATTGGCTGAAAAAAAAGGAAATAAACAACACTATTCCATCCTGTTAGTTCAGGATCGTGTGTGCGGTCGTTCAAACCGGTTATTTTTTCCAATCCGACTAAATGCGATGCGCGAATTGGTGGCAAAGCTGAATGATGTTGTTTCTTTGATTGTTGTCTCGAAACAACTGATACAAAGGAAAAATGTCGGACCAATGCCAAAATGGTTGTCGATGGTGTTTGGCTTTCAAGAGGTTTCACCTTGTCGACGAAATAATTCTTTTTGTACCTCCCTTTTATACCTCCACAATATTTATCTTTCGTCTCCCTTGCCGGCTTTCAACAACATTGCCCGTTCGCTCACAACAACGTGTAAAATGGCGACGGGTACGGACAAGGAATCCTAATGAGTATTTGGAAGTCGATCCTTAAAGGCAGTTTCGAATAGGGTTACGATGCAGAAAAGATCTAACATTTCAGGGCTCAAGGTCTATGAGAAAACCTAACCGCACGTTCATGTTTCGATCTACGGTTTTCCGCTCCGAAACTGCTCGCCAATTCCGCAAGTCAAACAAAGCCATAATGACTTCCCATTGTGCTGTAATCTCTGAAGCAGAACAAAAACATGTTTACTTCTTTCTAGTTAGTTGTTTTTTAAAAGACATTTCATTTTTGAGGTTCGCCTCATTCAACAACAGTGGGTCAGCGAGGTCAAAAATGTGCCCGTGACTATTAATAATCTCTCTGGTTTATTATCGAATGAAGTCTTGCGTGCTCAAGGTAAGTGAATCTGTTTAAACGACTCTGATTTTCCTTGTTCATTAATTGTTATCTCGAGTCAAAAGTGTAGTTGTGAACCTCGAGGAAGCGGTTTAGCAAAGACTTGATGAAGCACAATGAAAAAAGTATGATATCTCTGAAAAACATGATACATTCGCGGAGCTGAGAGCTCTTAACTTCTGCTCGTATTCAAGTTCCGCTTTTGACATTTACGGAGAAGGATTCTTCGAAGTAGTGCTCGTCACTAGCCATTTAATAAACTGTTTCCGGGTCCAAACGGACAACTGAATATTTACGCTCGAAAACCGAAACAGCTCTGCTGTTTCTAGCACATGTGTGAAACAAAGCTTTTGTGTATTAAGGTATTTAGAGCTGGCTGGTTGTGGAAAACTTTTCATTTAGGCTTAGGGTCTATAGCTGTATTGAAATACCCTTTCATGTCCTTACAGCAGACTTGGGAACAAACTTGTAACTACAAGATTCAAGGCGCTAGCCAGGCAAGTTGACGTTGATGTTACCTATATCTGTGTCAAGAAGACGGGCTAAAACGTATAACCCTCAAACAATTATTTATTGGCTCATTTGCCGGAGACGGTTTCGTAGAATTTGATATACGCCAGTCAGATATATGCAAAACTGCCGTTTCTTTCTTAAAGAACCACTCCAGGAAAATATCTTATCGCGGTTTACGAACAAGTCAGTAATCCCTTTGTTTATAGTATGAATTGAGAGTTAAAATGCGGTGTGCAAACGATATTGTCCGTCAAACATTCAAGCCGACCCATTTGTTTTTACGCTGTTTATGAAAACAAAGTGAGAATACTGAACATTTTAATGAAGTTTCAACTATGTTTTTCGATAATGGAGATGTTGAATATACAAGAACATGTCTTTAACTTTTGTGGTATAGAAAAACGATAATTTGTTTATCTGGGATTTTTTTTTTCTCTTTTCGGATTTTTCAGATTTTAAAATTTTGCCGGTATTGCGTGACAAACGTGCCTATAACACAAGTGTCAAATCAACCATTATGTTGGCTTCCTGGTGCATAAATTGAGCAAAACAAGTGATAACGCGGTAATTGTTTCAAAATATGCCTTAATCTAAGGCAAATTACTTACTAGATGGAAAACCGGAAAACGATATTTAGTCTAAATGGCTCAGAAGCACTTAAGCAACTCTAGGTCTTAAAAATATACTCCACTTGTTGCGTCTCCGGGTTTGGCTATTTAGTTTAGACCAGTTTATAACAAGAATGATCGATTTGTTATTACAGTATCGATACAGTGTCAAGCAGAACGTAGTGAGAATACAGAAAATCACCAACCTTGCGTAAACATTGTCAAAAGAGTACGGACAAGCATGACCCAAATATGGCTTTCCTTGTCGGCTAATTGAATGTTTAGGTTCCAAAGGTATTGTGGTAAAATGAACTGCCATACATATTTTTGTTTTCGGAGTGTTTTATTCAGATAGTCGCTTAACTGTGCTGAGCTTCAGTTTCGAATTTAGTGTTTCCCGGTTTTGTCTTTAAGCTAGTCGTTGCGTGCTCATGTTTTCAGTTACAAAGCAAAACTGGATTACCTTGTTTTCTTTTATTATTGCTTAATGCTTTTTTCAGTAAAGCATGACAACCAACAAAGGTAGTGAATACGTCCACTAAGCGGGAAAATTTTGGCCAATTGTGCCTGAGATCGATTTTGGTAGGGTGTTAGCAGATTGAGTTTGTTTGTCTGTTGTTTTCCCGAGTTCTCCTGTTTTACTCCTTCGTCAAAACACGCGACAGTATTATGAACGCCTACCGGACCTACACTAATTTCTAATGGGCGTTTCCTTGGCATAGAGGAGCCCTGGTAACGAGGTAGTGGCTCCGTCTGATGTCATATCCACTTGAAAATCACTTGGAAAACAATGACTTCTGTACTGTTATTTTGACAACAATTACGATATCACGACCACAAAGTCCGACAACAAGTCTGATATCGATGACCGCAGGTGTTCCGACAAACTGTACGGCACGCAAGGGAAAGACTGTGGTGCTTATATTCTAGGTTTTAAAGCAGTTGCGTCTTGGATATTCTTGTGAGTATTCTGTTTTTCAGCCTATTATTTAGACTGGGAATATGTTAACCCATGTTAGGATATATATCAACCTGGTCGTTTGGACCATATCAACGAAATCTGATGGCTCTGCACCATTAACTTTTCGACGTTTAGATCATGCAGCAAGTTAGAAACATGTCAAACATAGATGTGGAAGAGCAAAATGTTTTCATCTGTTTTTGCTAATCACCTGATTGAAGAAAATTTTCTTACAGAATGAAAACATTCACAAAACTCATAGCCGCCGGTGTGGTTTCTGCAATCATGCGAAAGGATATCCGTTCTGAATTCCGGAAGGTTCTTCACTGAGTTGTTATAAACCGCGCCGGTATTCTCTGACGAGTAAAACTTTCCTTAACAATCTCACCGTAAGTACAAATCATTTAAAATCTTTCTTTGAAAGTAAACGGTGGATTTTAATTCATCTTTTCTGAGTTTATTTTCTGTTGAAGATGTATAATCTACACGCATGTTGGCTCAAAACTTGACTACTCGTAAACAATTTTCAATCAGCCGCAAAAGTGATCAAAGAGAAACATTTTTTAATGCTGGTAACGTGATTTTTCTTTTAAAAAATGATTAAAATTTAATGTATGAATTATTATTCAAGTGGATTTGTTTTCACAACTTCATTTGAATGGAAAGCGGAGATAGAAACATTATCTTTTGTTGCAGCTCTACTTATTCAAAACAACCATCACTGGCAATGCAAGTAAGGACATTTTAGGACTTTTAGCTTGCGTAGTCTTACATATTACTGGTTCAGTATTATCGGCTCCAATTTCCCTCAAAATCGTATTTCTGTGCCAAACGAAAATCGTAGGTGAAAAGGATTTTTTAGTACACTCACGTCCTTTAAAAAATTCATTTTTTTCATCGGTCGACCATGTTTGTTTATCTATAAACATCCTAGGTTGGGAAGACGGGAACTAGTGATCAATTTAAACCATGCACGGCAACAAATTCTCTGCTGACTTCCAACGCGTCCTGGGCAAAGACTTCTATACTTTGATTAAATCGCGAGCGTTGTACAAAAACATCGTTTATAAAGTAAAATCTGCAAAACTGTGTAAACGAGGCAAAACCGCACTAATTATTAAAGGTACCACAAATATTCGACGACCCTTTCAACGCTAAAAGAATTTTAATAACTATTAAATGTGACGAAAAATAGCTCTTCGCTGAAAAAAACTTCCTCGTTGTTGAAGACGTTGGTCGCGATAAAACATCCGTGAATTGTAAAATGGAATCCTTAGATGACATAAGGAAATATTATTGAATGCGCTACATGATCGCGTTAAAATTATCTTAAAACTACAGATTTGTCATTCTTAAAATGCTGTTGGTATTTTTAGACCAGTTTTTATAATGTCTATTTTGATTACAACACAATATCGCCCGCCGCAGCCTCCGTGTTATTTGGTTGCCGCAAATTGAAATGTTTTTCATGATGACTGCCCTCGTAAAAGCCAAGCAAATAGAAATCAATCATCAATTTGTAGCAGACAACTTTGTATTTCTAATCGGTAAACAACGCGTAAATCGTTAAATATTCTGTATCCTGGGCGGAAATTAAGGGGGTGATTGTGTGTTCTCTCCGTCTGATTGAGCACATTGTTTCGTGATCCGAACATTGGTTGGTCCGTCCGTCTCAGGTAAACAAGTTTGTTTTCACAGAAATCCAGTACGCGGAAAGAGGCCTTCAGTCTTCAGACAGATCGGTCTCGACGAACCCAAGTCAGCTCTGTTTTGCGGGTCGGGCCGGTCTCGCTGTTTGGATCATTAATTGAAATCGCGAATATTAGAGAGAAGGCGACGAGTTGTGTAAACTAAAATCAGTGGTATTTTATTGTTCGTATGCAAGATAACTTCCATCAAAAGACAAAGAACGACTGCTTTGGGAAAGCAGTATTTGGCTGCACTGCAAATAGCTGTGCTGACTGTTAAATACCCCTAACTCCATGTGTTTCAACGCTAACGGCCTAAAATGTAAGTATGGAATTCTAAGCAAGCCAGCCCTTTCCGTTTCAGCGAGTGTTAAGACTGGAGAAGCCGATTTAGCACTATAAAGCCTTCGATGGGTCAATTCAAGAGTAATGATCTCTGGTTTCGCTGAGTGTATTTCGTCCGATGCGCGAAGTTCACAGGGTGCGAAAAGGGCATGAAAAGGAAATAGCTTTTGATTCATAAACGTGCGAGGAATGACTAATTCAACAAACGACAGCAGTAGGTAATTTTTATCACAATGCTTAGAAGCTCTTAAAAGTTCTGTCGTTATCGGTTTGACCGTGAAAAAGCTGTGATTTTCTGTAACCTTAATTGAAGTACTTTATGATCCATCGAAGCAACGGAGATCTGACTTATAAATACGATCCCCGATTAACGCTAAATTAAGAGTGAAGTTGAACTGTTTTCCTGGTTTCATTAGCGAGTTGAACTGGATCAATCATAATAGAAATTAGAATTAAAATGAGAACAGCGATGTTACGAGGATCTTTTATGATTAGAACTGTCTTCTTTTGATTGCCTAACTTGTAAAGTTTCTTATTTAATTGCTCAAGTCATATAACATGATTGTCAACTTTTTCCGGCATTTGTATCAGTCGTCGAGCATTTTGTTGACCCTGATAAACTTTGCTAAGTTTCAGGTTATTTTAAGTTCAATAATACTTTTCTGCTTCTTTTTAATTGATGGGGTGTCTACGGACCTAGTTTTATACTTATTTTTGTGTAATTTTTTCAGGTGTCTTTACTTTGGTGTCCCAATACAGCGGTGTTTACTCGTTTTACGAAAAAACCGGCGACCCTTTCGTTTGTTAAATTGAAGAAAAAAGCAACTGGACTTTGCGTGACATAACTGCAATGGATGCAAACTTTAAAGGGTTTCCTTCACGCCATTGTCGAAGAAACGTCTTCCGAGGTGTTATAGTAAACTTTGCTCTCTTCATTTCTTTCTTGTCAAGCTTTTGTTTTGGCGAAATAGTGGCCACTTCGCCTGACTACCCGACTATCAGTGGCGGCCATGATGGAGAGCGCTTGTTCGGCAAGAGCGCTAAATTTCCGGTGAGAATCGAGGCAGATATAATTCTTGGAGGACTGTTTCCGATTCATAATAAAAACGCATCGCAACGCGGTCCTCCGAAATGCGGAAGTTTAAACGCGGAAAGAGGTATTCACCGATTAGAAGCTATGATTTTCGCCCTCGATCAAATAAACAAAGACCCCAATCTACTATCGAATATAACACTGGGAATGTCTGCTTACGACACTTGTGGATGGTACACAAGGGCGCTAGAAGAGTCGCTCGAGTTTGTCATGGAGTCACTGGAAAATAAAGCCACTCCGACGAGTTGTGAAAACGCGGCGAAGAAAAACAGATTAGTTGCAGTCGTCGGTGCGGCATCTAGTGCCGTCTCTATTCAAGTCGCGAACCTTTTACGTCTGTTCAATTTGCCGCAAATAAGCTACGCCTCCACCACGCCCGACCTCAGTGATAAATCGAAGTACGACTTTTTCGTGCGCACTGTCCCCCCGGATAACTACCAGGCCCGCGCGATGGTCGATGTTGTGCGCGGATTGAAGTGGACCTCCGTGTTTACTGTCAGTTCCGAGGGGATTTATGGAGAGCGGGGTATCCGAGAGTTCACGGCTGGCGCAAAAGCGGCGAATATTTGCATCGCGGGGTCCTTCAAGATCGAAGGCGCAAGCGACGAGACACACATCAAGGCGATCATCTCTGAATTTCTTAGACACCCAAACGTCCGAGGAGTGGTCTTGTTCTGCACAGATACCGACTCGAGAAGGCTTCTCGAAGGTGCGCAACGGAAGAAAGCAGCTGGTAGCTTCATATGGGTGGCGAGCGACTACTGGGGTACCAGGACGAAACCAATTGAGGGACTGGAGGAATACGCAGAAGGCGCCATAACAGTTAGTCTAGCTGAGGCCCCTTCCCCATCGTTCAAAACGTACTTCACTTCTCTAAAACCTGGAAACCGCAGTAGGATTAATCCTTGGTTTGACGAGTTTTGGGAGAAGCAGTTTCGCTGCAGCTTGAAGAAAAACAGAACTTCATGTCCTAAGGATGCTAGTCTCGTAAGCCACAATCTACGTATCGATGACAAGGTACCCTTTGTCATAGATGCTGTATACGCTGTTGCGCACGGCCTGGACAAGATGTACAAGCGTCTCTGTCCTGAACAGAACGGTCTGTGTCCAGAAATGAAGAAAACATTTAAGGGCAAATATCTGCGAGATCTTCTCTTCAACGTGACATTCACTGGAGTTACTGGCCCGGTTAGCTTCGATCAGAACGGCAATGGCCCGGGCCGATACGACATTTATCGTCTGGAGGGCGGGAAGTACACAAAGATTGCTTCCTGGAATGAGGAACTGTATGACGCGACAATGCTTTACCACGGAAGTAGAAACGGTACGATTCCATCATCTCATTGCGGGTCTCCATGTTCTGTCGGTTTTCAAAAAATGTTTGATCGTGAGGGATCGTGTTGCTGGACTTGTAAGCGTTGCCAGGAGAATCATTATGTCGAAGGTAACTTCCTACCATCTCATTAGCTACGTGATTGTTATCTGTTTTGCTGTCATTGTTGTCTGCTGTTTGCTGGAAATTTTGCTCAGATTCGGGTCTCTGGAGAAATTCCTGAGCCCGCGGTACGTTTCCGACGTCAAGAGTATGCGCACCTGGCGCAAAATCAACGCAACAAGAACCCAGGATTTATCTTTCCACGAACTCAAAGAGCACGCCTAAGAATTAGATTTTGGATAGGTGTTCAAAAGTTGGCGCGCAAAAATCTCCCCTAGTCTCAGTTCGAATTATAAATTTAACCTGAGGTTAAAGGTTGCCTCGCAGCCACTGACCGTGAGAGTTTCTCCTCGCGCACGAACGCATTTCTTGCGGGAAAAAGGTCTGAGACAGAAATAGTCCGCTGCAATGCTGATGACCTAACTCTGTATACTCGGATTGGTGGATACTCACTAGATTATCGACCAATCAGAGACCCTTGATTAGGTTTAACTGACAATTGAGAATTGGTCAAGATGTTTCCTGCCAGCTGAGAAAAGACACTTTTTCACCTCGTATATCTGAGATCTGAGATTTGCAAAATTTACTGATAACTGTGAAGTGGGCTGAAATTTTAACTGATGGCCGAAAAATCACCGAGAATTTAACTGGGAACCAAGAGACTATGAGACCATAGTCTCTTGCTGGGAACTGAGATTCCAGTATTCCTATTCAGACACTCTTAAAAGAGCTTTGTAATCAATATTGCACGGTATTTTCCACAATCTCAGTTTCACGGGAGGTGCAGAAGATAGCGCGACTACATTACTTGCAAAAAATTTCGAACGTTTTATTGCGGACGTTTAATTTTCGGACACTTTTAACTTCTCTTCAGACCAATTTCGGACAAAAATAACGAACACTTTGCTGAAACAGAGCTAACGTAAAATTACACCTACAATACGTTTCCGTCTGTGAACATGATAGTTTTTCTGTACCCTCAAGGTGTTACAGATACACCGACAAAAGAATAACGCAAACTCTATCAAGCCTTAAGTATCTCAAGCAGTGCCTCGACCAGAGTTCGCTCCATAAACTTGGAAACAAGCGGCTTCTGAGCTATTAAAAAGTTTTGTATTGTACTGTAAACACTTCGGACGCGTAAACATTTCGGACTGTTTTATTTTCGGACACTCGTTTTTCCCAAACTAAAATCGTCATATATTTTTTGCAAGTAACTTCTATAGACAAAGGAAGAGATTGGCTCGTGGTTTATCTAATGTACCAAATACACTCAAACAATCACTGTTCTTGTTCCACAGAGGAAACAAACTGCAAACCTTGTAATCAAGGACAACGCCCCAATTCTGAGATGAACGGCTGTGAATCCCTTCCTAGACGATACATCGCCAAAAGCTGGCTATTCATGGTGATGGTCTTTTCGGGCCTGGGCATTGTGTGTACAATATTTATTGGCACTTTATTCTACGTCAACAAAGAGACCCCTCTCGTGAAGGCCTCAGGAAGAGAGCTCACTTGTGCGCTCCTGTTCGGCTTGTTGTTCTGTTACGTGTTTTCGTTCTTCCTACTGGCTGAGCCTTCGACTACCATTTGCGCCATCCAGCGGTTTGGTTTGGGGTTCTCCTTCAGTGTGTGCTATGCGGCTATTCTTATCAGAACCAATCGGATTGCCAGAATCTTCCAGAAAAGCAACCGCTCTACAAAACCGCCGCTTTTCATCAAACCTGCATCCCAAATCGCCATACTTGCAGTTTTTGTAAGCATCGACGTCGTTGTCGCTGGCATTGGTCTGGCAAGATGGCCCCCAGAGACCGTCCTTGCGTATCCCACAAACAAAGACGTTTTGCTCATTTGCAACATCCAGAATTATGATCTGGTGTTTGCCTTAACGTACAACGTTTTAATCATCGTACTTTGTACATTTTACGCGTTCAGAACGCGCAAAACACCTGAAAACTTCAACGAAGCGAGATACATTGGCTTCGCGATGTACACCACTTGTATAATCTGGGTTGCGTTTCTTCCCGTGCAGATCGGGGTCAGCAAGGACTATGCCACCATAACCCTTAGCATAAACACGGCTTTAAATGCCACAACTCTTCTGCTGTGCATTTTTGGACCTAAAGTCTACATCTTGGTTTTTAGGCCCACGAGAAACCTTCGAGGCAAGTCCTTAAACAGCTGGCGCTCCCAGGGCAATGACTATCAGCAGACACAAGGTAGGGCAGAAAGCGAGTCGCTCAACGAGCCCTAGTGGCCGTTTGGATCGCTTTACTCCACGGAAGTATAGCTTGCGAGACTGACGTGCATAAGATTTATTTTTAATAAATTGGAGCGTTTTCAGGTGTTTCCACATAGCAAAGATAACAGTTACAGATGTTTGGGAAAACGAAAAAGCTACCCAGGGCTAGTTACTCTTCGGATAAATTTAAGTCTGACAGCTAATCTGATTAGGTTTACAAAAACGTTCCGATTTTAATTCCATGTTAAGTCTCAACAGCATTTGAAGAGACACAATTTTCGTGAACGCACAAATTTGCAGAACACAGCAGAAGTGGTGAGAGTAGTTCTGAAAACGAGATTTTTTATTGGTACCTGTGAAGTTTCAATAACCTAAGTAGAGCGTTGAGTGCTTTTTTCCAAAAAGTGGGGAAATCTAGGTTTATAATTGGCGCTCTATTGCACAAGTGTGAACTAATTGTGCTTTTCTATACCAATAACTTGTAATAATTTTTTCTTCTCTTTGCGCACCAACCCTTAGTAGCGTAAAACTAATCAATTGCAGGAACTAATGCACATACGCCTTAATTTTCGTAGATGTTTTACACTAACTGACGATATACTCACGCGCACAAAACTAATGTAGCTTAACTTAATAAAAGTTTTTTACACTCGTTGCTTGTTGGTTCTTGTTACTAATACGTTCCTGACCTTTAACGTTCTATTTCTTTCTTTGCTAAACTCTTCTCGTTTTCTAGCATAAAAGCTCGCTTCTAAATCGATTTTGTAAAGTGGACCTAAATGAAATAAAATTGCAAGTAAGTGCTGTTTTATTTCGCAATGCTTCTCCCACCATGCGCGAGATGATTTGCAAGAGACTGGGGCGAGAATGGACTGACCACCCAGTTTTCTTAAGAAGTTCCCTCCTGACTCTGTCCTTAATAAGAAAGTTAAAATCAGGGGAGGAGTACAGGGCCGGTCGACATCAAGGAAATACATACAGCTATAACTTGAAGGGCGACTCAGTAAGATCATTAAAAGCAGTGAAATATTTTCATGCAGAGTAGAATTTAAAGGAGCTCATTCTGATTGGCTAACATGTATGTCAGTAGTTTCCTATTAAAGGGGGGGGGTGGTCTAGGGAATTGCCAAAAACTGCAGAACAACATGCCATATTCCATTCTTGTGATTTTTGTAATGTGGGGACTTACTCTACTTTGGAACAAAATCCAATATTGTTTGTCGCTTGGAAGCATTGAAGTCACATGCACACAAACATGTATACAGGTGACCTTCTGAGGGTCAATGAAACTCTGCAATGGGACGACAGAAGAGTCTGTATGGAACTTTGTTGATAGTATATAAACAGCAATGAACTCGCACACAATTTCTAATGTTGCCATTGTATTTTATTACCAC
>Ga0126339_10002129_pt1 | contig 14051 bp, 8 predicted proteins | sample OrbTmetagenome_2_FD_92532 | JGI IMG/M metagenome (GOLD analysis project Ga0126339, IMG submission 92532) | Coral microbial communities from Petempiche,Puerto Morelos, Mexico - Orbicella T R C metagenome | ecosystem: Host-associated > Invertebrates > Cnidaria > Coral | place: Petempiche,Puerto... | reverse complement strand
GGAGAGGAGGAGGTGTTGTAATCCTTAAGACAAAGGAGCTCGTTAATGATGGACTTGTCGATGCCAGTGGAGGAGATGGATCTTCAGGGGCTGGTGCTGGAAGTGGAGGAAGCATCCAAGTAATAACAAATTTTCTCAAGGGATCTGGTACTTTCAGGGCCCGCGGTGGAAATGCGAACTCCCCAGCTGGAGGAGGAGGTGGAGGAAGAATCGGAATAACAGTTCTTCAAGGGCAAACTGAATTCCATGGTCTTTACGATGCTACAGGTGGTGATGGACACAAAGGATCTTCAGGAACGGTGTACATTCGAGACCAAAGACAAGAAACCTCTTATGAAACACTCCTTTTCTGGAATAAGGTCGTTGGTTACCCTCCAGCCCGATTGCCAAGTTCGTCATCTTACAAGTACGATGAGTTGCGTTTAGAAAATCATGGCACATTCTTAGCAACAGCGCAGTTGCTAATCATCAAAAGCTTCGTCACCGATGGAACTGGTAAACTAACAGTCTCGAATGGCAGTAGAGTAGATGTTACGAATTTTCCTCAGTCATCGGGAAGATTTGCATGTGATCTTGAGATCCTACCTGGCGGTTCCTTGTATATTTACAGCCAACCAACTTTTGTAGGTCCAGGTTCACCCACGGTAGTAATTGCAGGAACTTTGGACACAAGAGAACCTATACTCGGGGAAGGGAGAGTTCTAAAAGTGGCATCGAGTGGAGAAGTTCGGTCCACCAACTTGAGGCTTCTTAAAGGTTCTTTAGTTCAAGTAGACGGTGATGGCATAATTAAGAAGAGTTTTTCGTATTTGCAGTTCCATCTTTCTTCGCTGCGACTTGACACAAATGCACAACTTATCTTTGCTCAAGAAAATGTTACTCTGAAGGTTGACTCATTGCATCTTAGCCAAGGAGTAACTGTTTCGTCAAGTTCCAGTATGAAACGTCTCAATATCACAGCTAATAATATGATCGTAGACAACCTGGCAAGAATTACCACCGATAGCGGGGGCTTCCTTGGCGGTCCAGGTGAAGCTAAAAGCTCCGGTAGTGGTTGTGGTCATGGAGGAGAAGGTGGTGGAATCCAGGGTGGATCATCTTACGGATCTGTATTTGAACCGCGACATTATGGCAGTGGCAACAATGTCCGTGGTGGTGGAATCATTTTCTTACATATAAAAGAAAAATTGACTTTGTATGGAGGTATCAGTGCTAATGGTGCAAATGATTCAGCTGGAGGTGCCAGTGGAGGCAGCATATTGTTACGGGCAGGAACCTTGTCTGGTCACGGAGAGATTGTGTCAAATGGAGGTAAAGGACTTGGTTCTGCGTCTGGTGGCTCTGGTGGCCGCATCGCTCTCTATATCACGGATAAGACTCCTTTCACAGGTACAGTCACTAGTTATGGCGGATGCGGGGCTACTTGTGGGGCAGCTGGGACGATATTCATCCGTGAGTACGTAGTTGGGCTACCTCTCAACTCGACAATAGTGGACAATGGAAACAGTAAAACGGAAGCTAACACAATTATCATGCATGAACAGAAAATCTCTTACACAATGCGGCTTCTTAAACTCATAAATGGTGCTAGGCTTGAAGTGGCAACAATACCAAATGTGGAGATGAAGATAGCAATTCAGCAACTGGACGGTGATGGAAGCGGACGCCTTCATGTGCATCGCAATCAAACACTTACGCTTGGAGCTGGCAAAGCTGTGACTTCAAGACCATTCATGTTCCCCTGGGCGATGATCGTAGATGAAGGAGCAACGCTTAATCTGGCACCAGTGCTTTTCATTACGCGAACAGCAGTTTTACCATCCCTTTACTTAGCTGGAAAACTGAACGGTGGACAAGAGGTTAATGTTGGTCAAGATGCTTCTGTGGTTATTGCAAAAACTGGCATTATTGGAACCTTCACTAACACGCCCGGGATATACTCTTTCCGCTCGCTTAAAGTTTCCAGTGGAGGACGCATAACGATCGAGGCAGATAAATTTGCAAATGCTCCTGTAGAGGTCAGAGCGATCTCCATTGATGTAGCATTTGGTGGAGTTCTAGAAGGAAGATACCTAAGAGTAATAACACCACTGTTGAACGTTGCTTTTAACGGTGTTGTGCGAGCCGATGGATTAGGTAATCCTCCAGGTGCTGGTTTTGGCGTTGGAAGTTCTTCCTTGTTAACCGGAGGTGGATACGGAGGCTGTGGTGGTGGCAATACCAACGATAGTTGTGTGGTGTATGGATCCCTATATAAAGCAACAGAGTTCGGAAGTGGAGGTGGAACATCGCAAATACCCGATGGTAATCATGGTACTGCAGGTGGTATCATTAATGTGATGGCTTCGCACTTAGTTGTTGATGGTGTCATATCGTCAAATGGTCAAAGCGGAGACAGCACCACAACAGGTGGAGGCAGTGGCGGCAGTGTGGATATCTCCGTCACAGAACAGCTAAGTGGCCGTGGACAAATTAAAGCGGAAGGAGGAGGTTGTGTTGGAGAGATAACAGGTGCCGGTGGCGGTGGACGGATCTCTTTACTTATAACAGGTGACGATAAGTTTAGTGGCACTTTTAGTGCACGAGGTGGTAATTCTTCAGCTAAAAGTGGCTCGCCAGGAACTGTCTATATTGAAGTTGGCAAAACAGTACTTCGTGTCAAAACACTCTTTCTGGATAATAGTGATATCCACTCAACTTCACCACTTCCAGTGTTTCTCAAACAGTCATCTGTCATTTCTTATAATCTTCAAGAACTCCGCTTAAAAGGAAAAGTGATGCTACACGTAGAAAAGAACATGCAAGTTGACAAGCTGGTTGCGGACTCAAACAGTGTTATTTATATCAAAGATAACGTCACGTTTACAGCTGAACCAACTTCTCGGTATTTACAACCGTACTGCAGCTTCATTGTCGAGTCTGATGGAGAAATACGTATACCTGATGAAGTGATGTTTCTTGGAAGTAGCAATGTATTCAAGGGAACCCTGACTGGAATCCTAGACATGATAATCGGAGAGAATAGGAAAGTAACTTTTTCTTCCTCGGCGCGCACGGCTCGTTACATCGATGGACAATATACCTTTATCACAGACCGTGGCGAATACCGATTTTCTTCTCTGAGAGTAAAGAACGGTGCCTTCTTTTCGTTTGAGGAGGCAAGGTTGAAGAAAGTCCCGCTGACTGTGGGAAGACTTGAAGTAAACTTTGGTGCAATAGTTCAAGGCAGCTGGCTCGACATCAAGGCTTCTGACGTCATTATACACCCAGGTGCTACCCTTGATCTATCTGCGCAAGGACACGAAAGCGACAAAGGACCTGGTGCAGGGGGTCGGTATCAGTCCGATGGAACTGGTGCCGGCCACGGTGGTTACGGTGGGTTGCGCCACGGAAATCACGGAACATGGTACGGTTCAGCGTTCAATCCAAACGATACAGGCAGTGGTGGCGGTAGTTCTAGTTATGGTGCAGGAGGAACCGGTGGTGGTTACCTTCGTTTAACAGTGGTTAGGGTAGTAAAACTCGAGGGAACAATCTCAGTAACTGGAGCAAGTGGAGAAGCTTCGAACAGTGGCGGAGGCAGTGGTGGAAGTGTGTGGATCTCAGCAGATGATATCCTAGGAAATGGGATAATCACTGCGAAAGGCGGTGATTGTAAGGGCACGGGAGGTGGCGGCAGTGGTGGGCGTGTTGGCATCTACTTGCAGAAACCGATGAGTTTTGAAGGCCTCTTACAAGCACAAGGTGGAAGCGGAAAAGAAGCTGGAGCTGCTGGGACGCTATACATTCAAGATAACAACAAACTTTTTCCTCGAAAGCGTCTCTGGATTGACAGCCTAGCAACTGCTATCAACAAGGCTCAAACCGTGCTATATGAAGCAGATGTTGTTAACTACCTATTTGACGAACTTCGGCTGACAGGAATGTCTCGATTTGAGATATATAATCTGCAAAGGAAGTTTCAGACCATCCAAGTCACCCGATTTGTTTCTGATGGCGTAGGGGAAATTGCCATCAGGAAAAACCAGACCCTTCTGGCAGAGGTTCTTGAGGCAAAAGAGAGCCACTTGACCTTAACAACGAATATCTACGTTGAGGAAGGTGCAAATCTTGTCGTAGCTTCGAATCTCACTGTTGATGGAGCAACCCTTACCCTTGATGGTAAACTATCAAATGTTAGACACCTCGTTGTGGAATCAGGAAGCGCTGTAAAATTTGGAATTACGTCACAGACGACCTTGATGGAAAACAATAATTTTGTCTTCCAGAGTGACCCTGGAACTCAGCAGTTTGCAAGCGTTACCCTTAAAAGCGGGTCCGACTTTGGAGCTCCACTGAATCTTAGGATCAGTGTCGGAACATTGGATATGAAAAGTGGAGTAACACTGCGAGGGAAATTTGTTGACATCAAATCCAAGTCACTGCTTATTGGACGCGGTGCAACCCTAACGACGAACAACAGCATCGAAGCAGTGGGAAGTTTTGGTGGCAGTGGGCGTTCTTCAGCTAACGGTGGTTCTGGTGGTGGACATGGAAGTGCTGGTGGAGTGGGGTATAATGGATTGGCCGGTGGGAGTCCGTACGGTACTCTGTATGAGCCAGATCAGCCAGGTCAACCGGGAGGTAATGGTAGCGCAGGTAACACAGCTGGCAAAGGCGGTGGAGTGATCCGAATTGACACTGATATTCTGGAAAATGACGGATTCATTACAGCAAACGGTGGACATGCAGTCCAAGGAAGCCAGGCTGGTGGAGGAAGTGGTGGAAGCGTATTTATATCGATAGGCAGCATCTTTTCGGGTACTGGAACAGTTTCTGCTAATGGTGGACGTACAGATGGTGCTGGTGGGTGCGGGGCCGGTGGCCGAGTGGCAATACATCTCAAGTCTAAATATTCATATCGTGGAACATTACAAGCTCTGGGCGGAATCTCAAGTAGCAGTGGAGTGTCAGGTGGACCAGGGACGGTCTATATCAGAGACGTCCGATACAAGTTATTCTTTCATCAGCTGCACATCGATAATCAAGATCAAAGCTGGCAAAACTATGTTACACTGAATGAGAGTAAGGTATCTTATGACTTCAATGAGCTTTATGTGTTCCGTAAGGCATCTTTACGTATGATTCAGGATTCAAATTCCACACTGCGCATCAGGAAACTCTTTGGTGATCGATCTGGTCTTCTGCATCTCTATGAAGGTCACAAAGCGATTATAGAGGTGGTGGAGGCACAGCTAACCACCACTAAGAGTCCTATAAACTTCAGAATTGACAACGGAGCTGAAGCTGTTATGTCAACGACTGTATACATTGTTGGCGATGGTGCAGTAGCTTTGCAATGTAACGGAACTTTGAATGGTATCCGTAACCTGTATGTCACTCAAAAGCGAGTCGTCAAACTGAACAAAGGCTCGAGAACCTTAAGAGACAATGAATCACCAGGAACCTTTAAGTTTTCCAATGTAAAATTATTTAGTGGTAGTTCAGTGACTATGGAGGACGAAATCGAGATGAAAATAATTGTTGGGTTCTTGAATGTAAAGTTCCACGCGGCTCTGGAAGCCCATCATTTAGACATTCTAACTTCTAGTTTGGATGTGGAAACTGGGGGACTGCTCAGCGCAGCTGGTGACAACAAAGCACGGGAAGCTGTTCCTTCTAGGGAAATATCATCGCTTCCACGGGGAGCAGGAGCAGGGCATGCTAGCAGTGGCGGAAGTGGCTATGGAGGAGCTGCTGGAGGCTCCTACTATGGCTCTCTTTACCACCCAAAGGAATCCGGTCGCAGGGGCGGAAACGGAGCAGGTAGTAGTGATGTCGGGGGAAGTGGAGGGGGCTATGTGAAGATAGAAGCCGGCACTTTGCTTATCAATGATGGTACCATTACGGCAGAAGGTGGAAGTGCTAAAGCTGGAAGAGAGGCTGGAGGCGGAAGCGGAGGAAGCCTTCTATTTCAGACAGACAGTTTCATTGGTAAGTTTTGTTCTAGAAGCTTAGACATTAAATTAGCCAAAACAGCAGATAATATTTTCCCACAAAATGTTACCAGACCGATTGCAAAAATCGGAGAAAAAACGCTATCAGTACATAATGTAGCAATGCCCCTAATTGATACATTTTTACCTAAGACGATGCAAAATTTTCATTAATTCAGGACACCAAGGAATAACAAATCCCAAACATAATAAACAATTGCTATTAAAAACTTTAGAGGATCCGATTAAAAATTCGTTCGGATAATATATATGTTTTTCTCCTTAAAGGTTATGGAGCACTGAGCACAACTGGCGGTGATGGAGGAGGAGCCAATGCAGGTGGTGGCTCCGGAGGTAGGATTGCTATCTACTCTATCCAGAATCTTTACAGGGGAACCTACTCAGCGTTTGGTGGAAGTTCTCTTCCAGGCACGTATGGTGGACCCGGTACGGTGTTTTTACACGATATTCGTTCAAAGAGGCCTTTTACTCAGCTGCGAATTGACAACCTAATGCGTTCCGTTCAAGATCCAGTGACAATTGATGAAACAAATATCACTGATCACGATTTCTCGCAAGTTCACTTGTTCAGAAGAGCGGCTCTTAACATGGCTGTGAGAAAGGAAAGAACAGTTCTGAAAATGACGCGACTGTTCGGAGATCGAACAGGCCTACTTCATGCCCGTGCCAACCAAACATTCTACCTGGAAGCGTCTGCCACAGAGCACAGCGTATCCAAACCAGCTGTTAACCTGAGGATAGACAAGGACGCCGAAATGGTCTTTGGTGCGTCGCTGTACGTGATCGGAGATGGAGCAAAGGCAACTGGGCAAATAACTGGGGACTCATCTTTCACAATCGATGGCAGAATGATAGATGTTACTCACTTATTTATCACCAAGCGTTTGAAGTCCAGGTTCTTGTCCCACGCTCATTCAGCCGATTTGCATAATGGCACCCTAGCTGTAAGTGCTATAGGCAGCTTTGTTTTGGCCACGTTTGAGATTCAAGATGGCTCTGAAGTATTCTTTCCTGACGTTCATGGAATGCAGTGCACAGTTGGACTAGTTCACATGAAATACGGATCCGTTATTGTCGCAGACACTTATCGCATTGCCCTTACGTCGCTCCTCCTTGAAACCGGAAGTACAATCACTGCATCTGGAAAAGATCGTCCAGGTCCTTACGAAACCGCCGTTCTTCCAAGTTCTTGTAGAGGTTCTGGCGGCAGTTATGGAAGTAAAGGAGGAAAAGGTAAGGTATTGTTAGCCTCAATAACAAAATGTGTAGTTTCAAAAATAAGGAATCTTATCGGTTCTATAACCTGTCTCAACCACTCTTTTTAGTGTCATAAATACAGTTGGAGCCCCCTAAAATATTCGAACTCGATTATTTCGAATTCCTCGCTATTTTGAACTTAAAACAACTTCCCTGGGATTTGCCCTTCAGTCATTAACTATCGGCTATTTCGACCTCCCGCTAATTCGAGCTATTTTTCGTTTCCCCAAAGAGTTCGAAATAGCCGGGTTCAACTGCATATTTCAACATCTCTGTTACGAGAACAAAAAGCAGTTTAATGAATCATGAATCGTCCTGAGCATTTGCTACGTAAAGTGATTTGACCATTTCATATACAGTATCTTATTTTCCCTTATGCATTCGAGATAAAGATAAGGATTTTAAAATTAAGTATGCAAATGTAGTTCTACTTTTCAAAATTGTTATTTTTTTTGGCCATTTTGTACTTTTTCCAGGCCACAGTGACATCAACGAGCTTGCTTCACATGGCAGTCTCTTTACACCTGACCACTACGGCACCCCAGGTTGTCTCGGAAACAGTGATGGTGGGAAGGGTGGTGGACTTATATTCATGGCTATAGGAGATGAACTGTACGTAGATGGCACCATAGCAAATGAAGGACAAGATGCTAGCGATGGATCAAGTGCCGGTGGTGGCAGCGGGGGTAGTATTTGGATCAAATGCGGAAGATTCAGTGGTCACGGCCTGATTTCTTCAAATGGTGGTGCTGGTGCCGGTCTTAATTCTGGTGGTGGATCTGGTGGACGGATTGCAATTGATACACCAACGGAAAACAAATATCTAGGTGAGTACACTTCCATTGGTGGGAGATCTGGTGACCCATCAAAAGACACAACTCTGTACGCTGGTGGTCCCGGCACGGTGTTTCTTAAAGATACACGAAATCAATACGCCCACACTCAGCTTCGCCTAGACAACAAAGGTAGAACATGGGATCATTACGTCACGCTCAATGAAAGCTTAAAGGCTTATAGCTTTGATGAGCTCCATCTCGTGCGCAAGACTGCTATTCACTTGGTTCCCGACGGCAAGCGCTTGAACTTGACTGTGCACAAAGTGGAAGGCGATAGAACAGGATTGATCCATGTCCATGCGAACCAAACACTGAAAGCTGAATTCTTAGACGCTGTGTACACGATCACCAGGACGGCCGCAAACTTCAAGCTTGACAGAGATTCCAACGCCATAATGGCAACCTCAGTTCACGTGGTCGGACGAGGGGACGTGGCGTTCGAATGGAACGGACGTCTAATCAACGTTCAGCACTTTTACATTGCCTACGACAGAACGATCAAAATTGGATTTTACGCTCACACTGCTGGCATCGCGGCAGGAAAATATCGGTTTATTGATGACTTTGGCACGTTCCGTTTCTCCACACTTGAGTTTGGCAGTGGTACCGTTATACCCTATCCACCACCCATGGGAGTTCATTTCATAGTCAGTCTTTTGGTATGTAGACATGCATGATAAGTAAATAAGTGAATGAATGGTATTGTTGGTTTTGGTATATTGGAGTTACAATCTTGAGTGAAGGTTTAGTCGATACATGCCTAGTGTAAACTGTTGCGCCAGTGACGGCACTTAACGGTAGCTTGCAACACATGCAAATTCTTTACTAATCAGGAGCACTTACAAGCTGAAGCACTTAAGCAAAAAACACTCAGAAAAGGAATTCCACCCAACAGGGCATGGAAATCCTTAGAATAACAGTGGTCCATGGTTGCAAGGTACGGAGAATGGTATCCAAAGGATAACCGACATCTCTATTCGGGCTACAGTGAGAAGAAATCTGTGGACTAGGAGTTCAAAGCAAAAATACCAAAATACGAGAAAACAAACCATCCCCTCCTCCACCACTTGGTACTCTTATTTTTCACGGACAGCCTGAAAACAATAACTAAAAAGTAGTTGGTAATTTTCAGGGCTGTCATGCACGTCCCTTTAGGTTTATTAATGTTTTGTTTTCTTGTGTCCGTGACTGATCGATTTTGCTGAAAATGTTTAACCTGATATCAGTCAGAAACTTGTGGAATTATTACGATATGGAATTGTTACAACCGGCTGTGACAAATGCTTCAGCAATTATGCATCAACACGACTAGTGTGCTGAATTTCTCTTTCGAAATCTGTTGTGGAGTCAGCATGTGATATTAATTGTGCGCCCTTTACAGTTTTTTTCTTTGGCATTTTGGTATGACTTTAAAATGTTTATTTCTTATACGCAGGATATCAAGTTCAGTTCTTACTTCAAAGCTGAATTTTTTACGATTGAAGCCACGGACTTCTACCTTGAACCAAATGCTATACTGGACTGCGCTGGGAGAGGATTCGTGAACAAGACCGTAGGATCTGGACTGGACTCCTCATCAGGAGGGTCCGGAGCTGGACATGGAACTCCCGGGGGAGACGGACAAGATGTTAACGGAGGTGAGGAAGTTGGGTCTGTGTATGAGCCTGTGCTTCCTGGTGCGAGAGGCGGTGCTAGAATTGGGAGTGCAGCTGGCAGCAGAGGAGGAGGTCGTGTGCGTGTGGTAGTTGGATTTGCCTTCAGACTGGATGGCAGTATTACCGTGGATGGAGACAATGCCGTGGAGAATTCAGGTGAGGGATACAAAATGGAATGATATGTGAGAGCATTTAAGAAAACGAAATCGATGATAGTCGCAAACCTATGGTAAGGATGTCACTCTACTTGATACATTCCAATCCTCCCTTCCCTGATTGCAAACTGTAAAATGAATTGGGTGAAAATGTAGGTTAATTTGTACATATCCGAAGAGTCTCAGCCCCATTCATTGGTTATGTTGAAATCTACAGGTAGCGGTGCTGGAAGCGGTGGGAGTGTATGGATAACAACTGGCTATCTTCGTGGCCACGGATCTATATCTGCCCGTGGAGGTGTGGGAAACACTGCCAGCCCTGCTACTGGTGGCAGTGGCTCAGGAGGGCGAATTGCCGTTCACGTTACCATCAAAGATGAGTACAGAGGTGGCTTCTACGCTCTGGGTGGCGTGTCACCTGGGTCTCAACACGGCGGTTCTGGAACTGTGTACATAGAGGAAGTACAAGGAGATCATTTATTCAGAAGATTGTACATTGATAACCAGAATGCAAACCCACCAAAGGTGTTTCTCTTGGACGAGATGAACCCCAAGACCTTAAAGGCGAATGCTACAGAAGAAAATGGTGCTGAGTTTGGCTTCGATGAACTGATGCTCCAAGGAGACGTAAGTAATTTGCTATGATTTTAAGATGTGATATTTTAGAAGATCTTAACTTGACGCTTATCATGCCTTAACAAGCTGGAGTAAAACTCGTGAAATTGGTGTAAACACGACTAGCTGGTTACGTCTTGATTTTGTTTCACTTCTCAGTACATAAGGTAGCTTAGTAACATGGTCACACTTACATATGCCCTGTGATACGTTGCTCAGTCCTAGAGAACCTTCTGTTTGAATTTCATTTGCAGGCTGTGCTCCGGATTGCAGACTTAGGATTAAACAAACGACCATCCATTTCTGTTACAACTGTCCTTGGCGATGGTTCATCCTATCTCGACATCATGAAAAATCAAACTTTCTTTATCGAGTACCAGGAATTTACCAGAAGAAGGTCCTTCCCACCAGTGAATTTTAAGGTTGAATACGGTGGCGAACTAATGCTGGTGTCAGATTTCCATGTCTCTGGCAAGAAGAATCCGGCATTTGAGCTTGAAGGGCGGATAACGGGAGTCTCCAACCTGAGTCTTACAGAAGGTCGGGTCCTGCTTGCCGGCGAAAATTTCAGCAGCGCTTTGCTGAAAGACAAAGTGTACATAGAAACACCGATAGAGGGGAAATTAACGTTTGGAGTGTTTAAAATGGAAGCCACGTCGCAACTGCGATTCGACAAGCGCATGAAACTTGATGTCAGCACGCTCTATATGCGTCAGAAAGCTGTCATTTCCGCAGATACAATTGATATGGCGTTAAATGAAGCACACCTGGAGGGCAGCTCCAGGATCACGACATCTGGGAAGGGCCACAAGGCAGAGCAGGGTCCTGGACCCGGGTCTAGTTTCAACAGTGTAGGATCCGGGGGCGGTCATGGCGGACAAGGTGGCCCAGGTAGCACCATCTCTGGAGGATCTGGGTATGGCTCCTATGTTTACCCAGTCCATCCAGGTAGTGGAGGAGGGGGAAGTAATGGTGGAGCAGGAGGAAGCACAACTAAGGTAAATATCGTTTCCATAGCTTACCAGATGGGTTTATGAACAATGTTCGAATGACGTTGGTTTGGGGCCTGGCTTCTTGTGCTTATCTATTTAAAAAAACAACTGCCCCTGTACGCGGTGTTTCCACGGTATCTGCACTAGGGTTATAGGTTTCAAGGCTCGTAGCCAGTCAGTCACGAACTAGAAAACATGCAGATTTAGGTGAGGTTTTGTATTTCTTCCAGTCTCTTTGACTAGAGAAGAAACTATTCTTGTGAAGTGTTTGCTGAAAACATATTTTGGCAGAGTCGTCACTTGTTATTACAAATGCGAAAGCTGAACGCAGCAAGAGTGGCTAACTAAAATTATTCGTTAATTTAACCTCACCTGTAGCGAGAGAGTGAGTTTCAGATGTTGTGAGCGGTGTGCAAAACAAAAATACTCTTTTTTGCGAAATCTGACTAGTGGAAACGCTAGCCATCGAGTATTACGCTATAGTGGTCGTGGGGATTCCTTCTTTTATGAACTTAGTGCCTGTTGTACCGTTGCTCTGTTGTGATTTGATGTTGTAAAAGGCTCTTACTAACGTGACAAGCACAGTATAACATGATATACATTCGTAGCCGCGAACTAATTTGTAAGCTGATCGCAAAAGATGGGCTTTCAAGGCAAAGTCATAAATGTATGTGGATTTGAAGAAAGCCATGTCGTGATGATGATTGATGATCGCACAATGGAACCACAAGGAACAATGGAACCTAAACTTACATTGCTTTTCGTGTCGTAGATTACAGTCGGATATTCTCTTCATTTGGATGGCATCATCGAGAGTGAAGGTGCAAATGGCGCCTCTAACAGTGGAGGTGGCAGTGGAGGTAGTATTCTGATCAAAACCATCCTTTTCTCTGGACACGGAATGGTGGTCGCTGATGGCGGAAGTGGGGATGGTAATGGTGGTGGCGGTGCCGGTGGGCGTATCGCAGTGCACGTTGCCTGGTTAAGGGAATACTCTGGCCAATATACGGCTTATGGTGGCACAGGTGAGTAGAATTGTCTAAGTGTTGGTACTACGTAATAGCCATTTCCGACGCACGCTATGATTGGTTGAAAAGCTTTCAACCGATGGCAGGTTGGTCTTAATGGTTTTATGCCATAGAAAATAATTCGGAGATATTGTTTTAGAGATAGTATTAAGATAACTGTTGTTGCTCCCATCTACACTTTTTTATGGCCGCCATTTTTTCTTTGTCTGCTCATTTTATCCAGAAGTGACATATGGGTTGTTTACCATTTACACAGAGAAACCGGTTCGTCAACGGTTTGTGTAAATGGTAAGCAAGAATGTCTGATGGTAAGTTCCGTTCGGATTGGCCATTTACCATTTACTCAAAAAAACCCAGTTTACCGAAAGAGACTAGGACGAGTTCAACCTGATCCTAATTCCAAGATGGCGGTGAAGAATTGCAAATGGTAAGCACATTTACTCGGAAATTTTGGTTGGAAATTTTGGACAACCTTTCAACGTGTTCCATTTATTTTGAAAATTTCTCGTTCGGCCAAGCCAAAATTGTTTTGCCATTTACATTTTGATCAAAATTTCCGGAGTTTTGGGTAAATGGTAAACAACCATGGTTTAAGATAAAAAGCTACCGTTTTCATTGGCAATTTAACGCTGTTATAAAACTCTATTTGACCTTGTTCCGATAAACCCTCTTAAAATGTTAAATCATGTTCACGTTTTTATTTCTCCTATTGGAAATAATGCGTTGCCAAGCGTACGGGTAACAAGAGTAAAGGAAAAGATCAACCAGGAAACACCCCATTGTCTACCTGTAAATTCCTACAGATAACTATAAATGACAAGTGAGGTAATTCGGGAAGAGAATAAAGGGAGCATAAAGTTAGTAAATTGCTTATGACATTTTCCCTTCGTGACAGGTTTTAAAGCAGGAGCGGCTGGCACTGTGTATTATGCAGACACGAACCAAGGACTTACTCACAGGCCAGTGCTTATCAACGAAGCAAACCACACCGTGTTCGGCGAGGGATTTACAAAACTTACAGTGGACAACGTCGATCGTAATCCCGATATAGCGACAATAATCATCAACGAAAACAGCTCCTACTACGAGGTTGATGAATTAGAAATGAAGAATCACGGTTTGCTCCACATACACGGTAACAATTCAAGTTTTGTTGTCCACAACTTCACTGGGGACCGAACAGGACTTGTCCAACTTAGACCAGGCCAGAAGATGTTTGTTCAAGTTGTAGAGTCCAAAACGGGTTACAGTGTTGCTCCTGTTAGCTATAAGATAGATCAAGGTGCGGAAATAGTGTTCCCGTCGAGTTTGACACTTCTGGGGACTAGATGTTTCTTTGAGGGTCTGGTTGTGGGTGTTCATCGGCTCATTGTTGCCGAGGGTGCCGATGTTGTTTTTGCTTCAACCACCCAGACTGGTATCAAAGAAAACGAGAAATTCAGATTCCTTACCACACCTGGTAACATTACGTTTGCAGAAGTGTACGTTCAGAAAGGCTCGCGGCTTGAGTTTTCTCG
>Ga0126339_10002128_pt1:5000-14051 | contig 14051 bp, 12 predicted proteins | sample OrbTmetagenome_2_FD_92532 | JGI IMG/M metagenome (GOLD analysis project Ga0126339, IMG submission 92532) | Coral microbial communities from Petempiche,Puerto Morelos, Mexico - Orbicella T R C metagenome | ecosystem: Host-associated > Invertebrates > Cnidaria > Coral | place... | reverse complement strand
GCAGTCATTTTAAGCAGCTGTGAATGCAGTCAAACTGCTGAACTTACATGTACTGGAGCTGTTTGTTAACTACATGACAATATTAACTGCGAGTATGGGGACATCAATTGAACAATACCGGTCAAGGAAGCGAAGGATGCCTTATCACATGTTCAATGGGGATGGATTTTTACCATGTTTTATTTAAATGTATTTTATTTGACAACATTGAAACAAATTCTGGACATGTACAGAAATTATGGGCTACATTTTGTTTACATCCCATTACTTGTAAGGGGAAGTGAATGATGTGGAGAACAATCTAGGCCCTGCAGTAGTTAATAACAATAATCCAACAACTACTGTGTCTGCTGGCCACAAGTCAAGGAACTGGCAGAAGCACACTTTGGTGAACGGTGGTAAGCAGCGTGTTGCAAATTATGTTCACTTGATTATTGTTAAAATTTACAATCAAATAGAAGACACTACTCAGAATATGCTTATTGGATCAAGCCTATACAGTTCTACAAGATATTAATTCTGTACAAAAAAATGTGTATTTGCCTTTAACTGTTACAATGAGGTTAGCAAATATTCCAGGAATAGTTTCAGTTTTTGCCAGAATGTACATTCAATGCAGCGTAATGCAATTTAATACATTGTTCATTATTTTTACTCTTGACATCAAACAATGCCCAATATGTGTCTCCTAAAAATTCACTTGCAGAAGCATTTTCAAATAATTTTCTCAAACTCATCAATAACCCCTCAAGTTTAAACAATGTAAATCATAAATGTGGTGGTGTTTGGATATCTGATCTTATTTGGCATAGATGTTATAATTTTAAGTCACCTTTTTCTCCTTAGTTTTAGTTTCATTTGAGAAGATGGGTGTACTTGTGTATTATAGTGTGTCAAACACCAGAGACCACATTCCATCACATTTCCAACACCTCAAATTTTGTCAAAAATTCTCAGCTGTGTGTGATTTTTTAAACACTCTTCTCCATAATTGGAAATGTGGTTAAACATGGTTTTTCATGCTTGATGTATTACATCATTGTTACTACAATTGTTGTTTGTTACAGTTTTAAAGACATCAGAGCACAGCTTTGACATATTTTTAATTTAACTTTGCGGATTTGCATGGGATACTCCTTTCATTTGGGAGATACACTTTGGTCAGCAATGAAGAGCTTAAAAACCTATTATATTTGCAATTGTCTTGCTCACAAACATGGACTGGTCTTTTCAAAATGAAAGGTGTACTGCACATGTCTTGATTTGTGGTTGTCAAGCTGATATGCAACAAGTTCAACATGACCAGGAATGTGATTACAGTGAATGAATGTGTGTACAAGAAATTCTCCCAAAAGAGCTGATAACAGTTGCACTGTGTTCTTCAAATAACATTTAATTAATTAACCTCCCACTGTGAATAGCATGATAAAAAATATGTTATTATCTTTTTGTACTTTAAAACAGATCCAACCAATCAAAGAAGTATTGGGTTTGACAAAACAATTATAACACCTACAATGAGACACATCTGTACCAGGTCATGGGAGCATGAAAACCTAGTAAACCAGAGTGAAGCACACTGAGCAATGTGGAACACTCCTTTAGCCAAAATTTTGATGTTTGTCATGTAGCATTCGACTTTTTATCAAGTTCCAGCTGATAAACCTGTACTGTATATTTTTCACGTGAGTCGTTGGAAGCTCTATTACACAACTCTTTACACAACTGTATGCTAACAGCCACTTGAAGATTAATATTGCATCCAGAAACAAACATGGATGCACTCTTTTATCCAGAAGGATCTACATGTGTCAAAAGAAGCATACAAACTGTATGAACAATATGCTTTTTTTATATTTTTTTACTGCATTTACAGTAACATTTTATCACATTTTGCATCATCTTAAAGCTTGCAATCAACAAAAGAACCTACATCCTGTATGCAAATTGATTATTCTTATTTCATGTGACAACATTTCTTTGCAGTCATGACAAAACGTATTGAGAACTTCAGTGGAAATTATCGACACCATTGACAAGGTGTCTATTTGGGACCAACTGTTGAATTCTCAGTTGCTGACTTTATTATGTAACTGGCTTAAATATAGAGGCAAACCCTCTTGACAGTACATGTACAAGTTAATTTGATATCTGTAAACAGTCTTCAATACAATTAATAACACCTCACCTATGTTGATACCTAATAATCAATATTACCTTATTTATTTAAATTTATACCTTTATCTTTCTAAGTGATGGCCTATTCACTTGCAGTACATTAACTCCTGAACGCTGACATTTAACTGAATGGAGTAAAAGAAAATCTAAGCCCTTACAAGTACGCTTTGTGGACCTATTATTTTTTTACTTGGCATTGCCATCATCACAACAGAAACCCACTCAAATCAACAAATTTCCCTGCCACAATCTGGCTCAAAAGTTTTGTTACTACTGGTAAAATACAAGGGCTGATAACAACTGGTTGATGAAATTCAAGCACTGCCAGAGCCTGCAAAGAAACACTGTTCAGCCAGATGAGAAAGGAACAAAGCAGGAGAAGGTATTGGAGTCAAAAAGAATGTTTCTCACCATCATCTCAAACACATAGAAATCTCCAGAGAATGCAAATAATAATACAATGGCAAAGTTCTGAAGAAAGTCCTAATGATATTGTTTGAGTGAAGTTCACTTGAAATAAATTTTGCCTTAATGTTTAGCTCAAGACTAACTTTGCCTAAATAGTACTTAAATCAATATAAAGTTTGCCTGCATAATATTTAGCCAAACATTGCAAACATTTGTTTGTTATTTCTGTCTTCTAACCCACTTTTAAAGCCTGCCACCTACCTGCCAATTGTCAGATTTCAGTTTCTTGATTTGTGCCCACAGGCAGTCCATATACTGTTCAAGTAAAACAAATGAAAGTATGAAATATAATAAATACTATGACTGCAGCAAAATCTAGTGATGAAATACTTGTTGGACCTCACAACACTTAGAGTTTAGCTACGTTTTGTTTGGCATCTGTGTGAGCATTCTATAATGTGAGAGGGGATGTTCTTTGCGGCCTGACAATAAAAGTACTGTTTATACATTTGTTAGTTTTTAATTGCATCTTTCCTTGTATATATGTGTGTGGTAATTTGCAATATATAGAATATAAGTATTCTTATCCAATATTTTTCTGTGCATTAACTTGTTCATTAATTTTCTTCACAGAATTTCTGTGCACTTCACATTTTCACCTTACTTTTAGTAGAGCTTGCTAACCCAAATAGCAACCAGTAAAGACAACTAACCTCCTCTTGAGGGTGAGGCTCATCTTTTGACCACACTCGGAGCGAAGGAATGTGAGTCTTGTGTCTATGACTGACAAAAAATAATAATAAGTACGTTGGCCCTGACAAAAGGCTAAATTAAATACCTGTTACAGGTTTTAGTGGATTCTCAATCTTCTGATATGTGTGGCAAATTTACCGATAGAGTGCTCCAGGTTCAAACCCTGGCCATAGTCATGGTATTGTGTTCTTGACAGACAGTTAAGGCAATCACTAAGAAAAACATTTATATGGTACCTTATGTATTGCTCAATAGTTGTTAACAGCTGTTCAAATTCCTGTCCCTTCTTCTCTGAAAGTTCCTTGCCAGCCTATAACAACAAAGCGCTTTGTTAGTGGATTACAAGAAGACAAATTTTTAACAATCCCAATATTCTCTATTCGTACTGAACACCTTCATGGATCAATAGGTTGCTCAATTCCAAAATAAACAAGGACTGCAGTGTAGCTGACCACTAAATAAAATCAAAGCAAAAGCCAGTCAGAATACAATAAATTCTCAGGTTTACCTCTTGACAAAAGTGATGAAGATCGTCGAATATTTTATTTGTCTAGTTTAATATAAATTCCAAAAGCCTCCAAGAATTTGGAATCTGCATCTGCTGGTTGACATTGTGCAGTTTGATAGGTCGTACTTGACCGAACAAATCATGGAGTTTACAAATGGGAAGGCAGGTAATTCAGTTCAGCAAACATTGTCAGTTAAATTAATCTACGTTCCATATTACTGTGTGTCTGTTCAGTAGTTGACCACAGATGACGTTAAAAACTGGTAAGAACAAAGAAAGGTTGCACATGAGCTGTTAGGCCAGTGTGTCACTGATGTTCTAACCAGAGTCATTTTGACATCTTCTATGATCTATTACTGAACAGATGCAAGACAACATGAAATCTACTTGACTGATTTATATAACAAAGATACAAAAAAATTGTTAATGATGTCATCTGTGCATCTGTCCTCCAATTGATCATAAGTACATGTAAGAACCAATCAAAATGAGACAGAATTTGACTTTTAATATATAATTTGCATTTGAAGGCTCACATGCACTAACCAATAGATCAAAGCTTTCAAACAATCTATTATTTCTTCTGATTCAACCTTTACCCGTGAACTGCAATTAAAGCAAGTTATGAGTTGTATTGATTATGGAATTGATATGCAATGAGGTGCCGCTCCATCAACTGTAAAGTTTTTAAGGTACCAGTAATTCTGCTGACTAGTAAATAAAGCTTGTGAAATCACTGTCATTAGACAGTCAATATTGCAGGCACATACATGTACATCATGTCATATTTCTAGGTCCAAGTATAATGTCACTGCAATTGTTGCACCAAAAAAAATTGTTTTGTTTGCTTTCTGGTTAAAGTCCATATGACATTTCTATGACAATTCTAATGTTAAGTAAACTCCTAATTAAAAAAGAACAAATATGCAGTACACCTTGGGGATGTTTTTGTCCTTATATTATTAATCATCATGGGTTAAGTGGCAAGCAAATATTGACTTTTGTAATATGCATTGGGAACCTACCTAGGCCTTATGTTATAATCATCGTTGGATAAGTGGCAGTGCATTTGTTACCTATTTTAACTGTTTGGAGTTCAGTGCTAGGGCTGATAATCATGATCTATTTAAACTATTTGTACTGTCAAGACTGATACTTGTAAACTGTAAAGTTATTTGATGTCAAACAATACATTTACAAATAGCTGATACAGAGATGTCCTTATCTTTGAATGGTTTTAGGGGGCAATGTTTTTGTGCATCAGGCTGGCCTTATCAACAGAAAAGTCCAAGCTAAAGGTACAAATCTTGAGGCACTCCAAACAAATTTTGATGACATTGTTTGGGAAACAGCTTGAAATTGCTATTGAAAATTTCTGCTCTTTTGAACATACAGAGATGTTATTATCTTTGAGAAGTTTTTGTGGGGGATCAGAAAAGTCCAAATTTAAGGTAAAAATCTCAAGGAATTCTAACCCAAATTTGACGACATCTTTCACGAGACAAGGTGACATTGCTGGAAGGTCCTTTTGTAAATTTCCATTCCAAAGTCAAAAATCAACAAGAAGCAGTCCTCACTACATATCAATGGTACTATTGCGCAGTGGAGGGTTGAGCTCCTGAAATATTAAATTTCAGAAACCAAACCAAACAGTTTTGTTGAGGCCACCATAGCAGTTGTCAAAAAAATCTGCTATGGCACTACAAGACTCTAAAGCACTTGCAAGCCTCTAAAGCACTTGATTGTGCCAGATTATAAGTTTCAAGTGCGTGGAACCCACCACGAGGAAATCCTGATTTCAAGAAGACAAACTCTTCATTGTTGTTAACATATTGCATTGGAAGAAGAAACCCACAAAGTGGGAGAGAGAAGAACTTCACAAACAGAAATCCAATCCAAGCATTTTGCTCACAGACAATAATCTGGGGGCCTGTTCAAGCTGAATGTACACTTTGACACTTGTATGATGAGCTAACATAGTGCAAAGTCACAAAACAAGACTGGTATGATAAATACATTATTGTTATTAGCTCTCGTGAAAACTATAAATGTCTATTTATAGTAGATCTAATTACCGCAAAAACCTTATGGGACACCGTGCTCTCACAAGCCTCTAGCACTTTAGATAACTGCAGATTATAAGTTTCGCAGACAATTTTCCTGCAAATTGGGTTCAATCTGAGACACTACCACCCTTGCATGATAAACTGGACTGGTATGAGAACTAATTGCCCCCACGTGTAAACATACAAGGAATTTCAAAAACATAAGAAATGTGTTGGTAGTATGGGAAGTTTTCTCAATTTTACTAAACTAGGCATGCACGGTGGTCTCCGGTCGCCATCTTCTAGCAGCATTTCAAGGTTCTTGTAACTACGAGTACACGTTTCGCCATCTTCAAGCAACATTTCAAGGTCTCCCAACCACAAGTTCACATTTTGCCACCTTCAAGCAGCAGTTCAAGGTCAAAATACAGTCCATTACCATATGGCAGCAAGACAATTTTAGCGTGATCAAGTAAATTCACTTTGAAATTGCCGAGATTCTCATCTAGGACAAATTGAGAAAGATTTCAAAGATCCTGAAGATGGATTTTGGGAGAAAAACAACTCAGAAGGTATTGTAAGAAATTCTGAAATATACTAGAAATTCGAGGCCAGTGTGGTTCAATTGCAACTAAATAGCTAAATACCCTTCCGATCGTCAGTTTTACCTTTGGCATCTCGTTTATTCAGATCACTTATTTGAATTGAGTAATCCTATATGGTGTAGAGCTCATGTTTAGGCTGGGTGACTTTGCAGGGATCCAAATGTAAATGTAAATGTTTTGCAGCATTTTCGTTGAGGTCAAAAAGCTTGACTCTAATTTGCATACACGGTGACTGTAATGCAATACTTCTGTTTGCGTCTCGGGAAAAAAAATTGACTTCCGTTCTGCTTTTGAGATACTTTGCTTGTATATCAAGACAAATGGTTTGTTTCAGCATCAAATTGGAACAGCAGAGTAACTTGACTTAATTTTTTGTTTTGCTATAATTTTTTAACCTTTTTGCCCTATAAATTTAAAGTTCTATTACGTGAAATTTTTGTGAAAGAAATATTAGTTTCCATGAAGGCAACCTATTTTTTTTTCCAGAAAGTACTTTTTGCGTCCTTTCTAATGAGATCTGGTAAACTGCTCTGCTGTAAATGGTTCATGAGAGTGTTATGTAAAGAATATCATGTGATAGAATGAGTTAAACAGAATGTGTTGGTTTATTAGTTGATTGTTTGGATCATATTCATGGTAAGATGCTTAAGTTACTTGAACAGTATAAGTGATATAGTTTACAAAAAAAATTTTTAGTTCATACAAAAATGTTCAATATCTTTGTTTTCAGAAAAAAAAAAAAACTTTTGTCTACTTGCCAGCCTCTTATGATTTTGATAACCGCAGATTATACTTCTCAACGCAGCTGGAATTTTCCTCGCAAACAAAGCTTGGTTACGTACATACTTTGATGAGCATTCATATTTAAAATTCAAAGTATACTTCAAGTGATAGAGTCATTCATAGGCTGCCCTGTATTTGCTACCCTTGCAGACCATCACTTAAGTTATTACATGTTCAGTGTTTTCTTGTGAAAAGAGTAATTCCATATAATTTACGCAAAGATTAGCTCGTATCAATCAACATTCCACTGCAAAATTTACGAGTTTGCTCATAGAACACTTTGATTATACTTTTCCATGGTTTTGTTAAAAGCTACCCAAGTACAATATATATTTTCTTAAAGACACCCCTGAAGGCCTGTCTGCAGCAACCTCAAATCAATATTCAAGGTACAAGAAGCTGAAAAAAAAATCTCCAAAAAATATGAAGTGCCCATTCAACAACAATGTAATGTAAATGGATAGAAATCTTACCCAGGGCAATGAGGATAGTACCATGTATACAAACCAGTCAGATCGAACCTGAAACGCAGGAAAGAAGTTGTGAATCTGTGAACAGTGAAATTAATATATAGTCATTATCATCAGTAAATGTGGAGACATAGTGGCCTAATGGTTTGTACACTTCACTTGAATCAAAGCCCTGGCCAGGGTTAGTGTTAAAAAAAATGTTAAGACAATTTACCACATAGATGTATAAATGGGTACCAGCAGGTTTAATGCTGTGGAGTAACCAACCCAGGGGCTAAAGGAAATACTTCCGGTCACTTGCTACAGTGCAGACTTTAATCATCAATAAATATGCACAGCAATGAGACCACTTTGCATCGACAAAATCTGTCACTTTAAAACATGCAATATTATGGCACATTTAGTGAGTTGAAAAATATTCTTCCTGCTCTCTTATTCAATATCTTGGAAACGCGCAGAGAAAAACTGCTTGTCATTTAAAACATCAACTAGGCATGCCTCTCTTTGTCACATTAAAAACACTTAGACCTCCAAAAGTAATGACTACCTGTGTTGTGTTTTCCTCCAAGGTAGCAGCCAAAAGCTTGTCATAAAACTCTAAAAGTGCAATAGGCATGAGAACACGACAGTTCACCAGATCAGCAAGAAACCGCACCTACCAAATAAAAGTTACATGCACGTTAAACAGAGAGCTGCATTTACTGTCAGTGTTAAAGTGCTACTGTGATGAAATTTGCATCTTTCCAATCTAAGCCATTTTAAAGCATAAACTAGTTGGATCATGCGTACTAAAGGCATCTGCGGTCGAGTGTCAGTCAATACCCTCGATCAATACCCTCAATCAACATAGCAATCAATACTCGGTTGACACTCAATTGGCACTTGACGAAAGATCCCGTCCCAAAAGATCAAGCACATGGTGTAATCTATTCCATTCAAGGCAAAGATTGCAACAAACACTACATCGAGGAGACCAAACAGAAATTCAATACTCAGCTCAGGGAACACCAAAAAGCAGTCAAACAAAAAAATCCCAAGAAATCCACACTCGCAGAGCATTGTTTACAATCTGGTCATGCTATCTCATAACAATCGTCTACAATATTACATTCCAGCACAAGTTGGCGAAACCAACGCCTCTTGGGAGGTTTAAGAAATTAACACATGCAAAAGTCCACTCAACTGCGATGATGGCATGTACCTGAACCAAGAGTACACAGCCTTGACTCTATTCGATAAGAACTAATTTCCTACTATATTCGGTTTTTATTAGCAACTATGCGACCTTCATTCTACCTCGT
>Ga0126339_10002127_pt1 | contig 14052 bp, 8 predicted proteins | sample OrbTmetagenome_2_FD_92532 | JGI IMG/M metagenome (GOLD analysis project Ga0126339, IMG submission 92532) | Coral microbial communities from Petempiche,Puerto Morelos, Mexico - Orbicella T R C metagenome | ecosystem: Host-associated > Invertebrates > Cnidaria > Coral | place: Petempiche,Puerto... | reverse complement strand
GATCTATTACTGAACAGACGAACGGCAACATGGAATCTATTTGTTAAATAGTTCATGTCACTCGGGCTGCGCCCTCGTCAACTATCACGCATAGAAATCGAGAGCGAAGAATCTAATTGTTTTAGTATAAGTCTACTAGTCGTTCCAGACTTAATCTAAATCCTCTTCACAGACACCTCGAAAATGCAAAGAAGCGGCCGTCATTTTGTTAAAAACTGAACACTGCTACGCTACTCACTATCCATCACAGAATAGATAGTGAGTAGCGTAGCCAATAAGAGAACAGCATTCGTGATAGAAAGCTAGTAGATTTACACTAGAACTCGATAGAAACACAGAACTAGCACGAGCTGTTAACGTTATGATGGCGCGAGCAAAGAAAATTCACATTTTGATAATCAAAGTTAACAGGTTGTTTTCCTTTTTTTCGTCGCGGTGTTTTCTAAAAGAAATAGGAGACATGTTCTCCGTGTTTCTATCGAGTTAAAGAAACACTCCTGAAAGTTTGGGAGAACTCGAAAAAGCTGTGGAAACACTCCCCTGCGGCTCGTGTTCCCACAGCATTTCTCGTTCTTCCAAACTCCACGCATGTTTCTATGACTCGATAGAAACATGGTACTTGTTTTCTATTTCTTAAATATTCTATATTTCATCCTCTATGTACTAAACCTTTCTGCAGGTACTAGGTTTCGGAATAAAATCCGAAGCCTCTGTTAGAATGAATGATATAATCCGAGAATGTTCACTGTGTCGGAATTGGCAAAACTAGGAGTTTTATTTCGGTAAGAACTACACCATCATCAGAATAGAATATACTTGCAAGGTAGCTCTTAAATAAGGTGTTAATAACAATGACGAGACGAAACAAAAATTAATATTCATGAGAAATGGTAAAGTTCTCTGCTGGATTTGAGTCCTTTGTTGAGGGAACGTGTCAGGCGTTTGATATGATATGTCTCTTTGTATGGGAGAAGATTGCAATTCCTGTCGCAGTCTAATGCTGACTTATTGTGTTAAGTATTCTTTGTCACAAGAAAAGTTGTTAAAAGTCTGATAACGATCAATGTCATTGCCACGCTATTTCTCTTACGTGATGGAGTAGAGTGGTGGACCGACCTGCAGGCAAGAGTTCAGCGTCTAATTTGCAAGAAAAGTATCATTTTCACACGTTTATAAAATGTTACCAGTGATCTAATGGGTGGACCATTTGACTTTTGAGGGAAGGAGGGTAGGGGGTGATTTCGTAACCTTTTCATGCCCCAGGAATGTCCTCTCGGGACGTGTGTATGTATATTTTTTTCCTCCGCATGACATGCTTTTTTCGGCTACTGAACTTGTTTTTCGGCGGTGGTGGTGCGCAGGAAAGTTTACTTCGTTATTATTATTATTATTATTATTATTATTATTATTATTATTATTATTATTATTTATTTATTTATTTTTTTAATTTAATTTAATTTTTTTTTCTTTTCCCAAAACACCCACTCCCCCCCTCAAAAACCAAATGGTCCACCCCACTTAGCAAAATAAAAGATATTTGTGAAAATAAAACAAAAAGAGAAAACACGAGGAAAAAATAAAGGCTTTTAATCGAAGGACATATCAGTTTACACGAGCGGTATGCAATGGAGTTTCATTTCATGGTATAAAATACTGGACCGAACGCTTCAAAAACAGTTAAATGCTTTTAACCTCGACATTTTCTTCTACCAATGACGATAAATATATCTTTCTACGTATATCCGCTACCTATTGTTTTACAAACGTATGGGTAGAATATTACAAAATATCTTCCAGTTTTACATTTAGACTACTACATCTTCCTATTGTCTTCAGTTTAACTTGAATAAATAAAATACTGTTTAAAGAAATCCCATCTCTGTGGCAAACAGAAGCTTAACAACCAAAGATACTATTTTCTTTGTCGCTTAGCGGACAACAGGTTTACATACGTACGAAATATATAGTACATGCGAATTACGATCTAATTGAGTGTTTAGATGTGTAGCTGGTCGGAAGGGGCTCAAGGCGGGCTGGTCCCCGTGGGGTAGGCGAGTGTCTCCCTACACTACCCCCTGTTGGTGAACTTTCTACAACCACTTCCAGTCTTCCACTGTCGTCCAGTCTCCTTCCGCTGGCGGTCAGTTTAACATCTGATGAGGTCACCAGTGAAGTATCTCTCTCAAATCCGCGACTTTTGAAAGAAGAGGCCGATTCCGCCAGTCTGTTGCCAGGCCCCTTTCGTACACCGGCTTTGGCAAGAATATTGGTCACGTGGTACTTTTCCTTCAAGAAAACAAACACAAGGTTGATTACTATAATTCACACCGAATAGTGACCAAAACGTACTTTCTCCGTACAGACTTACTTAACTGTTGAGCTGAAGGGCAAGGCGAAGGGTACAAAATCTAATTTCCTCGATTTAAGGAGGAAAAAACAGATGTGAATTCCAACTGAATTAAAATTACAGTTCCGACGAGACATAACCTAAAGGAGCTCAGTCACTGTATTTTGAGTTATTTTGGCCACGTACAAAATTACTTTTAAATTGAAGGAAACCTGAAAATAAGAGTTTACTGAGATAGAAAAACACCAAAGAGTTATATAATAATAATCAATAAAGGAATAAGGATGGAGCAGATTAACACGGATTACAAACGAAGAACATTTAAAAATTTAGGCTAAACTCTTCGAGACGCGCAAACCGTGACAAAGCTATTTTGAGACCAGTCTTGATCTTTTGGAGCTTAACCCGGCAATCAGTGAAATGTGTAGCACTGCACTTTCACTACATACCTTGGACAGCGCCATCTTGACATCAGCAGGTGTGTCGGGTATAATGTAGGCAATCAGGAACTTGATTGAGAACACAATGTGCTGAAAAAACGAAACAAATCTCTCAGGTGAGTTTTACCATTATGCCTTGCCTGAATAAAAGAAACTCAGTACTTCTCAATTCAGGAGCTAAAGGAAATTATCTTCATTGCCAAAACAAAGTGCTTGCTTTGCAATTAAAATAATAAATTTTCATAACGCACCACAACCTTGGACTATACGACATCAAGCTTTGGCTTAGACGAAATTGCAGTCTTTCCCGTATGACAAGGTCTTTAAAAAAATAGGTCCGTAGTGGGCTGTGGGCTTATATTTATTTTTGTTCAATTGTTTTAAATGTCAGTATCTGGGAGTGAAAGTGCTACGAGTGATTAGGCAATCAGTGGAAAGTTAAAGGTATTAAAATTAATGAAAAAACGGTCTCTAACTGTGGACGTAATAACACGAGGGACAGTATTTCATCGGGATATCCAAACACCGAGAAGAGAGTTGAAAATACGACGCGCAGCGGAGTATTTTTGACGAAATTCGAGGTGTTTGGATAGCTGATGAAACAAAAACTAACGAGTAAACGGAGAACTAAAATCGTCAAAATCTAAGCTGATTAAGACCGGGTATCCAAACCTCCTTCACGGTTGTGATTTTCTTTGTTTTAACTTGATGAATTATTAATGAGTTTGAGAAGGCGGTTTCCAACAAGCTTACGAACCTCAAATCCAATAATGAGCCACAGCCTGCTCGGTCCAGCTAAGTGCTGAGTTATGACGAAAACCTGTTCAGTTGTGTTGGTAGCGTTGTTGAATACCAGCTCAGTTGTGTTAGTAGTTGATGGATCACCCTCCCATGTACGGCCATATGATGACGTAAATGCTACTAAAAATGAGTTGGTAACCACGCCTGCTACGTTAAGGAATTCTAAAATGCTGTACCACATGCCTGAAATGTAAATGATCAGCGCTAAATTATCAAGGCATTCATGTAACTGCATTGCTGTCAAAAACCTAAGACCACAATTATCAGAGAGCCGATCACTGGGCCCGACAAAAAAGAACAGTGGAACCCCGTTAATACGGTCACCAACGGGCCATGAAAATTTGGCCGTATTAGCGGGGTGGCCGTATTAACATGGTAGGGTCAAAATTCATGAGTGGTCTAAGCTGAGTGAAGTCTTAGCAGATGTATCATAATTAACTGCACTTGTAAACAACTAATCTTTAATAAGCATCCTTAATGCAGATATAATTATAAAGAAAATGAAACTTCAATCAGTCGCACAATATTAACAATGGAAAGATGACATAACTGGTTTGAGTGGCCGTATAAACGGGGTAAAATTATAAAGGATTATACAGGTTGGAATTTCAGAATGTGGTCGGTTTTCTTATACGGAAATGTATAGACGTTTCGCGGGGACAAAAAGTGGCTGTAATAACGAGGTGACCGTAAGTCGGGGTTCCACTGTATTGGGATATTCATAACTCTAGGAAAAAACATATCACTGGCAACAAGTGTGGGAAGGCAAGAACCTATTTCAAGAGGGCTTGTAAAAAGTAAGGAAATTTACCAACCTATGTCCTCAGCTCTAAAGGCGACAGGCCGCCTGTTTGTCCACAACAATCTTCTGGCATCCACCTTCATGTCAATAGCATTTGTCAGCAGTGCGATCAGTGGGGCCAGCGGAAACGCTGCGGCAAATAGCTGTAAAAAGAAAGCGTCCGCCATATCTCAACATATAACTCAAGTATTAGATACAATCGTTACAACTCTCTTAGTTTTAAAAATGTGATGTCCGCTATAACCCAGACAAAGCTCAATCTGAATGGGTAATTTCTTAGTGATAAATTTTGCGTTAAAAATAAGCGATAGAAAGTCTAGGCTTGACTCTTCATCGCTTATTGTTATCGTCGCAAAAGTTGATTCTATTTCCTAAACTCTTTCCTTGTACCTATAAATTCGTTTTTTGGTTTGGTTTTTGTTTTTGTTTTCAGGCATTACACCACAGTTCTGTGTCACTGTAGAAACTACCTTTGCTAGAATTCTCAGGAAAATAAAACAGGCCTAAGGTCATTCCAAGCAAATGTTTACTAATTTTCTTAATTCAAGGTTCAACCACGCCTCTTACCATAAGAAATCCATACTGCAGCACTGCAAAGGAATAAAAGAAATCAATAATCACACACCAGTAAGAAACAATGAAATGATCACTGACAAACACTACGTATTTACGACAAAAAAAGAAAAGGACTCAAGTTATGTACAGCATATTAGGGCCATTACAGAGCCGTAGCCGATTGGCAATGTTTTGATAAAAATTCTTGAAATCTCTTTTGTCGCCCGTTTGCTAAGTTTCCAGTTTTAAGTCTAGGGCAACATAGTGATAATACCCTCACGTGTATGACGAGCTATGACGCATCTAGCAAGCCTAAAGCCCAATTCACACTAGCGACATAACGACACAAATAAACATAAGGACACAATAAGGACGTTTAATATGTCGTTGTTTGCAGTGTGAACATCCTCATAGAATGTCACAATAACAGCATGAAAATAACGACGTAAGGGTAAAAACTGAACCGGTTTCCAAATGATTGGTAACGATCGCGAAGGTCACGTGATTGACAGCAAACTCGCACGTGACAGTACAATACGTTTTAACTGAGTATACCTTTTTCATTGTATTCAGAGAGTGTAAAATCCCCAAGCTTTTCTTTACATCTCTCACTTTCCAAGTAGTCTTCTACGTTGAACCTGATTTCGCCACTCGCTGCAACCTTGCTTCTACAACATTTCTTTCTCCACAAGTTTTTTAACCAACTGAAAGAAGAACAAATGAAAAGTTATAATTCAAAGGAGCTCAGTCACGGGATAATTAAGGATGGAGAAGATTAACGCGGATTACAAACGACAAACTTGAAAAATGTCCGCTAAACTTTTTAAGAAGCGCAAGCTGTGACGTAGCTCCCTTAGAAACCCACGACATTGGCGTTTCAATAGGCAGTACAATAGATTTGCACGAGCGTAATACACCGTGGTAATATTCTTTAAAAGCTGTCCCCTGTCAAACTATAACGTGAATACAAAAAATAAAGTAACACGCAAAACAACACGTTGAACTTTCTATGTTCTAAATTGCCTTTACAAGCTCTCAGACTGATACACAATTTGTATCGACTAGTAAACCGTTTTCACAGTTCACAGTCTGCTTGTCTGCTTTTACTGAGCACTAATTTAAATGCACTGGAAGTAAAAAAAAAAGGCCTAACTATCTCCTCCAAGTAAAAATAACAGAAAATGGACGATAAACAGAGGCTAGCAAAGTAAATACTTACGGTTTAATGACATCCGAGAAGAGCTTAGGAACAGGTTTCATGATCATTAACATGGCGACTTGAAGTGACAGCAGTGTCATGCAGTCGTTGTTCTCACCACACTCGTCGCTGTAATTCTCCCCTTTGCCGATGACGCCTGTTTCCTTTGTGTCCTGAGTCAAACAATGCAACAAAACAGATTAATTCACTACGTATAACAACGCAGCAAAGTAGATACAGCTGGTAAAATCGCTAACACTTTCCCCTCCTTTCTGTGGGACAATGTTTTAAAATTGTATCGAGAAATAAGATGTTGACCACAACTGGTAATACACGGATAACTAATTAATATACATGTACATTTTGGTCCTGCACAATATTCATACAGCACTGTACCTGGCGAAAGAAAGCGATGTAGAAGAGAGAAGTGTATGAATTCACGAACTGGAATCCAAACAGCTTGATAATGAGCGCATCTTCGTACGATGTCTGCGTTCTGTGATTTTCTGTTGAGAAAAGCACAACTGTTAATGAACACAGCTCTACTTTTGTTCGACAAAAAAATATTTCAAGTACAAACTGTAGAATAGATTTGATGTTCCGATAGTCTATCAGGATTAGTGTCCCAAAATACTTCCGGCTTCATATGTACATTATGCGTTTACAACTGGGAGCTGAGAGGTTACAACGGAAAAAAACTCGTGCGTTCTGCCTTCTGTGCAGGATTTAAAAAAAAAGAGATTTAAAGTCTGTTTTCAACTTGGTTCAGTTCCTTTGCCTCACTTACCCCAGTCCGTTAAGTACACTGCTAACTTCTGGTAAATCTGCAACAAGGACAAATTTACACTACGTCAACACCAGGTAAAATAAGTAAAGTTTCTTCCTTCGAAAGAACATAACTCTTTGTATTTTAAACTTAGCGGAGACCTTTTCACGCACTCCACGTAGTGTTCTTGGAGAGAACTTATCTGGTCCCCGACTCAAGGAATCTACAAAGACCTTGCTTCAAAACACAATACAATGTACGTACTGACTTGTTTTTCAACTCGATGAATGCGCGTACAAGTAGCTATAAATATATTATACAAGACTTACTTATTGCCCGACCCCAAAAGTGCACTTTGTTGTAAATCGCACAAATATGAGGTGATAGTACATACCTTTCCCATGATCATGATAGAGAGGGTGTTGATAAACGTTGAAGTAACACTGGCCATCAGTAAACCAGCTTCTCCTCTGCTCTTGAACAGATCTTCCCTGGCAATGACTCGGTAAATTATCACCGCAACAACACTGCCCAGCACCAAGCAGATCTGGTGCAAAAACACAGAAAACACCTTGGTGTTACCATGGGAGAACTCTGCAAACAATTTGTTTTGTCACGCAAAATGCTAACGCAGAATGTACATGGTTAGTGCACTAGCCTCCAGATCGAGCGGTCTGGGTTTGAGCCCTGGCCGAGGACAACGTGTTGTGTTCTTGTGCAAGACACTTTACTCCCTCAGTGCCTCTCTCCACCCAGGTGTATAAATAGGTACCGCCGAATTTAATGCTCGGGGTAACCCTGCAATGGAGTAGCATCCCATCCAAAGGGGAATAGAAATACTATTATTCGCTTAATGCTACTGACACCGGAGATAAACGTCGGCCTGATGGGCCACTCGGCTCGTATACAGACTTTACCCTTTTTACCTTACCTAGAATGTACTTAACTAATGATCTTACCATAAATAACATGACGCTAAATGAGCCAGACATCTTGAAGAACCTTCTTATGACTGGGTAAACCGAGATCTCGTCTCCTGTCACTGGGTCCTGAACGGAAGAAATTACACCATAAATGGAACTGAAACAATGAGAGTTTTAATTAACTAACTTTTAGTTTTATTTCATTTATTTTATTTAATTTGACAGCAATACATACATCCAAAACCGAGTTGAAAAGGAATTATAGGGCAACCTCTTATACCTGAACTTTACGTTACCCCAAAATTTTGGTTCAACTACCTCTTTGTACAAATTATTTAGTTATTACGTTACGAGAGCAGCAATGACTGACTAGCAGTAACATCAAGGAAGCAATTTGCAGATAACAAAAAATTACAGTCTTACCATTTTCATGACTGTGCCATAATATTGAGGGCGATTTGGTTCCTAAGGTTAGAAAACAATCAGTGGGTTAAATAAATACCTGCAGTCAATCTAGTGTTAAAAACAAGCACACCATGAATTTGTTTTAGGTTACTCAGATTTACAACATACCTGTTCTTCAAAGGTGTCCACATCCCACTGATATGATAACCGCGCATTTGCTCGTTTCCATCGCTCCAAAAATATTGTCCCTACAAACGAGGATATCAAACGTTTTTGTTATATATAGTGGAGAAATAGAAAATATGTTCCGTGTTCCTATCAAGTTATTGAAACACGAGTGGAAGTTTAGGAGAATAAGAAATGTTGTGGGAACATGAGCTGACAGGCAACTGTTCCCACAGCTTTTTTGAGTTCTCCCAGACTTCCACGAGTCTCTTAGTAACTTGATAGAAATGCAGAGCATGTTTTCTATTAATTTTCTCTTGGAAAATACCGGATGAGAAAAGTAAACACCTTTTGTGTTTTGCCAGGTTTTGTGCAAGGTCAACCCCAAAATAAACAAACAAACAAAGAACTTTGCCAGGTTTCCTAACCATGTCCCTCTATTACATGTAACTATGGTTTGTGTCATAACTTACCCCACAAGCAAATAATCAAAGCAAAGAACGGTGTTGCATCATTGTCAAAAGCATTCTTGGCCCAAAGAGTGACGGTTGACACTGCTGTGGAATTTTCCTGCTCGTCCATAGGATTATCCACCACACTAGAAAATAACATGATAAAACTTAAGTCTTACAGCTGTTGGAAGTTATTTAACTACAGACTGGAAAAACAGAATTGTTATCCTTCCTCTCAACGTCACCACAGTGGAACTTGATAAAGTTGGCATTAACGGCATTTTTGACTACAAAAACTGTAGTCTAGACTAGGACATTTGTCAGGAATTGAAGAAGAGTCTGAGGTATACAAGCAAGTTTTAACTTATAGAAATAACAACACAGGATTCATGAGTTTAGAGCATTGATGCACTCAGAAAATGCCATGAAATGACTGTATCATTAATCATAGAAAGAGAGTTTCACAGTTCAAGGTCTGCCAATAATTATTAAGAATGATACATGTGCCAACAAAGAAAACCAGAGGTGGAAATTCAAATATAAAAATTATTACTTATTGTTACTATAAGACAAGTTAGACCAGATGTGAAGAATCACAAATAGCTGCCTCTAAACAGTACCAATAGAAGATGGGCATCAATAATTTGATGTTTATTGCTCAACAAAAAAGGCTCAAATTGAAAATAGTTATAAGAGGCATTTAAGGGCCAACGAAGAAAAGCAGAGAGGAGACAATGGCATCTTAAGTATAACAAACATTAATACGCGAAAGAAGAGAACAGGAGTTTGAAGAGAAATTATGTGTTAAAGAAAATGTCAAAACAAAGTTGAGCCAGATAGACAACTCACCTACCAGATGTTGTTAAGTCTTTATAGAGCAAAAGAGTGCTAGTAGATAGAGAAGAGAAAATGTCTGCCAACAAGTTATACATCAGTAGTATCGGTCTTCGTCGGTTTAAAGTAGAGTCAGTGTCAAACAAACCTTTGATTGTATACCACTGATGTCCATCCCTGACTGCAATTGTGGCATTTTTTGTTTAAGTTATACATGTTGATGTATATTATAACATGGGATTAGGTAACCTTATTCACAAGTGGGCTGTCACAGATGTTACATTAACTGCATGTATATGTGGTCCCTATGTAAGCATAGCTCTTGACTGGGAGCTAGTAATGGTGAAACTACCTTTTGGCTTTATGGCACATTTTACAACACAGACCAATCAAAGACAAAGAACTAAATTACAGACAAGCACACAAGTTCAGGTTCAAGCTTAACACTTACTTCCATTAAAATGGTATATTAGTGTTTAAGTTGACAATGATCAGTAAAACAGAATTGCAACAAATGCAAAATCATGTTAAACATTAAAGGAAATGTGTAGTGGTCAAAGGAGCTGATTCAGCAGCTTTCTAGTAGGCTACCACAACAGTAAATTTGTTGAAGAAGGGATTGGGAATAACATTATATTAAAAAAGTTCAGAGTTAGAGATGAAATACAAAATGAAGAAGCCAAACACAACCTTAACAAAACTTGTCTTACTCAACTCCAGTCCAGAAGCACATTACAGAATGAGATCAAGAATATAACCAAAGTGTGTTTCCATCTCAAAAGTGATCAATGATTGTTTCTCCCTACCATATCAACACATGTCAAACAGAGAGGTGATAAGAATGTAGAAAATCATCAATGTCTTAAAAGAACTGTATGGTGAAGGGACTTTAGTCCAAGATCCAGAAATACAGTGGAGAGTTTTAGACAGTCCATTTTATCATGCTGTATTCTCAGATACATGTGACACACTTCACTTATGTTGTATTTTGTCAACTCATCGAAAGTGAAAATGGCTACCAGACAATCTTAAATGTACAGTGTAAAGCCAAGCCTATGAACATTCATGTGAGGGAGTTCACAGGCCTGAAGCAAAGATTTGAAATGTAGGTGTCCTAGGAGAGATGTGTCACTGCATGCTTATTTTCATGTCTGCATCTGCTGACTGCAGGGAACACAGGCATCCAAGTGGCTTTCTAGAGAAACCTTGGGCTTGGCTTGGGCTTGGATCTTGAGCAAGACTTATTTAAACACATGCATACCACCTGATAATAACACTACAATATTATCTTGCTATTAATGATTTATTTTGAATAATAACTTACGCTACGCCAAGTCCCCAGAAGAAAATAGCAAGTCCAAGCAGCACAGGTAAAACAAGTGACATGTTCAGCAAACCTAAAATATCATTTCAGGATAAACAAAATTACTGAATGCTGAATGCCTCATAAAATATCTAAGTAATACCACAATTCTTTTCTTTAATATGGTCTATTTGACACCAACAATACATTGAATGAGCATCACAAATGAACTCACCAAGCCAAGCAAAATACAGCGCAATCTTCTCCCCAAAGTAATTCCTTATTTTCCACAGTGGCTGATATCTAAAATGTTTCAGCCAGGTGTCGTTCAAGGCCTTGCGAGGATCAGCAATATCCTGGCCATGGAGGAAGCTGTCATCATCGCCGGTGTCAGACAATGGAAACTGAGAGTCGTACTCAGATTTCTCATGAAGGATAAATGCATCAGTGTAGGCTCCCTCAATAAGCATGTACCCCAAACCTACAAAGTAATCAAAGTTACAGTAGTATGTCAGAATACATGTACTTACAACTGCTTTATATGCATACATGGTAAATCAAAAATACAGGTGTTTTGGATCATGTGTACTAAAGGTATCCACGGTCAAGTGTTGATCGATACCCTCAATCGATACCCTTGATCAACATCTTGAGTGGTGTATGATAGACATCCCGATCAATACTCAATCGACACTCGGTAGACATTTAACCAACAGTCGCTCAATAGTTAGCCGACTCATAAGCAATGATCGAAAAGTAGTCGACTGTGTCGACCGAGATGTCGACGGAGTTTCAACCAAGGTGTCAATGGAGTGTAGATCAAGTATCAATTGAGTGTCATTTGAGGGTATCGATGGAGGGTATCGATGATCAACACTTGGCTGTTGACTGTATGTGTGGATGAACATGATCCAGTCTTTTTACACAGGTACGGCTTACATTTTAAAAGCAAAATCAACTCACATGTAGTTGCAAAGACATGCACACATAATATCAAAGACATTTGATATTATTTGACATATATGTGTATGGGTAACAAGTCAAGATACAATGTACCATGATATAAATCTGACATGTAGCACACAAGTAGGAGTTTAGAAACACAAGGACACAATTTTTCAAACTATATATACACAGTAATACCTTGTGCATTTTGACCAAGCTGCTTGCTTTCCTTGTCTCTGATATCTAGACCTGTTAAAATGTGGTGAACCTTAAATGGATAAAATTGAAAGTTAAAACTTTTACATCTACACACAAAATGTTCTTGGACCATTGAATCACAGATTATCAGGGTTGGCTTTGAATTATTGAAACACTTACTAGCTACAGTATTTATCAACTTGAAGTCATACACCGATAGGAAAGTTAATTTGTAAAGCTCATGTTACCTTTCCTAGCCCTTCAACTCTTTGCTACGACAAAGGACTAATGCTAAAAAGAAACTCTCAATTATTTGTAATCAGTGATTTTAGTTTTAAGACCTGACTAAGCATTTATTGACAAACTAGCCATATTTATACAGTGACATTCAGGACAGGAAAAAATGTTTGAAATCCAGTTGCCCAGTGGGCCAGACAAGTACATTTCAGTTTCCAGTGGCCGTCACTAAACTTTCACTTGCCCAATAGACGTGCAAGGTTCATGCCTTATCAACTACATCATTTACTAGGTACTCTGTACTGTCTAGAATCAAGTATGCTGGGATTTTAAATTAATCCATACTCTCAACTCCTTGTTTTGCTCATCTTGCAGTCTTCAGTTTTGAAATTGTTACCACTGACCAGACTACTGAGACTAATTAATCACTTGCCCACTGGACCACCAAACTTCCATTTTCACTTGCCCAAGAGCAAAATTTACTTGCTGTGGACAATCAGACCTGAGTTTTTTCCTGGCCTGACATACGATCATTACTTACCAACAATGATCTAAGAGCAGGCCTAAAGAACGTGTCAGGATTCTCTATTCCTTCATAAATGTGCGACTTTGAAACACAAAATGGAGCACTGACAAAATCAACTGCAATGGAAAAGAAATACACATTGAAGTCTGCAGAACTTATGTCATGATGTTCAGTGAATTTTACATTAAATAGGCCACCTTGTGCTTCTGTTTCAAAACAAGTTGGATCATGTGTAGTAAAGGCATCCGCAGTCAAGTGTCCATCGATACCCTCGATCAATACTTTATCAACACCTCGGTTGACACTCGATCAACATTCCATTGACATCTTGGTCGACAGTCGACTAATTTTCAATTGATTCATATGAGTCAGTCAACACTCAGCCGACTATCGACTGTCTGTTGATCAAGTGTCAACAGTGTGTCCACCCAGTATCAATCCTGATGTCGATTGAGATGTCAATCAAGGGTATCGATCAAGAGTATTGATTGATACTCAACTGCAGATGTCCTTAGTACACATGATCCAGCGAGTCTTCATGTAAAACCTTTCAATGATATGAAAGTGAGTTTGATTTGCATGGAATTGAACCTGTAGGTGGAACACATTTTCATATGAATGCTTTTGCACGAAGACTTGTTTTGCCACGGAGGCACAAGGTACATGTACAGTGTAACACAGAAATGGTCTATTAGAGAGTGTTAATCTCTAAGGTCTCTATAAGTGCCATGAAAATAGGAGACCTCTAAGGATTATTCATATTGCACAAAACAATACTGTCACTGAATGACATGCAAATTATTTTATGAATATCATTTTTCATTTTATTTACCTCCAAAAAAACCAAGCCTTTATTTTTAAAGAAATATCCCACATGAAGCTGGATGGCATTTAAACAAATTGAGAGACAAACCTCCTATAGTCATGGAGTATAATAAATATATGTTTACAACATGTGAACAATACCTTCATCATCAGTTCGAAAACGATCCCAAAACTGTTTCCACACACTGTTTTTGGACAACTCTGGTACAAGGTACTAAAAATAAAAGGACAACACAAAATAAAATTTCATCACTGCTAGGGTTTAGGGTTTTAATCTTGTCTTTGCTTTTTAATAACAATAATAATAATAATAATAATAATAATAATAAT
>Ga0126339_10002125_pt1 | contig 14056 bp, 4 predicted proteins | sample OrbTmetagenome_2_FD_92532 | JGI IMG/M metagenome (GOLD analysis project Ga0126339, IMG submission 92532) | Coral microbial communities from Petempiche,Puerto Morelos, Mexico - Orbicella T R C metagenome | ecosystem: Host-associated > Invertebrates > Cnidaria > Coral | place: Petempiche,Puerto... | reverse complement strand
CATTAATGATAATCTGGAACAAAGGATTCAACTAAAAACCTAACTGTTCAGAAAATTAAAAGGTCAAACTACTGTGCCTTCATAGCATCCAAACTCTGCCCAAACAATGTTTTTGTGTTTTGCTGCCATCAATCATCTTAGTAGACCACTCGGAAAACAGGCAGATGTTTACTTTAAGAGGTTCAAGAGGTCACCTCTGTGGGTGCAATTGGTAGATTTTGATCCATTTTCTTTTTATCATTTAAATCAAGGTTTTTTGGTCATTGCAAAAAGATTTCAACACTGTTTGCAATAAAAGCTGTGAATTCTTCAAGATTTGGGAAAGTGATCTCGAATGTTTCCTCATTAAAGTTTGTTAATATTAATTTTTGATAAAAATGCTGCTCACCTTCCTCTTCGTTACTGGCTTGATGTAGAGAAAGATTCTTCAGATGGACATTATTGTCACTGTCTTCAAACAGGTTCACTTTCCTACATTGAGAAAATAAACCAATTGATCTAGCAGAAGTGAATTCTCAGTTGCACTCTACATGTAGGTACAGGAAATGACCACTCCACCGCTTGCAGGACTCTGGGCTGCCTAGCCTGTGAATACAGACCAATTTCCAGCTTTTTTCGGCAGCATGAAACAAAAGCTGGAAATCCATTCCATGACCACAGGCTATGGGCTGGCTGGCTTTCTAGTATTGCTAACAACTTTCTAAAACAACTGACTATCTATGTAAATAAAGCTTTACTACTGGTACTTACAGAGTAGGTTTTAAAACAGGTAATAAATGTTTGTCTCAAGATTCGTGGCTTGTCAAGTCAGTACTTGGAGCTGACAGTGTATAAGGTATACAGAAAGTGAGTGATTCTTGACCATAATTTACTACCCACTTCATTATTAATAGCACTTCTTAGAGATCAACCACCCATTTAAGATCCAGTCTCTAGTGAAATGAATGAAAGATACTCATTCACAATTAATTGCAATCTACAGGGCCTGGCACACAAAAAGAGAAAAACTAAGGGTTAGAAATTTATCCTTGTAGCCAACTTAGTATTTAAAGAGCACCTTAGTCACTTACGGTAAATCTTCCAGCTTGCATGCTTCATGCTTGGGATCCAGAAGATCATAACCATTTTCATTGTAGATCTCAAGGTAGGAAATATGAGCAGTGAACACTGTCCCTGGATGCTAAAACATCAGAGGAGGTACATGTATATACTGTAAGATTCCTAAATCAGACATCTCACCCCAGACTTACATTATGTTCAGTAACATCTACTCTTAACAGTCTTGTACACTGTACATGTAGTTGAAATAAACCTTCTGAGCATGCACTACGGATTTTACTGGTTACCACACCTTATAATAACACTCAAACTCCACCCAGTGAATACTTGTTACTGCCCTCAATGATTGGGTAACTTCTAAGCTGCTAAAGAAATAAGAATATGACAGTCATGCTAACCTTCTCAAAGTACTCAAAGATGTATGAGAGTGATCTTGGGATTAATCCTCTGTCAACATATCGCTCAGCACCTCCTGTAATTGTAAATGTCTTACCAGACCCTGTCTGAGTGTAAACAAAACATTTCAGTTTCAAACTTACTGCAAATTACCATTAACTTACTACATGTACATGTATATAATTATTAAAATTTCTGCCAACGTTATTTTTTCCAGGTTTCTAGGCTGATATTTACTTCAGAAAACAATCCCCTACTACTGCTCTCCTATACAAGCCTTCAGAAATTCATATCACAAATATGCTAGCTATCAGACAATTGAAAGTAGACTAAAATTAACCCACAACTGTGGTCACTTGTAGCCAAACATAAACACGACATCCTCACCCCAGTAGTTCAAGGAGCCGGTAACTCTTATCCAGTAGATAAAGCTAACCAGTTTATGAATGACCGGAACCAGACAATCATATAGAATGTTTTTTTTTTTTTTACCTGAGTTGCATAACATTTTGTTTTGTCCAGCCAAAATGGTGACCAAACACCTTAAGTTGGATAATAATTTATTATAATAATTATGTCCTTTTGTCCTTTCAAACACAGTCACGTAAATGTAAATCCAGGTTTAAATACAAAACACAAAAGAGCCCCAGCTGATTCCCTGCAATTCTTGCTGGCTGACACAAGACCAGTAGAGGCATCTTGAATTAGATTAATCTGGGTTATTCTGCCAGCTGAACTGACCACTACAAATGACCCAGACCAATTTAAATCAGACCTTAAATTACATATCAATTATATTCAATCCAAGAAAGCACCAACTGAAGTAATTCAGACAGACTACTCTTGCACTGTTGATCATACCTGGCCATACGCAAAGATTGTTCCATTGTATCCTGTCAAGACACTAAAACAAACAAATTAAATGAAATGTTTGGTATCCAGGCACATGTACATGTATCCAGGCAGGTGCATGTATAGTCTTGCAATCATAAAATAAAGCGCAGTGTAGCTATCTCATCTGTTTGAATTCAATTCCACAAAAAGAATATTATATAACTTTAGTTTGCTGTTAATGTGACAATGACCTAACACTAACACACGAGCGTATTTCTGTTTCTTTGGTAAAGTAAAGTCTGGATACAAGCCAAGTGGCCCATCAGGTCAGAGCTTGTCCCGAATTCTGTAGCATGAAGCAACTAGGAGTATTTCTACTCCCACTGGACGTGATGCTAGTCCATTACAGGGAACTTACCCCTACCATTAAGTTCACTGGCACCCATTATTTTATACACCTGGGTGGAGAGAGACACCGTGAGAGTAAAGTGTCTTGCCCAAGAACACAACACAAAATCTCCAGCCAGGGTTCGAACCCGACTACTTGATCTGAAGACAAGCATACTAACCATGAGGTCACCACGCCACCCACTTCTGTTTCTTTACAAGGCTTAAATTACGTGAGGTTGGATTCAAACTACATGTACACCATTGATCATCACAGCTGTATTTTACTATGAGCTAATCAAGGAGCAAATAAAGGGACCAAATAATTTTATTCAAAATTTTTACTAGTTATTAATAAAAGCAGTTCCAGCACAAACTAAAACTCAATAATGTTTTACACCTACTTGTCTATAACTCCTTGTGCTACTTCTTCAAAAACCTCGTCCTGTTTGCAGTCCTGATCAAAGACTTTGTTGAACCTTGTTTAATTTATAAAAACAAAACAATAATACATGTACCTTATCATCACTTACAGTGCTAGGTGACCCTTTTACACATGCATAACAAAATTAACTCCATTTTATCTCAATGATAATATTTTAGTATGGACTTTGAGACTACACTGCTTATAGTAATACAGTAAGTCCTGTATGAGATAATAATAATAATTGTTTTTCATTTGCATTTTTTCTTCTAATCAGTCATGAATGCTATACTGTAGGTACATTATCAAAGTTGTTGTCTAAGGAGTCAAGAAGCCAAACTTACAGACACTAGAAAAATATAAGTCAGACTACAGGAGTTTCAAGATTCAGGACATAACTATTAAGTCTAGTCTGGGGGCTGATTTTACTGTGGTCAAGCAGATTGCTAGTGTGCAGGCCGTTAATTCTGGCTAACCGCCAATTTATGCTGCAGTTAAATAATTATATAACTTTGCTGCATATGTCTTTTATAGTGCAGGCTGCTCCCATCATACAAAAATCACATACAACCTTCATTATATAGCATCACATTATTGTACGATTTCTATAGGTTTTAAAACATGTTTCAAAATCCTGTAACATTTTCTGAGTTGTACACAACAATAATTGTTGTGTAATTATTGCAAGCCAGTTGAAGACTTGATTAACACAAAAGGAAATTTGTGTCATAGACCAATCCTAGGGGTAATGGTAAAGTTGTCACAAGTGGCATAGTTATGTCTTCTAAATAAGTGCTAAGAGCATCACACAAACCTAAATTTATATACTTCTTTCTTGTTATTGATGTAACCATCGGCCAGATCTTTTGGCACAGTGAAGGCAATACAGGAACCTCCACCCTCATCTTCATAAGCTTCATAAAGCTGAAAAGACAGAGAAAGAAAATTTAACTTAAAATTTCAATTAATATTTCACAGCATGTCAATGGATGAGCTGCCAGGTCATGTCTACTGGTTGAAATTCACTTCACTGAGTCCTTAGGGAACACAATAATTTAAACCAAGGGTTGGCTGGCTAATTCAGACAACATCGGGGGTGTTTTCCCAAATCATATTAGACCAAATCCAAATAAACTACGCTTAATAATTAAACAACGTATCTGTGAAGAGAGAAGAATTTTTTCCTAAACTAATAAGCTTAAACCTTTTTAATTAGAAAATCATTGTATTGTTTGTTTTTGCCTACATTGATTAAACGAAAATTCCTTGAATTTTCCTCTACTTTTTTGGATGTAAATGTCTTATTATGAGTTGTGTTAGACTCTACAGGACTCTATAGCAATACGGCTAGGATAATATCTAATAAGAAACCTGTTTATTTTCTTTTTAGCTTAATATAATTCATATTAAGCTTGTATCACATAGCTTTCCTTATACTAGAATAATCGTTATAAATCTTTGACTTACTCACTTCCTTATTAACAGGAGGTACAGTAGCTAAAGTATAGTAACTCTTTAAATAAACTCGCTACAAAATAACGAAGCTCGTTCAAAAAATCAATCTGTTCTGGCGCCGAGCTAGCTTACCCCTGCTTTTTGTTTTGTCGGCTTTGCCCTGGCATAAATCTGAATTCCTTGTTTCACCATCCTTCATGACGATAATAAAGCATCTAATATAGCACAGCAACAACTCTGAAATCCACTGCCATGTTAAAATGGTAATTATAACCAAGTAAGTTTACAAGATTTTAGCGTTGCCTTGGTGGTCGAAGAAAGTTGGAAATTTATGAAATGGGATCATTCGGGGGATTGGGAACGACTTAGAAAATAACCGCTGTCTGAGAAAACCGCTGTACGATCATCCCAAAGACACTTCATGTGTTCTTATAACACATATAATTCTTTTTTCCTCGAAATCACGGGATCTGATCACGAGGAAAATAATAACGATTGCAGTGAAGCTGTCATCCTCTTTTGGGTTGGGTCGCCGGTCGAGTAGTTCTACAGATCTGCACTGTGCTTTACTTTCAAATAACAAAATGTTGGCAGAACTGCTTTTCCTTGGCATTTCGCTTGTGGCGGCCTCCGAAGGAAAACATTGGGCGCTTGTTGTAGCTGGATCCAGTGGCTGGTACAATTACAGGCATCAGGTATCCTGTTCCGCTGCGCTTTCTAATCCTAGTTGCTGGTAGCAAGGAGACAATCACATCCCCTTTGCAATGCACAGCTTAAACTTTTTAGAATTCGTTTAACTTCGTTTAACTTACTACCATCGCCAAAACAGTTCGCAATTGTCATATCTTGAATGTTTCTCAATTTTCTTTGTACGAAATTGATTGTTTAAGTATCTCAGGTATCGATCGTAGTAAGGCTGCATTTATTCTACTTGCCGGCCCTGCTTAAATCGGAAGAAATCATGCAAAGCTAGAATTCCGCTTCGTCACCTCCTACTATGTTAAACTTAGTCATTGCAGTGAAGTTGCCGGCGTCTGCAACACGATTACATTGTGCACGATCACGACATCCAAATTGTACTTGAGATACGTGTAAGCGTAAATCTCGTGACTTTTATTTTTGGTACTTCAACGTCAGTAGGTGTCATAAAGACTCCGGTTACATGGGGTGTGCGATCGTTTTGAAAATGAAGATGGAAACGTTTAAGCCTATGGAAGTTTTTGCAAAATATTCCAAGAACTGATGCAGATAACTAGAATTTTAGCAATCGTTTAAATAAAACACTTTCAATTTATAACATGACATTTGTTGTGAATTCCGGATCTTGAGGTTGATTATGTGGAACTTAATGATAATTATCTTAACCAGTTCTGCTACTTATTAACGAAAGATAGTCTATTCTATGTACTTCAGGAACAGTCATTTTTTGTCACTAAGTTAAATACCGCTTTCTCAAACAATTGCTTTTTTCTTCAGGTGTACATTGATTTGCATGTAATCATCATCATCTTTTGGGTGAACAGTTTATTTAATAAATTTTTGTTGGGTTTACTGAAAATTGAAATTAGAGACAAAACTGAAAGCATCAAGGGTAATACTTGTATGATAAGTAATATGAGAAGGCATTAAGCGGACCCTGGTTGTTATGTTAAGCAGTCAGACCTGACGCGTTATAAATTTTATGCACAAGGTCATATGATGTGAACATCTGTTTCACTCACACATTTAAATACCCATATTTGGTAACTTAGGAAACAAAAGCCTACACTCTGTACATGTATTTCACTTTCTGAGAAAGAATAGGAAGAATAGGATATTGTTCCAGTTAGGAAACAATCCATATATCAGCTGCGATCAAATGGTGGATCACTACTTGATTTCTCTTGTGGGAAGATGTTGAAATCTCTTGGAGACAGGTCTTTTACTGTTGCTGCTCCGCATAGTTCAATGCCTTACCCATCTCGTTAAGGAAATCAGACACAGTTCAACAGTTTAAATCTTCACTCAAAACGTGCCTTTTAAAACTAGCTTTTAAAAATTTGATATAATTTTGAAAATTTGTGATGTAATGTGCCTTTGATCATTGCATGTTAAAAGGTGCAATATAATTTGTTAATTATTAAAGAATATTACATTTCAGGGATTTGAAAGCATTGTCATAAATGTACTTTTGGAATACCTTCTGTTACATTAAAGGAAAGATCTCACAAGATGAAACAGTCTTGTCCCAGAGAATGCTTTATGTTTGTTCATTACAGAAATTATAACTTCTCAAACTCGTTAAGTTATTCATCAAGTGTAAACAAAGGAAATCATTATGATGACAGTGTTTGGATACTGATCTAAATTAGCATAACTTTTAACAATTTTATTTCTCCATTTTCTCCTTAATTAGTTTCACCTGAGAAATGATATCTCAAACACTGAAGACAGTGTGTGACCACATTTCAAAACACCTGAAAGTCTCTAACGATTACTCCGCATGTGTAATATTTTCAACTCTGTTTTTGGTGTTTGAAATGAGGTCAAACACAGTCTTTTGTTTTTGATATATTACATAAAGAATAGCATGCATTGGGAATGTGATTAGATATCCTTATATATGGTGTAGACTTAAGATACTGCCACTGTACAGTCCAACATGTCCTTGCAAAATTAAAATTTTTCTTATTGTATTTTATTTTTTCTTATTTGTGTGGATTCATGTTCAACTGGGGGCTCAATTCAGGAAGACATTGATAAATATTTATAATAATAATGGGCAGAATCCATGTACATCAAACATATAAGACAAACATTTTTTAAACATTTCTCTTTTTAGGCGGATACATGCCATGCATATCAGATTCTTCATAAGAATGGCATTCCTGATGAGAACATTGTGGTTATGATGTATGATGACATTGCTAACAATAAACAGTGAGTTTTAAGCACTCAATAAGCTACGTTTCCATAATATCCTCCTGTGAGTAGTATTCAGTAACAAATGGAGAATTGGTGAAGTGTAGATCACGCATTGCTCTTTAGCTCTACAGTCAATCAGTTACTTGCAAGTCAATCAGTTACATGTAAGTATTGATAAAGACCATGCAGGGAAGGATGAAGGGTTGAAAAGCTTATCGCTCTTATGGTTCCGATGAAATTTTGGTTCAGCATGGATAAAGAAAAGTCATTTACATGACAAAATTTATCCATACTGTCTGCCTTTCTTTGGTGTGCCTACCATTTTAATTCAAGCCACTCAAATTTTGTTGTTGACTTGTATACTAAATTAGCCTTACATTATACATTATCAAAAATAATTCATATACTTTTTTTTAATCAGGAATCCAACACCAGGCGTAATTATCAACAAGGTACATGTACTAAGTTGTGTTAATTAAAATGATTTTCATATAAATACATGTATAAGATTGCCTGACATTTAATTAAAAAGTTAATTGATTGACAGTGATTTCAATTGAGAATTAGTATATTATTAACAAAAACATAAGGTAACATGTGATGACATATGTTGGGAGACTACTCAGATCTTGAGTACATTTGGAGCTTAATACAGCTCTGTTTTGTAGGCTGACATAAAGTAAGGCCACTCATCAGCTAGTTTCCATATACACAGTGAAGCCTACTAAAATACACATCAACGATTTGGTCGCACAAGATGCAATAAACTGTTACAACAGACCGTCACAAAACATCGTAAAAACCATTACTTTTAATCAATTGTTGCATGTTCGAATGAACTTCTATAATTCATGCTACCCTGAACATGTTAATATTTTAAGTGCGAGTATGCACATGCTGAGAAAACGAAATGCAGTTAATTAATTATATCTAAGACTGAACTTTTGTCGGTGCCTGCATGCATGTAGAAATTAGTTTGTTCCGTTTATTTAGTGTTGCCAGTTCTGGTTTGGTGATGATGAAATGGTTCTCAATCATGCATAGGTTGCATCACTTAGTTAGGTTTGAGTAGGGTTTCGACTTGGCAAGGATCTTCCATGTGATGGTGTAGTGTTGCTGTTTGCTTTTAAAATGCCAGATGTGTTTGCCAAGTTCTGTGTCATTCTTGCGTGTTTTGTTGTTGAATGACACCTGGTGGTTTGAGGTAACATACATATTTTTTTGTTTTTCTTTAGCCTGGGGGAGGTGATGTGTACCATGGGGTTTTAAAGGACTACACTAAAGAGGTAAAAATTTAAAAAAATACTAAATTAAATGATATTTACATGTAAACTGTTAGTAGTAGTAAACTAAAATTATAATTATAATTACATATGGGGTACTCTCTGAGGGGTGCAAAGAGGATTCAATGAGTGAGTTAGTGTTAAATATCAGTAGTTTAACTTTTAGGTAAGTGTTGATTGATCATTCTGATAATTATGCACTTTTTGACACACTGTGATTTGTGTAATTAGCAATCTATTGTTGATTATAGAAAATATTAATAGTAAAGTTAGGTAATTAAGCCAACAGCATTTACTCCCTCTGACAGTATGTATGCAATAATGATCAACATTGCCGGAGCTTGTAATTGTTTTCCATACGATGATTACGAGTAGAGGATGTTTGTCCATTACACACTACCCCCTCCCAGTATTTTTGTTTATGCACTGGCAGCTGGCCAATACCACCTGTACTCTCGCACAGCACTCAGAAAACAGCACAATGCACTCAGCCATTGCTAAAGGCTGAACAAAGCTTAGGCTTAACTGTACTAAACATATTCAGGGCCAACATTTCACCACAAAAAAAGTATTTCTCCTGCACTGTACTACAGCTTGATGTACATTCAGTTGGTAAACAAAGGTATACTGTTCTGAGTGATGTTTTAATCCCAATGTTTAGGACGTCACTCCTAAGAACTTCTTAAATATTCTGAAAGGAGACAAACAAGCCATGAGTGGAATTGGCAGTGGGAAAGTGATTGACAGGTACATAAACTACTAACAGTGTATTGGATCATTTGAAAAACAAGGCAAATGTTGCCTCTTCCGTCTTCATATTTTTCTGTATTTTTGTGATATATATATTTTAGATTATTGACCAGCTCTTTTTTGTGTCATTATGGACCGCGACGAGGTTAAGGTCTATGCACATGTACATGTATAAAAAACACAGGCATTATCTTAAGCCATCTTGTACAAACAGGCTTAGTCAATGAAGGATTATATTAATTTTATGGCATACAGGACATCATTTCTTGTTGGAAATAGTAGGTAATTCCAAGGGACCAAGAGAGCTCCATCTTGCCCTCTTGGGTAGCCAATAAATAACAATTTACAATTTGGTTCATCCAGATTGCTTGCTAAACTAGCCATATAATAATTTATTGGGATTTTTTTTTGCTTGCAGTGGACCAAATGATCATGTTTTTGTTTACTTTACTGATCATGGTGCACCCGGACTTATTGCTTTTCCAGAGAGTGAGGTGAGTTTGATTAAAAGCCAAGCCTCTGCTGGTTTTCTTGTGCCACTGCTCTTCTGTGAGCAAACACATAAACAGGAATACAATTCGTGTACCATATGTACTGAAGCATGTGCAAATGTCGCTGGTGTCACACAGATCATCTTCCATAATAATAATTGTAAAAGATGGAATGTTCAGCATGTCTTGAGTATAGGGAAAAGAAAAAATCCGAGTCCCAGTCAAACCCATCACCTCTCAGATACCCGTCAGGAACCCAAGTACAGTGTACTATTTGGAGAGACTTGTGGTGAGCCTACTAAGTCTTTACTGGGTTCATACATGTGACATCCTACATACTGTTAGAATCAGCAAGATCATCCTCTAGACATGCAAATTAACATGTATGGAGAAAAATAATGAAAGATGGTACTATCTAACTTCTAACCATTTTTTTCAGCTAATGGCAAATGACTTGATAGATGCCCTTAATGAGATGTCTGAAAAAAAGAAGTTCAGTAGGGTATGACAAAGCTTTTTGTTGGTGTTGTTGGTGTTGTTGTTCTTGTTGTTCTTGACTAGCAGTGAAAGAAGCCAAGGATTAAATCACACTTAATATTGATCATGCAATTCACCATGATTTATTATTAATAATGTTTTCATTTTGATATTTGTTTTTCAAGACGAGCTGGAATCTCAGTGTATAATTTTCTTAATCACTCTCAACACATTCAAATTACACCTCCAGCATGCACCTCCTAACATGCAGTTACTCAAACAGTCACTGGCACTTGTTTATCTACCCCGTCAAAATAATTATGCTCAGACAAGCTGATTACACAACACAGTAACCCTAACATGGCTAACTACAGCCCCTGTAGGCACAAACCTTCTATCTACAGTAAAAGCCATTGTGCCCTTATCACAATTTTGCTGCCCTTTTGAGATTGACATACACTCAGCTTGTCACCACATGTGGATGTAGATTCATGCCGAGATATAAAAATTTGCATGTGCATCAAGACATCTTTGCTATCACTATGTAAGCTACATGTACCACCAACCTTTATAAGATTAAGAGTTCACATTATGGTCTATCCCTTGGGAGGTGTGGTGCCCTCGTGGTTAGTACACTTGACTGTGGATCAAATGGTTTGGTTTTGAGCCCTGGCGAGGGATATTGTGTTCTCTTCTTGGGCAAGACACTTTACTCTCACAGTGCCTCTGTCCACCCAGGTGCACTTGTAAATGGGTACACTGGCAAATTTAATTCCGGGTGTAACCCTGCTACGGACTAGCATCCCATCTAAGGGGGAGTAGAAATATTCTTAGTCACTTCATGCTACAGAAACCAGGATAAACCCTGGCCTGATGGACCACTTGGCTCGTATGCAGACTTTACCTTCAGTTACATTACCTTTTGAGTATATTTATCTATCATATATCATATATCATACATCATCATATATCATATATTTATCTGACTCACATCAGTCCACATGTAATTCATCTATTACTAGATGGTGTTCTACCTTGAAGCTTGTGAGTCAGGATCCATGTTCGACAAGAAATTGAAGGACAATATTAATGGTATGTCAGCCTGGGTGTCTGTCTGTAAAGCCCCTCCCTACTTTTTCTCGATCACTTATGTGTATTAACGTCCTTGTAAAGTGTGCGCGTTGCTAAGGAGGTGAAATTTCACTTCCGGTTACTTACATCAGCCTGAGTGCAGAAAATAATAACGACTCAAAAGCTTGCAAATTCGCTTACATTTTGGATGTTTTTCTTTGTGTTTCACAAAATGCAAAGTAAAAAAAGTACAAGCAAAGACAAAATAAGAGAAAGACAGAAAAACAAGAGCAATAGAAATAGAAAAAATAACTCTGTGTGGCTTTGTTTGATCTACCGAAGTGTGCTGGTAGTGTAAATTGCGCACGCGTTGATAAGGTAACTTCCAATAGATATCGGGCGCACTTCGGGTTTCTTTAAATGCTAAAGGAAACACGGTTTTTCGTTAGATCAAGCCTTTCTTGACAAATTTCAGTTAAAGCCAACTTTGGAAACATAGCTATCCATTCCTTTTTCAAAATCATGCTTTTTTCAGAAAATTATGAATTTTTCAATATTTTGAAATTCTCTCAAAATCTGACCTTGTAGAAATGAAACAAAATCAATGCATAGCGTAATGAGGATTTAAATTTAAATATTAAATCAATGAAAAAAATCCCAATAAAGTAATTTGCCTGGGAGCCTTTGCATTTTTTCTGTATTAGTCACATGACCATAGGCGTGGCCTGATGATGTCATCACTTGTGTTGCTGATTATGAAAAAGCTAAAACACATTGAGTAACTCTGAACTAACTAAAAATGATGAGGTTGTATGAGAATAAATTTTCCTTAGCAACGGCGCGAAGAGATCAGTTAATGGGCCCTTAAACAAGTAATATGGTGTAAAACTCTAGAAAATTCTTTGCATTATAAGGTTTAACAAATTTGTGACCAGAAAGATGCATTGGCTTCTCAGGGCAGAAAAGTTAATACATACTTGGCCTTACACAGACCTCAGTCAAGACTGAAACACTACCCCCCCCCCCCCCCCCCCCCCGGGCGGCGTTTGGAGAAGAAAATTAAAAAAAAATTAACACAACTCTGGCCTTAACCCACCCCCCAGAAAACCGGAAACCCCCCCCCCCCCCCCCCCCCTTCGCAGTGGGCCTTTGGAACTGACATTTAAGATACATGTACATGCAGAAATAAGTCAGAAATAAGCAATCATCAGTGTGTTTTGCTGTTGTGTTTTGTTTCAGTGTATGCAACTACAGCTGCCGATCCCTATGAGTCTTCCTATGCTTGCTACTATGACAAAAAGCGTGGAGTATACCTTGGCGATGTGTACTCTGTCAAGTGGATGGAAAATTCTGACGTGGTATGTATCATAGCACCCATGTCCGAAAAGTCCTATGACCCACACTTAATACCTAAATGGCTGGTCCCGCTTAAACCCCCGGGGGGACTTCGATATAAAAAGGACAGGGTTGCTTGTCATACCTTTTAGGGGTTAAAAATGTGGTTTTGGTACATGTACCTGTTAGGGTGTTCAGCCCAGAAAGGAGCTTTTGCAGTACCTTTTAGGGTATTGAGCAAAAATTACAGGAGATATTTGATAATCAACTGAGTTTTAGTTTTGTCTCAGAATAGGTACCTCTAAGAGGTGAAAAAAAAAAAAATTAAGCCACACCCACAAAACAGGATCTTGGTACCTTCAAAATTTCTGATGGCCACCCCCATCCCCCAGGGGCTTAAACCTTATTGGACAAGGGTTGAGTCACACTCTTTTGAGTTGTCCAATGAAAATAGCTTTTTCTTGAACAGTCATTGCCTCTGCAATTGTCATGAAATTTTTCAACAGCATCTAATCCTCTTTGTCCCATGGGAGGCATAGGGCATCCACTATTGCTTCCATTTCTGTCGGTCTTGAGCTGCTCTTTTGGCCTCACACTTACTCCTGTTGAGCTCCATCAGGTCTTGTTGGATGCTTCTGCACCACATAATTCTAGGTGTACTACGTGTCCGTGTGTCTTGCAGGTTTTAATCCATCACCTGGCACACTATGTTCGCCTAACCTGGCCTTAGTGCAGTAATAATACAGTCCTTAATAGGGTTGCCACAGGTCAGGAAATAGTCAGGGAAAAAACATTCTTCAAGGTCAGGGAAAAGTTAGGGAATTTGATTTTGAGTCAAGAAAAAATTGACAATTTGAAGAAAAGGCGGGGAAAATCGAAATAATTTAACACGGCTGTTTTAATACCGTTGAAGACTAGAGGAAACATTTGGGGTCACCTTGATCTCAACGATTTTTTTCCTTAATGACCAAGGAAAATTTGTTGAAAACTTATCAGTCTTAATGAACAAGACGGCTGTAAGTTGAGGCAACCATTAGATCTGACATTTTGTATTTATTTGTTCAGGGAATTCGATTTTTATTAGGGAAAAGTCAGGGAATTTTGAAAAGTGATGCCTGTGGCAACCATGCTTAAATTTCCTGATGTACAATGTACATGCATGTACAGTGTCAATGATTCTGATTGTTGTG
>Ga0126339_10002124_pt1 | contig 14059 bp, 5 predicted proteins | sample OrbTmetagenome_2_FD_92532 | JGI IMG/M metagenome (GOLD analysis project Ga0126339, IMG submission 92532) | Coral microbial communities from Petempiche,Puerto Morelos, Mexico - Orbicella T R C metagenome | ecosystem: Host-associated > Invertebrates > Cnidaria > Coral | place: Petempiche,Puerto... | reverse complement strand
GTGTTTTTGTTCAAAGAAGGTGAAAGGTGAAAGCCGAAATTTCCGTACCTGGATTTGAACTGTCCCAGTTCTTCGTTGAGACGTTTCACCTCTTTTTCCCTCTGTGACAGTCTACACGAAAAATGAAAAAAAAAAAAAAACAGAATATACGCATGCTGGTCTGTTCCTAAAGCTCAGTAGCAACAATGACGCCAGCCTCCCCTATAAAATTCCATAGAAATGAGTAAAATGTTATTTCACAGTGAACATCGCGATAGAAACTCAGCGGATTTCTTTTTAGTGTCTTGGTATTTCAAATTATTGTTGCCTCCTATTGCACTGAAGCCATAAGGAAGGCGTCTGGCATTTTATTTTTCATTAGATATAAATCCAGATGTTTTTAATTACCTTTGTTTCAGTTTTTTCACTTCGATCTCCTTAAGTGACAAGTCACTTTTGTGTTGTTCTTCTTGATGCTTGAACCTAAAAATGTCATGGACACACTCAGTTTGAGTGAATCCAGGTTTAACAGATTAGAAATGCACAAACACATAAAAGATTTAGAATGACGCTCTGTTTCCAAAATTGGCTCTCATAGAAAAATACTTATTTGAAAACGAGTTTCATTTACGTAAACATAACATGTGAGTAACGCTAATTTTGTATGGAAGTGTTTCTACCAGGCCCCATTGTGGTAACAGGTCATTTCTAAATCATGTGACCTATAAGACGCCCACCCAAGAGCTGTCCATGACTTAACCGCTTGATTAAAGTTTGTGTGTGCATTGATGAACAGACGCCAGTCTCGAAACGTCTGTGACTGTACAAGCAACAGGACGTATCTCGATTACTATTTGCTGGACACAACTCGTTCAGCAACCGTCCAGCATTAATGAACTGCATTAATTAGCTTTGATATTGATGAAAATAGTAGTTCGTGGAAAAATATTTTGCATATGATGGTCCTGCTTCAGCAAAAATAAGGGACATGTAGTGCTCGATAACAATCACTAACGACGACAACCGGGATCGAACCAAATTAGAGCAAAAATCACATTGGATTATTTTCATCATTATCATTTATTTGCCACGTAAATAATAACAAAAGATATTGACAATACTAAAAAAGCGGCGAGGAGAACTCCAAAAGAAACCACCAGGCTTATAACGGAGGCCACCTCAGAAGTTTTTTTTTTTTTTTTTCAGAAGTTAATATATTGATAATTTTAAGTTCTGCGGACGAGGCATTTTGTCCGACGTTACTCTTTATATCAGTAGAGGTAATCTATGAGTGAGTCCATCAGCAATGTTTTTTTCTTACCTTTCTACGTAATGACGCAATTCATGTTTCTTACTTTCTATTTCAGTGTTCAAATTTTCGTTACTGTTTCAGACAAATTTAAAAAAACATATATATAATTAGTAAAGTCTTTGTTCTGAAAGAAAACAATTAAAGCAAAACGTACATATTTGGCTTTTTTCCATGGCCTCACTGTAAAATCGACCGCATCCCCCCCTTATTTTTTTTCTCGAAGGATGGTACAAGGGAATGGAGTGGGGAGGCAGAAAGGTACCCTGCCATTATTATTTTTAATTTTTTTTTTACGCTATGATAATGAAACTTTTATGGTGTGATGAGAGTATATAATGTGTACCATAAAAATCACGTAAGCTGTAATACAAAGGAAGGCTATTTTCAGTAACGATTTTTGTACAAATGTAAGTCGCGATTAAGTTTTTTCGTTAGGGCTATGTATTCATATTTTATTTAACTAAAGGCCATTCCTTTCCATCATATATCACACATCATGTGATAGCATATGGTCAACACCAAAAACAATCTGTAGTTGCGAAACAAGGCATACTTACTCCTTTTCTTTCTCAGCTAACTCTTTCCTACTAAGTTGTGTCTCCTTGTCGTGATCCTCCTGTCTTGCACGAAGCTCCTCTCCAAGCTCTGCAATTCTGGAAGAATTCCCACCAAGCCTTTTAAACATCTATATTATTAAAATGTGCAACTAGAAACGCGCGACGCACTCTTAAGACCTCTCACTAACGACAAACCTAATGGGGAATAGGCGGGGGAGGCAAAAAGGTCCCCTGCTCTAATAATTTTTAATTTTTTTTACGCTATGGTAATAAGACTTTTATGGTGTGATGGGAGTATACAAAGTATACCATAAAAGCCATGTAAGCTGTCATACAAAGGAAGACAATTTCATAAGCCTTCCTTGACAGAAATATTGGCTGCGCATGCATTTCCAATGAAACGGCAGACTCACGGTATGTCAGTTGAATTCTTTTTTGATGTTCTTACCTTTTTCTCCACTCCTTATTTTCACGAGTTAACTCTGCATTACTGCAAATTAACAGAGCACATGACAGACAGTCAGTAGCTACATTATAGACTACAAAATAGACTGGTTTACGTGTAGTTAAATTATGGTAACATTAACATTATATACCACCATTTCATATTTCTAAGTTTCAAGGCTTGAACAAATGTGTCCTGTTCAATTTCGTACTATGGACAAAAACTTGTTTCCTTTTCTCTGGCATCTATTAGAAATTTGGGAGGCATAATTTTGCCGAGTACTTTTTAGTCATTAGCCACAAAAGGTCAAAATGGGCTACACTTGACCTCTTTTTTGAAGTCGCAATGCAATACCGCATATCGCATATCGCTCATTGATACATTATAGCGACGTATTCTAATTAAGGTAACGTTTTTCATTTGTATCTTCATGTCTAAAGACGGCGAAATACGAGATACAAAAACCCTCAACTTGTTGCGCAACACTGTTTCGTTGCAAGTTTTGGTCGATGTTTCCCGTTTTTCACCTTGCGTGATCAACTTGTCGCGCAACAAAAACATTTGTTGCGGGTTGAAGTAAGTTGTTGCGAAAAGCAGAGCGCGGGTCTACTTTGACCAACAAATTTTGGCTTTGTTGCTCGTTTTTTATCAAACTCACAACTTGCCACGCAACAAATTTGCTGATGTTGCGCGATAAGTTGAGGGTTTTGTATCTCGTATTTCGCCGCCCTAAACGCCAGAAGGCTCATGTGTATACCGAGAAATTACGAGTGACTCACAGGATATTTTATGGTATTCCACTCCGAAGTGTTGCATAACTAGTATGTATCGTCGTGCAAACAGTAAAAGATGGCGAAATATGAAAGTGTAAAATGTATTAAAGTGCTACTATGATCAAAAATTCACTTCCCCTTTTCCTTCAAATTTTGAAAGCGTGTTTGTTTGACACCTGACTGGCAAAATCTTGAACTTCGAATTTTATCCAAAGGCTGTTTTCTTTGAGTGCAAGTTTAGGATTTCACGGCCGTCATTTCACATTCAAGACTGATCGATTGGACCTCAGAGGGTTGGATCGAGGATGAGTTAGATGACGTCAAAGACTCACCAGCTTAAAATTGAAGCGTATAAACGCAGCTTATTGTACATTCAAAACACGAGTTTAAAAGTCTGAAAGTTCGAAACTCCCGTGCTGCATATTAATTTAGGCGCTTGCACATTTTTAAACTAGTGCGTCTTTGACGTCATCTTATCCTCGATCCAGCTCTCTCAAGATTTTAAAGTTAGTAATGGCGGACCATCAATTGGGAAAATTTCAGTCAAAATAAACAGGTGTCTTTGAAATGAAGGCTTAAAACTTCGGTCACTTAGTGGTTCAATTATATATTTTTGAAATACAAAGAAAAAGTAGAATTGATTTTTGGTCACAGTAGTACTTTAAGCTACATCAACAAAATCAGAATTCACGCTGCACCTACCTGGCTTCTGATCTCTTCAATCTGGTCTCCTTGTCTCTCAAATCATCGACGTAATGTTGTTTTGCCTTTTCTTGCTCTATTTCCCCTTTATGCAGTCTGCAATAGAAAGGTCAATAATTTCAAGGTGCTAGCATGGACAGATCTACATCTTTGTTTGGGTTGGTTTGGTTTTTCACTTGAATTAGAAGTTTGGTCTTTTTAATGGTAAATATATTTTCGCCTTTAAATCATATTTATGTTTTAGAAAGACTAGGAAAAGCCTTGATTGATGAAAATACTTCATCGTGTTACACAGGTTTCTGGTAAATAACATATAACTTACGAGTACTATGTACATGTGAGTCATTTTGTATGTTCTTAGGCAATTTCCCATCCTTAGTTTTGCTTCATCAAAGTCATCTTTAACGTGTTTGGAAGGCCTTGCCTCATGTCGAGGTAATCGACCAATCGTCAGAAATTGGCCAACAAGGGAGAAAATGAATACCCGAATCTACAATAATTCACCATAACTAGAATGTGATTCCATCATGTACAGTTACATTTACAGTAATTACAAAATGAGGCATTAAATGTGCTTAAATGGGAATTTTTCCTTACATACAAATATACACTCAGTGATAAATAGGAACACCTCCCGGCAGTCATTAATACAATTAAGTTATTCGTCCCTCGGTGGTGTTATTCACTCACGTATAACTGTGCTTCGTTCCTCACTACTGGCCATTGAAATAAACTGTGATATACAATGAACGTAACTGTACACTTCGGTATGTTCGACCTGAAAAACCGCTTGGAAACAATGCAAGGGGAAGGCTTTCTAAAATACAACAGGTATTAACACTGACATAACTTCATCCTTGTATAACTCGTTAAACATTGTAAGAGAAAAAATGCAACTTACACTTTGTCTTTTTCGGTCATTTCTTGCTTGCTACGTTGCCTCTCTTTTTCAAAATCCTCTTGCAGTGAAATACGTTCTCCTTCAAGCTGTGCAACTCTGTTATTAGTTAAAGAAAGTGATTCTTTCAACAATTAATGCGTTTCCATTTTGTGGCAGTAACTTGTAGACATATACGGATATCAAAAATTCCCGCGAAAAAAAAAAAAAGAGATCGCTTGTACGTGTAAGCTAATGGAAGGTCTACTTAAATTAGCTTAGCACATTGCTAACCAATACTATCTACGTACTTTTGTTTGTTCTGGTATATAATAAAGAACTCCATACTAAAAATCATTTTGCTACACGTTATGGCACAAAGAAGTTGCAAATGTACGTTTAAAGGAGCTCAGTCGTGGCAGTTTGAGTTATTTTGGCCAAGTATAAATTATCTTTAAAATGAAGGAAACCTGAGCATAATAGTTAATTAAGGAATTAAGATAGAAGAACGCCAAAGAGATAATAATAAACCATAAAGAAACAAGGATGGTTTACGATGGAGAAGATTGACACAGACTACAAACGTCGAACTTAAAAAATGTAGGCTAGACTTCTCAAGATATGCGCAAACCGTGACACGTCGGTCCTTTAAAATGTACGTTTAAAAAAAGACAACTGTTTCCAAGAATAGTAAGTCTGGGACACAAGTGAGGCAACTGAATCTGTGGCGTATTTGTACAATTATGCATGATAGTCATTAAGGTGATTCCTTAGAACTAGAAGTTGTCGGACGATTTTTTTTAAACTTTCCGTGAGTGTTGCCTACAAGGCACTGTTTCGAAAAATACAATAAAAACGAACGGTCACCATTCTCGCAAAAGAGTTCAGCCTGCGTAGCAAGCTTTCCCGTATAAAGAGCCTTCTCCGCATTCTGGTTGCGCATAAATTGGAGCGAGAGCAAAATCTCGACGAAGCGCGGCCTGAATACGGAAAAACTAAAAAGAGTTATGATGGGCCATATTTACCCCATTTGTGCCTAGTTGTGTGCGTTATTTCATCGGTTCACGTTACATTTTGTGGTTGCCGGAGGCTAAGTTTTTCAAAGAAATGCTCGAATAGAAACTTGATAGGTGAAATTCTCGAGCATATGCAACAATGTAATATATAATCTATGGGACATTCACACAATTTGAAATGACATCGACTCAAAAAGTTCCTCGACTCGTTGTTTTCAAGATATTTTGCACCTTGAGTAACGGTTCTGCGCCAGTTGTAGCATTTATTTCGCCGTCGAGCTTAGCTTGAAGGAAATCTCTTGCTGTGTTTGTGCAAGCACTCGTGTGCGAGCAAAATGGTACGCAGTAGGGACGCGTAATGCAATTCTGAGGATTTACCTTAAGGTTGCTCAGAACAAATTTCTAGCACTTTCCAAGACGTACTAGTTTTAATGGGTCATAATTACCACTCTTCATCAGTTGATGCCCTATTCATGGCATGGGCAGTTTTTTGATACCCTGATTGTCGCGTCAACAGATCAAGAGTGGTTATGATGATCCATCAAAATATACGTCTTGGAAAGTGCTGAAAACCACTTTGAGCCACCTTGAATAAAATAGTTCTACGGTGTAAAAGTTTTGCGTATACCTTTGATATTAAGCGCCACAGCATCCAGATAATATTCACTGCATTTTTAGCACCATTTGCACACTGTAAACAGATCGCTACATAATATATTTGTACCTTGCTTGTAATTCGTCTATTTTGGTTTTCTGGTCTCTGAAGGACTCATCGTGCTGCTCTTTTACCGTGTTCAACTGTTCTCTCATTTTTGCTAGTCTACAGGATAAACATCACAGAAATTTAGCCATTTCTTTATCTTACAGATTTTCTTTTCGGATTAGCTGTCTATGGTTGTTTCCCTTGCGGACATGTCATGACAGGTATGCCCTTTCCATTAAGGTAATGAAGTAAATTGAGGGAACAAAATAGCAACGCATTGTCCTCAGATAGCACTGGACAGTGTTCTTGTAAGTTCACCTGTGTCGTGGAATCATACATATCATAGGGTTTTTTTTCTAGATTAACTCATTACTTTTAGGAAATCAGTAACAATTTTTTGCAAAGGTAAGTCGCGATTAAGATTTTTCTTTAAGGCTATGTATTCAGATACCTGTATTTAACTAAATGCCATTCTTTTCTATCGTATATCACACATCATGTGATAGCATATCGTCAACACCAAAAACAATCTGTGGTTGCGAAGCATGGCATTACAACTTACAATTTTGTTCTTAAGATCTCACTTACTCCTCTTCTTTCTCAGCTAACTCTTTCCTACTGCGTTGTGTCTCCTTGTCGTAATCCTCCTGTTTTGCACGAAGCCTCTCTCCAAGCTCTGCAATTCTACAAGAAGTTCCCCCAAAGCCTTTTAAACATCTCGATAATTAAAATGTGCAACTAGAAACGCACGACGCACTCTTAAGACCTCTCACCAACGACAAACCTAATCCACTTATTGATTTACACAATTTACCTGACAACCTTCGCAGAAGTTTCTCGCTACAGTCGTTTTGGATTGTATACTGTTAGTTTGCTTAAAATTGGATTCCTTATGTTAACTCATTACATCTTATTCAAAACTTAATTGGCGCAAAAGTTTACCATAGCAACAGCTTACTCTGTTACAAACACCCTTAAATTTACCTTTCCTGCTAATATATAACGCAAAAATGAGTCCGATGACTCTCATCTCTTCTTATTAAATTAAAATTAAGATGCAACTTCTTACAAAGCTTAAAAAAAAATGAGGAAGCAATTATCCGTATTTTGTCCTGTCAGGTTCTCTTTTGAATTCTCCTTTGATTATTTCACCTTCTTCTGCTCTCTTCATTTGACGAATTAACTCGTTATTCCTACAAATAAGCAGAGTACTTGACAGAAAGTCGGTAGCTACACTAAGGGTTACGACATTCATAATTCTACCGAGCTGCTTTACCTGTTAAAATTATGGAATGCATGTCATAACTACGTAAACCACTGTGTACCACCATTTCATATTTCTGCATAATAGTTATATACCTTGCTTCTGATTCATCTATTTTGCCTTTCTGATCTCTGAAGGATTCACCGTGTCGTTTTCTTAACATGTGCAACTCTTCTTTCTTTTCTGCTAGTCTACAAAACAAACATCACAGAAATGTAACCTTGTAAGTTATCAATTTTATAATTTCCTTTTTTATTGTTAACAAAAGTGTTTATTGATTAGCAGTCAACGGTTGTTTTCCTTACGGATATTTGAGATGGGTTGTCGCGTTACGCGTTGTAAGTTCCCAGCTTTATTCATAAAATAAATTAAAGAGAAATAGTACATGAATGTCAGGTGTCAACACAACATTCGACTGTGTTCTGTTACACTGCATGCCTGCGTCGTGGAATCACACGTGTTCTGAGTTCTTCGAACTCATTCACTTTACATTTGTTGCCTATAGTAAAGTGGTGGGCGCGATTTTTTATCAAAGCTATGCCGCGAATAAGATTATCGTTAGTGTCGGATCAGTGGTATTCAGCCATACGTTTTACTTAACACCATTCTTTTAGTCTTGCCGTTCGACATCTTGCGTTAACGTATCTTGACCCAAATAAACCAATCTACACATTTCAGGACCTACACAGTTTAGGACGGGAATTACAACGTATTGTTTTGTGCTTAAGACTCTCACTTACTCCTTTTCTTTCTTAGCTAATTCATTCCTACTGCGATGAATTTCCTTGTCGTAATCCTCCTGCTTTGAACGGAGTTCTGTTCCAAGCTCTGCAATTCTATAAGAATAAGTTGTGCCAAGTTGAAAATGAGCTCTTACACCGTAAAAAAAGCAGCTGGAAATATGATGAAAATCCTAGATACTATCTGACCTCTCTAACTACCTAGCGCAGCTAAATTCCATACATATAGGGCTACGTTCTAACTCAGTAACCTATATTCTGGCCTTACTCCCCTTTGATCTCCCTAAAACTAAGCACAAGAATATGACATCGTATAAATCCTATGAAAGCGAGTGCATTGCGTGTGATTTGACGGGGGATATGCTGCGAACGTTCCTAAAATTGCACGAACCTTAAGTTAAGTGAACCTTCAGAACATTTTGAAACATCAGCAAGTGATCTTAAATTGTCATACACGAGCAGTTGAAATGGTTTTCGTTCATAATATTGTCAGCAAAACCCACTCAAAAGTTAACCCTTTTCCTTTTACTCCCCATTCTTGGTTGTTAGGCATTTGTTCTTACCTTTTGCATTTTTTAAGTTCTTCAACAACATTTTGGTGCCACAAACCATAGTTAGTAGAAGGTCCCCTCCACTAACTACGCACAAACCAAACCAATGGCCAGCACCTTTGACTAATCATTCTTCATAAATTTTACTCTAATTTTACCCTTTGGCTTACTTCGCTTCTTTGGCCTGTAAATCGTCATTTGTCATCCTTGACTTTGCCTTTAGGTCCATGAACTTGTTTTTGTAGTATTTCTCTGACTGATCCCTGTTTAGAGACACAATTTGATTTTCCAATACGATGACTAATAATTGGAACAAATGGTAAGAAAAAGTGTTTTAAGCTGCCATGTTTGCCTCTCAGCGTCAGAAGTCTGCATGGCTGACACATACTTGTCATTCCGTTGTCAGTGAAGGGCACAATAAGTAGTCAAAATTGGTTAAAAGTAAATCCATTATTTTCCTTTCTTTTTTGTTCATTCACGGGAAAGCCATGCATACGTGTTTTAGTAAACACGAATGCTTCACGCATTCGTTTTGTTTTGGTAAATTTACTAGCTTCAGTTTTAGTAAATCAGTATCTGATCGACTAAACACCAATATCGCTTTTGCTAACGTTATATATAATTTAAAATCTCTGACTGCTTTTATGAGGAACAAGGATCGTGTATTCATAATCTTAGCGTCACTTCAAAGATCTAGCTGGAGGGGCTATTATGGAAAGGCCATTTTTTGGGGGGAGTAGTTGGTAAGAGAACTTTGTTGTTTTTATTTTGTTGTTCCTCCCTCTGCTTCCTGCTGTTTCAGGATGTTACTTCAAGTCGTTTCGCTTCGTCCGCTGGCCTGACATGAACTCTTTGCAAAGTTCAACCCCCTTACCCCATTCCCCCGCCTGTGGTCTTTCCCTTCAACGGTACGTCTAACAAAGCAGTTATTTCGTTTACTATCCTTTGCGATAGAAATGCAAAACACTAGCACAGACCTGTGCTCTCCTTTTAGCATTTCTATATCTGTGTCATTCTGTAGGCAAGTGAAATTCACTGGACAACTGTAACTTAAACAACGAACGAGTCACCACTGACTCAATACTAACAAAGCCAAACTATTTCGAATATAGCCCTAATGAGATTAAGAAAGAAAACTACCGTTATAAACAATGCTATTCATGTAGGCATGTTGACACCCACGTTATCCCCTATGATATAATTAATTATTACTGACGTAATTATGGGTTGCTCAATTTTCATGTTCGATAGTTACTAATTTTAGTTTTGTGCCCGAGCGAGGTGGCCCAGTTCACACAAGCTTATAATTACTATCTAACAAACAACATTAGCAACCTTATTCCTACTTATTACCTTATTTATTACATAAAGGGACGGACACTCTGAATTAGAGCATTACTACTCTAAAAACCGGACCGTTTCTTCTGGGTTTGCAACGTGCTAGCCGTTAGGCTACAGCGCAACCAACTTTTGGGCAAATTATGTAGCATTTCTTAATTCATTGTACTAGTGACGCCATTTCATCAGTAAAGAATATGTTAATTAAACTCACTGTTTCTCCTGTCGTTTTTGTTGCGTTTCCCATTTCTTCTTTTCGCCTTCCTGTTCCTCTGTAAGCCCTGAAAATTCTCTGAAAGCAGAAAAAAAGAGAAAAGTTCTGACTACTGAGAAATTCAGGCTTGGAGCTCAGTGGTAAACATCTTTGACCATTCCTCAATTCATCGGAAACGTATCCAATTCTGGATGCTGTACTGAATGGTTAACACACAGAAGACAATATGTCAAGCTATGAGAATTCGGTAGTAAAGTGTGCAAAGGGGTAAGTGCAGTGCAAAAAAATGTAAAATACATCATGTATTCGTCGTAAAAAGCCAGTTGGTGTTTGTATGGTAGAATAGCATCCGTAAAATGACTATTTCATTTGCATTTTCGGTATCAGCACCAGCATCCCGGGTAATGAAGATCTAGGAAGAAATTAACGTGTGATGGAAGAAATAAATACTTTATTTTCAACTTTTTATGGTGCGGCAAGGGAGACAAGATCAAACGAAACACAATGATTAGCGATTTATTAGAAGGTGGTCTGAGAACGATAGGTTGTATGGCCTTTAACAAAGCTCTTACATCCACGTGGGTGGTTAAGAAGTACATTGATTCAGAAAATCACGGCAAATGGAAGTACTTACTCGACTGGCAACTACAACATTATGATGGCCCTGCCGTTTTCAGAGCAAACCTTAACAAAAAGGATTTATCTAAATTTATCAACTCAACAGATGCCTTTACGACGCAGATTTGGTCAGAGATAAGCTGCGAGGCAAATGTGAACTCTACCGATCATTTTCTTTCATTACCTCTATGGCAAAACTCTCTGATACGAATCGACAACAGACCCGTATATTATAAATCGTGGAGCGGTAAAGGTATCCAGAAAGTTACAGACCTATTTAAAGACCCGAATACATTTTTATCTTCTCTTGAACTTAAGGAGGTCAAGGAACTCTACAATGTCAAAAGCTCTTGGAATTAACTCAATCAAATTTACAAATAAATCTTAAGGGTGGATTGCCATTGTCAAATTAATTTACATATGTTCGTGAAACAAACTACTAAGAGCAAACGTATGGCGGCTTGGGTTGCTGAAACTGAAAGCGGTTTGACTTTTTCAGCAGACTCGCGCCATCTGTGCGTTAACTCTAATTTAATCTACATACATACGTACGTAAGATACATGTAAAGCGACAGTGTAAATTTCGGTCAAGTCTCGGTGGGACTTAAACTCAGGAGCTCTGCCACTTTCTTTTCTTCGCTCTGCCGACCAAGTCTCAGATCCGACAATAACAAGGAAGTAGAAAGTAGCAATATGAAGTGAACCAGTGAAAGTCATATCGCCGCGTAGTGTCTCTGCTTTCATTGGCCATGAAAGACGGAAGTAATATATGGATGAGAAAATAAGCCTTGAACTTCTAATTCCTACTGGGAATTATTTCAGATTTTGAAACCCACGATCAAACACAGATTTCATCCTCCAGAGATGAGGCATGCACATCACGGAACACACAAAGACGGTTGCGTGACGCGACATTAGTGTACCACGACCTACCAATCACCAAAGTTATGGTTGTCTCCAAAGCACTGAGTTTACACTCCTTAGAAAAAAGACGGATAAATCTACCGGCATAATGCACTTGATGAACAACTCACTAGCCTACCTGGCACTATCGCTTGTGGCAGTTCCGGTTGCTTTTGTTGTGTTCGTCTCCAGATCCACGAAACGTTTGATTAACTCTGGCAAGGCCTTGAGTATGTCTCGATTTTCTGTGAACACGACATCGAAAGATTGCAGACATTTAATGATTTCACCAATTTTATATTCCTTTTCTGGTGTTTGTTGCCCTTCTCGAGTTTCCGCCATCGCCGTTTATCTTACATATACAACTGTTCTGCACAAATCAAACCTTTATATTTGTTTCAGCAAATTCGTTGCATTGATACATGATTTTTCCCGGAAAGACCGGAACTAAGTCACGTGACACTTAAGGAACCGATTTCGCAGAAAATTATTGCTTGTCTCGCTTTTGTTTAATAGATCATCTGCACTATTCCATGCTTGGCCACATGTGGCTGCCGGAGTTCTGTACGGGTTCGCAAATGATCCCAGGACCGCAAATGATCCCCAAATTGGACCGCAAATGATCCCGGACCGGAAATGATCCCCGATAGAGACCGCAAATGATCCCGACTACAAAATAACGAATGGCATGGATGGTGGGATGGTGTGGATAGGGAATTGGCGTACGTGAATACCGATGTTTTTATTAAAGCCATCTTATAACTGTAATGGCTTACAACTTGTTTTTTTTTCATACTTTCGACTAAATTTTGTTGCTAACTACGATGTTATGAATATCACCACTCAATCATCAAAACACGACTTGACTTGCATTTCTTTGTAGTTCTCAGTAAAATTATGATCAGTGCAATATACGCCACATATCCTCCTTTGTTAAACATTGATATTTCGGTGTTATAGCTAAATCACATTTTATCAGCCATTAACGCCACTCGTCTAAAGTTTTAAACTAAAATCTAACCGTGAAGCAACTATTGAGGAAGACGCTGTCACCTGAGTAGACCCACAAGCCTACAACGCTTCATCACTCTGTAAAACACCTCAGTGTGTAGCACTGGAAATTTGAACAAATTTATTTTGTAATTTTTCCTTGGTCGTATTTTGGCTTTAATCATCGGAAATGACTACTTGAGTATTCTAAGAAGCCAAAATTCCAAGCTATAGTTATGAAATTCAGCTTCATGACCAAGCAAAGCCAAGGCTTGCGCTTCGTTTTGACAAGTTAGCTGTTTGACAGATGTTTGATACTATCGCCACCGGGATTTCGAGAATGTTTACAAGTATGTGTTTTTCTAAGACGTCTAATTCAATAGATCGTCTTCACGTGACGTGTTTTTTATCCTCATCAGGCATAAGCGGCGGCATATTTATATCTGTTTACAATTAGCGTGCTTCGTTTGGAAACCAGAGCATTTTGAATTTCAGGGTTATGGAGGTTGCGTGACACAAGGCTACGATCGAGTTTGTCGAAAAATATGTACTTGTCTCATGATTTTGAGCCTTTTTAGAAGTTAGAGCATTAGGAAAAGTGCTTATGTAAATGCTTGTTTGTTAAATACTGATAATCAGTCGCCTGGAAAGCCAAAGTAAGTTCCAGGTGTTCATACTATATTCCGGACGCCATATTGGTGTACCACGGATGTACACCAACATGGCGTTTTCTTACTGGGCTCTGTAAATTTCTGGGAAACATTTACGACGAATAACTGAAGTTTGGAGAAACGCACAGGCCTAAAACTTGGCGAAGTGTCTTATTTAGTTATCTTCTATAGCGCACATCACAATTTCTTAGCTTTTTCCATTGGTTGATTTTCGATTTATTTTTTATTTTTTTTTTTATTGCGTGACAGGGAAACCGATCTGAACCGTTCGAAGAACAAAACAGCAACTGTGAAATATTTTTTTGTAAAATGATAAAACCTGTTTTTTAGTTCATAATTTTTGTATATGTCCTCACCTTTCTCTGATATAAATCCATGCCATTCCTTATTTTTTGATCGGGATCAT
>Ga0126339_10002122_pt1 | contig 14061 bp, 9 predicted proteins | sample OrbTmetagenome_2_FD_92532 | JGI IMG/M metagenome (GOLD analysis project Ga0126339, IMG submission 92532) | Coral microbial communities from Petempiche,Puerto Morelos, Mexico - Orbicella T R C metagenome | ecosystem: Host-associated > Invertebrates > Cnidaria > Coral | place: Petempiche,Puerto... | reverse complement strand
ACTTTCTGTATCCTTACAAATGTCCTGACTTCCATCTCCGAAAGATTTGGCCGCAATTTTTTAGCAAATAAACATTTCGCCGACAGCAATCACCATTACGGTGGCTTGCAACTAATTCGCTAGTTTTACAAAACCCTCCCGAGGGGGGATATGACGAAAAGAGCTGAAAAATGATGACCGGAAATAGAGTAATTTTCTCAGCTTCCAGTGTGCCGAATTTGCTGGAAATAGGTTAAAACCGATATTTTTTTTTCGTTTTTTTTTCTTCGGGTCACTCATGCTACCAAAACAGTTAACTTTTAAAAGCGCGGTTGTAAGATCTTAAAGATCTTCTTGTCTTTATTGTGAAGAAAAATAATTAAAGCGGATGGACGTGTTAGTAAAGGTATTATTATTGCTATTTGTAGGGGTTGGCAAATGAAATCTTAGCGTGGAACTTAGATAAGAAATTGAGAGCACACTTTATCCAAAACAGTAATAAAACCAGACATTTTAGAGACAATGACAAATTGAAGATATAAATATTTGAATGCGGCAGCATCTAGATAATTCTACAGTCTATATCTTTAAATACCCGGCGGTAATGAAATATTTCATGAACCCAAAGTGTCTAGGGCTTTAGGTATCATGTATTATATCACAGTTCTACAGATCGTAAATTTATGGGCCTTCGTGAATTTGCACAATTTCATTTTGAGTGAGACCAGAGCGATGCTGAACAGCTGTATCAACAGAAAATACTGGAAACAGTTAGAATATTGATCGGCATGATATCCATGCAGCAGATGTTTTGTAATTCAGACAGTTATTGTGGTAGTACTTGAGTCGCCCCGCTAAGAGAATAGAGATGGTATATGTCTGGATTCACAATTAGTCAGAGGCAATGACAACATCTTAGTAAGGCTGGGAATGTCGTTTTCATGTCTTCCCGTGTCTTTTAGGGCCTTAAAAGGGCTTCTTACGTAAACTAATACAGTTCTATCCGTTCGAGTTCTTCAACTGGATACTAAAAGGGCACATTTTTGTGGAAATAAAATCTTATCATTGTTTTTAAGGTGATTACAGGACGATTAACTCTAATCTTGGATTAAAAAGCAGTTAAAGCTCTAATTTCTCTTGTTTAAAAGTGGTTTAAATATTTTGTGGTTACTGAAAAGAGACAAAGTCAACTCTACTGGACAAAAATATAAACAGAAATCACTTTTAAAGGTTACAAGTTGAAATGGAAACCCTGGATTAGTTAATAGTGCCCTCCACAACAGCGTCCATCTGCAAGCTGTTACAGCCTTTCCGACTTTCCTGGCTGACCTTTTCCTGAACCAAACGCGGCATTTTATCTTTCCGAAAACAGGCGATTTTAATTTGCGGATATATATATCTTTTATTATGAAAACAAATGCCCGGTATTTTAAACTGAATCACCGCCATTTTGACGCGAGTTCTTTCTATGGGAAAATCATGGTACCCAATCACTCTTGCAAAAAAATGGGCAAACAACTTTGAGCATGCGCAGTCATTTTCGCGGCTGTTTCATGGAAACTAGGAAAGATAACTTTCGATAATCAGACGGGATACTGCCTGTTTAATTCTGCTTGCCTTACTTCATTTTTAGCTGCTAGATGCCGGGATTACTAAAAGGTCAGAGAGTAGCGTGAAGAGCGGCTTATCCCTCCGTCAAATTTCGAAGAAAGGTTATCAGAGGGGAACGTTTTTGTCGTTGTAGGAAAGTTCGGTAGAGATAAAAAATTCCAATTATATTTTAGACGACGCGAAAAATATCTTAGCTTACTATCACGCACTATAACGGTCAGGTGTAATAAAAGACACGTTATTCCCTGGAGACAATTTGGTAGGAATTGTTGGTATCTGCAGAAAACAAAGCAAGTCAAATTGCGAAGCTACATCTCACAAAATTTCCTCTAAAACACATGAAAAATATAGAAATACATACAGGAAGCTAGTGTTTTCTACTTCAAGTAAACTCAAAGGATCGAAGGGGTACGTGCATTGTCAGTAGATAGCTTTCCCTTCTTTGTACACCAGATCTATTCGCGCGAGACAACATGGTTTATAGTACGTGCAGAGTCCTAAAACATTCTAAAATTCCAGAAATATAATCTTCAAGAATGCAATGAACATAATGCGGGTAGGAGTATTAATTGCGCTGCCCCTGACTACAAAATTACATGTAAAGAGCCAATTCCTTCCTGCGTCGAAAAATACAGGTATAGGTGATATGCACGTACGGCTATAGTTTCACAACCAGAAGCGGACCAGTGACTGAAATTTTGTCATGGCCTGTTGTTAAAGAGATTGTACAATAACTCTGTTTACGTGTACCCCTGAGTCACGAGAGGGAGAAGGAAAGTGTGTTCAAAACAAGAGCACGAGCTCGCGTTTGGCTGCGGTTCTTTTGGTGCAATTGCGAAATAATTGTGGTAAACTGGCGAGACGAACAACATAACAAGCCGCAAAGCTTCGAATGCGATTTGGTGGAGGAGTTGTACCGTTTTAGCTATTTTTTAGTAAAGAATAGTAATCGAACGTAAGTAAAGGTTTTTACTCGGGTTTCGGATGAAAGCCCGAGTCCAAAAATGGAAGCAGTTTTCTCCTGGGCCAAATGCCAAGCGTTCCTGGCGGTAAGAGTGGAAACTGGGGACGAGAACTGCGACAGCTCGATTATCGTGTGCTTGCTCTTTGTGAGTATAATTTACGGAATGCTATGTGCTGTGAAGAAAACTTTGAAAAGAAGCATGTCTTATACACACTCATCTCTTATACAAAGATGTTGCACGTTTTCGGAACAGGGCGGCCCACGAATCCTATAGCTTGAGAGCAAGCCAAATTAACAAAGTTTATGCTAGTCCCCACAAGATAACAAATGAGCCATATATGAGTTCAAACTAATGAAACACTGACAAAGCTATATATGGGTACGGACTTGACAACAAACTGTGATGTTGAAAAATCACGAATCTTCGTGAACAGAACTCGAAGATGAGGCAGGCAACATGCACTTGAATAAAGAGGTTACTCAACGAAGCAACTTGAGTAGTAAATATGTAAACTTAACTCTTTTGTTAAATCTCGAGTCTTGTATTTTTTTTATTGTGTTCAATACTTGTAAAGTAAGATTGATATTGCCTTACTGCCTTATTATCTTATCTCAACCACTAAATAACATTAAAAATCTTTTTTGATAAATAAATATATTTATCTGCATCGAAACCACTCAATAGTTGTGCATTGCGAGGAACAAACAACGAAAAGGCAATAAAAGAGCCAGAGGCTTTAATATAGAGCTGAAGAAGAGTGTTATGGATAACGATAGACCAACTTGGAAACGTTACGCCAAACGGTCTAGGATGCTCTATCCCTAAGTTAGGTTTTAACCAACTGTGCGAAGTGACAATTTGCCGAATAATTGAAAGAATCTTGAATTTTGAGCGCTGCAACTGATTTTTCCTCAGGAAGAGTTAAGAGTCATAATTATCGCGCTTCTCCCTCGTTTTTGAGACTACGAGTTTTTTAAGGTCTACGTGATATGAGATACGTGAAAATGATTGGAGGATTGAATTTCCGTATGTGCCAAATTAAATGAAACAAAATTTGGCAGTAAGTGGAAATGTTGGGCTCCAATTATTGCTGAAATTCAGATAATCACATTGTGTAAGTATCTTTTCCTACCATTATACATGACACTTCATTCTGTCCATTTTGGCACAGAACTGGTAACGTGCACTTGTTAATTAGGTAGAGTTTTAGGCTAAGAATGTAATGGAAATTAAAATACCCCCGCAAGGAAAATAAGGATTGCGGTTGTCTCGAAGAGGAGGCGATAGTCGATTAAGGGTGCCCTTTTGCTCTTCTCTATTTTAGCTTTCTTCATCTCTTACTCTAGTTTTTATGGTAAAAGGAATTAATGGTTCGAGTCCATAGTATCTACTAATGTGAGTCTGAAACATCGACAAATGCTAGCTACAAGAACAAGCCGACATTACGAGAACTTTGTCAGGCATTGCGAGATCAACAAAGCTTTGTCTTCCCTGGAAGATTAAAAAAGGAAACCATTCGGTTGCTTGAAATGTTATCGGTTTAATCAAACTCATTAGTGATGAATGATAAATTGCATTGAATACATCCGTCCGGATTTAAAATTCTGCTTTGATCTCGATTTCACTGTCGTTTTACCTGTTTGTCGGGCACACCTTCACGATTGGCTAAAAATCTAGACAGATTTTGTTTGTATCAGTTTTACAATCTCTGACATACGACACAAAATAATTTTTTTGTACCTTTATTTAGTATTATATCACATTGTGAGATATATCAGACGAACGAAGCTTTTTAACCTCCACGTTTCATCTTAAAATGGTGTTACAAAAAGCCCGTACAAAAAGTCCCATTGTTGTCGATTCGATTATTTTCATTCGAGGTTAATAGCCCTACCCCATTGTTGTCGATGCGATTATTTTCATCCAGGTTAATAACCTTACTCTCTTGTGGTGCTGAGGAGAAATGTTCTAGAACTATCTAAGTTTCCAGCTTTTTATCAGAGAAGACCAATTCTCCACCCATTTTGCGATCTATTAGTCCCTTCATACATGTAGCTTCTGTTTATTAGATTTGTCCATTACTGCATTTGTGATACTGTTTCTCTTATTGATCAGGCAGGTTTTGTCGGTTTTTACGAATCTCCGTGCGCAGTCTGTGATGAAAGTTCGAAGTGCTTTCGTAATCTTTACTACCTTATGGAATTAAATTAATTATTCTATCTGATTGATTGATTGATTGATTTATTGGAAAAGGTCGGTTGAAGGTGATCATGCGTGACCTCATCCACTTTCTCTTGTCTTTTCAGTTCCTTGACTTGGGAACACAGTCAAGCGAAAAGAAAAACGTCAAATATACGTCATGCGCAATGCAGACGATTTATGTTTTCTTCATCCTCTCTTAATCATCTTTTTTGACTCATTCTATTACGTTAGCCTTGGTTGCGAACTATCACATGTCTCACAAAAATAGTAGAGAAAAAAATATATAAAGAACAAATGGTAGAATTTTGTAGTAACAGATGGATAGAATTAATAGTACGCATAAGAAATACTTAGGAAAGTGATCTATGCAGTAATGATACAGTACGACAGTAATTAATTCTTTCATTTTTGCTAGAAAATCTTTGAGATGTCGATTGACAAAAATTCAGTTTTGTGAAATCTTATACAGGTTAAGACCACGAAACCTGTGCACTTAGAAATTGTAGTAATTTTTGTTCTTAGAGTCAATGGGCTGCCGAAAGACATAAAAGAACTTACGGTCAAATGTTAAGTGATCGGATTTTGGGATATCCGAAACAAAGACATGAGTTTGTCTGGGAGTTTTCATCAGTGACTGCAACCAACTGATTCTTGTGGTTTATGTGGACGAAGTTATTTGAGACAGAGAATTTCCCATCACTTTTTTTTTTTGGATATACTTTTTCACTTAGTTTCCCGCCCCCCAGCCCCAAAGAGGAACTCGTGGAAAAACACCCGTGTGACAAGTAAACCGAGGAAACAATTCATACTTTAATTTTCAAAAAGTTCTCCTGATTAAGGTAGGGTTGCCGTTGTTGTTATCAGCCCAAACTAAAGGGCACATTTGTGAGACTAAAGCACATTTATTCTTAAGCTTCCCAAAATACCGCTAAACCACAGCATCCGATCCTTCTAAAACAAAAGAAGACAACCTAATACCGGAGAAAATACCGCAGATACTCCTAAATCATCAAAATCGCCTATGTTCTGATTTGCACCAATTAAAATCCTTCGCACGTCGATGGCGGGCTTTACCTGTGAGCAACCCCCCCTTCCCCCCGGGGTCTGCTTATTAATCTGTTTATACAACGCGGTTTATTCACTCCGACAGGCATTTAAATACTCGGATGGAATTTGCTGTCATCGCTTTGATAAATATAAGGCTACAGTGACCGTGGTTTTTCTTTACACTAACATATCTTAAGAAGAAAAGGCTTTGAGGCAATTTGGAGTTAATCCTTGGAATGTTGTCACGAGAACGTCTTCGAGACAATGCGTGCACTCTATAACAACTTTTGATAAACTTAAATAGATGAAAATGATCTTCGACGTCGATAAGGGCGGTGTAAAAACAAGTGGGAGTTCTTCTTGTTGCTTCGGAAAACATTGACCTTCATGAAAGCGAAGCGTGACTGTAAAATATTGGTTTCCGGATGTGGCAAAAACAACTTGGGAAATCGCCCACCTTACATAGTTGTTCTTTCTTTAAAGAGTCATGCTACAAAGCGCAGTTTAATTAAAAAAAATACAGCACTAGCTAGATATATTTCGTCACGAGCTATTCCAAAAATTAATTCCGCTGATGGCACAGGAGTTCCCGTTACGATTCATGATAATTGCCGTATCAAGGTTATCAGACTCCCGATAAAGTTAAATTATGTTTATATCACTGATCTGCCAATTTCACGAGACGTATTGTACTTACGACGACTTTCATGCATGGAACAAACATAAAAATAAATAAATAAATAAATAAATAAATATAAAAAAACAACAACCGTTGCAGAAGATACCAAGAAAGAAAACGGGAACTTTGCCACCACTCTAAAAAAAATGTTAAGCTTATGTGTTCCACAGAAACACATGGAATATCAACGGAGTATAAGCAGTGAAATTGTTCTTCACTTACCTTGTGCGACTGCAAACTGTACGGATATCACAGCAAATACAAATACACCGGGGAGAAACATCCGCTTGTTATTCATGGTCCTAGAATCTCATTTTGTAACGGCGTAAAGGTCCGTTAGGATGCAGTTCCTTCCATGTTCAGCGGAGTGTCGAAAGCTCATAAAATTGGCCGATGGAATACGACAACTTGACAACTATAACAGGTGGGGCTGTAAGTCTTCCTCGTAAACGCAACTTGAAAATGCTGTCGATGAATCAATCGATCTGAGACGCAAAATGGAATGGATAGTTATGTTGTGGCTACCTCCCTGCGAATTGACCATTAATTCGTGATATCAGTTTTGATACATCAGAAGGTCACTATATAAGCAACCGTGCTTGCAGGAGCTGGTCAGAGCTCACGCGATGACAACTTGTCACAGACTGTGTGTGCACGTCGGGAAAGTCCATGCGTTATTGAGGTCTAGCGTTGCTGAATAATCAAGCCTTTCATCTGTGAGGTGTTGATTTTGCACTGTCATCGTCATCATAGCTAAATCCGCAAGTAGTCGCATAGAAGGCGCGTTCGTAACGCCGTTCTGATGACCACCAAACATCAAAAACTTTATTTTTTCAATCTGTAGTCCAAAACGCTTTTAACTTCACATGTAGGACAGGTCAGCACGGTCTCTTTTCCAGTTTTCATGTCTTCCAAAGTGTCTTAAAAAGTGGGTGTGGGATCCAGTTTCCCGTTGATCGTCTGTGAGACTTTATTTATCGCAGCAAGTAGAACGTCTACCGCGGCGCAGTATAATGCGGCTTATGTGTAATCTGTATGCGATTACAACAGACTTTGTACATGTATAACAGATTCAAGCTGAGAATATCAGTTGACAAATAGAGGTACAGCTGTAACACGACTCAATAAATTTAACCTTAACATAACCTGTTTTTGTTTTGTCATTATGACTTGTTTCCTAATCGATCCTTCGGTGCAAAAGAGATGAAAACTGAGGAGGGAGTCATTCGATTTCCAGTCTTGAACTTCCTTTAATTTTGTTTTGCCACCAAAATAGCTCTCGATCCATTTTGCCTTCCACAGCATGGGAAGGAATGCCATATCCATTTCAAAGCGTCTAACTTTTCATACTTGAAAGATGCCGATGGTAAGACAGAGATTGTTCACTTTTATGAGGTAAATTTCCCAAGTATTGTCAAAAGACCCCCGTGTAAAATATCTAAGATATGCGGGAAATAAATGTGCAGGTAAAGACTAGAAAACAGTATTAGCTCCACAGCAGTCATGGTAATATATATTAACTGATTTAAGTCACTTATAGTTACCGTGTGCTTCAACATTTTTGCGGGAGTTTAACTTTGCGGATCGGCCATTTTTTGTGCTTTGCGTGAACTAATTTTTGCGATTGGGAAAGACTGGCTTTTCAAGCTGGGTATCAATATTTGCGCGTTTCAGTAAGTCACCTTCAATCAGTCACTCTAACAATTACGTCTTGCTCTGGTGTAGCTAATAGTACCTGCGGACGATCCTTTTTGGTTACCGTTTTAGCAGCTACACCTGTAGTGTACCATGCGCAATTTCATCGTTTTCTTTAAACAGAAGTTTTAAAAAAATGGCATCATTAAGATTTTACAAGTGAAGTTTCGCCAATGGAGTAAATTTTTGCGGAGAATGGAAAATTTTCGCGGGAGCTTTTTATTGCGGATCGTGGAAAAAAACCCGCAAAATCGCCAAAATTAGAACGCACAAAATTTTGTGCCTAACTGTATAGAGGTAAGAAGTCTCCGATGGTTCTGTCCTACTTAAAAACTCATTTTACAGTTACAGGTTTATGAAAGGAAGGCAGGAAGGACTTATGTTCCTTTTTGTTGTTAACTTTTCTTCGGTTCCACTGTTGAGTTAGAGAATGCACGCCTCGTTGCCAATGAAAGGTATTTCGTTTAATGTACCCTCAAATGCAGCTCGTCTGACCTTTTAAAATCTAATCACAAAATTTTGTGCCTAACTGTGTAGAGGTAAGAGGTAAGGTTCTAATCACAGCTGCGTTCCAGGTCACGTACGCTAGCATTTTGTTTTTCACTGAGCGACGGGATAAACATTTCTGCCAAGAAAAATCTCAGTTAAACTTACCTGTTTTATGGTAGCCACTTATACGTGATAATTGGATATTTTTCTTCCATAAAAATACACCGCAGCCGTTTTTCTGATAACTTGGTCATTAAATTGTAATTAATTTTGAAATTAGATTACCAAGACAACAACGAGCTACAATAAGGCAGCCATGATTTGTTGCGTGATATCTGTATCGCGTGCTTTGCATTCAACGGCGAAATAACTTTTTCATGCGTGACCTACTTTGACCTTCTGCTTGCGTTCGGTGCGCGTAGGAGCGCAACATTTAATCGAGCACGAAAGCCTTTATTAGGTATTGCAGACAGTCAAAGTTGTTAATGAAACTTAAAAGAAGTGTATTTAGGCTATTAAATCGCAGAATTATGTGATAGCTCATTGACAAGTGGTCGATAAAATCTATATCATGAGGTGTTTTTTCCTATTTGATAACTTGACCATTGATCATGTGGTCGCTAATTACCCCTCTGATAAAAATTTCTCACGCCCAGTACGATTTGGATCAATTTCGCCATCAGGCAAAGATAAACGAGTTGATGTTTTATAAACTGTGTCACTTAATTTGAAGCTATTTGAGTTTGCTCATATATATCTTCTAGTTTTGCTTCTTTAAGTATTCATGTCCTTTCTCTTTGATTTTTCTACCTTTTTCGGCCAAGTATTTCTCATCAGACTTATGAAGCAAAAACGAATTTGTTCAAGACGCCTTGTTTATTTTCAAGGACCTCCCTCAGTGTTGGTATCAGTTCTTTAAATCACTCAGTACAGGTAGTGATTGGGGAAAGTGTCGGATAACTAAGATAAAAATGCAATCCCTAAAAAACATATTTTCCATTTCGGAGCAAATTTGTTGGCATAGGGTAAAATATGGCCTGGACCATTGGACCCTTGGTCCTTTGAACTAAATTTTTTAAGGGGTGGGTAGGTAGTTTTGCCAGGGGGGTGGTTTATCATATGTTCTTCCTAAGGGAGGGGTGGGTAGGTGAATTTTGTCAAAATATATAACTCTTACTCATCGAAAATTGATACTTAGGAAGGGGTGGGTAGGTAGGTAGTTTGTCAGGGGGAATGGTTAATCACATGTTCCTTCTTAGGGAGGGGAGTGTAGGTAGTTTTCGTTAGGGGGAGATATGCTAATTACAGCACTTGTATCATTACACATGATAAACCATCTGAAAGCAATGGTCACACAACACATGTACGCATGCGCACAGCCTAGTAACACGGAAGGGGAATGTGAGTAAAAGTTGTCATCTATGAGGGGAGGGGGTCGTAATTATTACATAAAAGTTATCAGCATTAGGGAAACTTTTTTCAATTCTTGTCCGCTAAGTCGCTTACTGACTTACGTCAAGGTAACTTGCTGCTTCGACTATATTTCCGTCGCGGATAAGATCCGTCATAAGAGCTATTTCCATTTCCTTTAATCTTGCTCTGACTTACAGCGCTCCACAAAAGAAAACATTTTTGGACAGTTACAAAGTCATTCTAGCTATAAAACTACCTACCCGCCCCTTAAAAAATAGTCCAAAATTTAGTCCAAGAAATAGTCCAAAAAATAGTCCAAAAATAGCCCAAAGGTCTAAGGGTCCAATGGCCCAGTCCATATTTTTCCCTAATTCAAATTTGTTTGTGTTTTGATATCGGAGGTCTACTGACTGTTAGAATTCTGTGAATTTCCGGTCCGTTAACCACCGTTTCAAACAAGAGGGATCGCAATTGATCAATACCAATCGCCACAGACTTGTAACTACGAGGGAAAAACGAAGTTGCGAACCTGAGTGGTTGCGCCCTCAAACAGTATACCTTGTTGTTTGTGTTATTTTGAGTAACAAATTATCAAACCGCAAAAACTAACCCATTTCTGCGAAACCAAGGGTGCATTTCTTTAAGAAAATCCAGTAAAAACTTTTACTTTACAATTTAGATACCAGTAATATGAATACATATAAGAGAAAAAATCATTTCTTTTGCCAGACTGAAGGTTGACATTTGGGTGACGTGACTACTCTTACTCTCTGTAATGGACTATCCAAGAGGTCTCCGCCCGAAAGAGAAAACGTTTCCAGGCTTGAGGTATGTGAACTATTGGAGTGAAATATTATCTGCATGAAAGAAATCAAATAGGTTGAATCTGTATGAGAACATTTCCTGGCAGAGTTGCCTAGAATGAAGAGGTAGGGCCTCGCATTGCAAAAATACCAGTCTGTAAGAATTAACTCAGGTTTATAGTGGGTAACTGGTGCCTCCGATCCCTTTCCTGCATTTGTCACTTTTAAAATACTCATAGAAATGATGCTTGTTCAGCATATAGTGGCGATTCTCCTCCAACGCTAATAAGACGACAAGCACGAGTTTTCTGCGGACGAAAAACAAGGGCGACTAGTCTAATCGCTTTAGTATAGACATAAAGACGGAAATTGGTCCCACCGGGGCCACTTCCTTGAAGTGGTGAGGCTCGTTGAGTGTCTCTGTGGACCTGTCTGTTAGGGGTACCTATACCGAACTAGTTGAAGGGTAGGGACCAAACTAAAGGTGATCTCCTGGCCCCGGATGTTCAGAGGATAGATAATACCATGCACTAGATTAATCACTACCCACTGGATAGTGTGATCTATCTTGTTGATACTTATCCACTGGATAGCGATTTCTCCGGTGGATAGCGTTATCCACCCTTTGAACGACTCGGGCCAGAATCTTCTCTCCTGGCCCGAAGGAGAGCAGCCCAAACAAGGGTTAGTAGGACACAGGGCAGCCAATCCCTCACTAAGGAAGCCGCCGGGCCGATTGAGATTGAAATGCCCATCAATATTTCTAAATCTTTTTAGAAACATCGGAAAAACGAGAAAACGTTGCCTTCATGTGGATCTGCACAAAAACGACTGATTATAGGTGAGTCAATCAAATTGCAGCATTTCCATTCTTATAATGGTAGAATTAGTCAACGACGAGGGAGCCAATCATATTCGCGAACTTACGATAGGACAATTCGTGTTTATACAAATGAAATATTTTATTGACATTTGTTTATAGCTGCAGCTCGTGGTTAATACATTTGCAGATATTCTATAATAGCCTAGCTTACTAGCGTGATATGACCCCTTTAGCCTCCTGACTTAAACTACGACTACTACCAGATTCTTCCATCCAGCTTTGTTTCAAATGTCCTGCAAAACGTGGAGCAGAAGTAACACAATTAGGGAGTATAACATGGCATGGCGTGACGTAGAGTGACGTGGCATGGCGTGGTATGGTGTGGCATGCTGATTGTATATGATAGCTCAGGCAATCAGACTGGAGCATTTCCATTATTATAATAATAGAACTCTGCATGGCGTGGCGTGGGTTGGCGTAGCCTAGCATGGTATGGTATCCTGATTGTGTACGATAGCTCAGCCAATCACATTGCAGCAACTTTCTTATTACAATAATAGAATTTTAGCAATTTCAACTGAAGTACTCACCTATTTCTACACTACGCAAGCTTTGGACACAAGCTCCCTTTGAAGTCTGTCAATATTGCCAATTTCTTGTTCCGAGAGAATGCGATCGTTGCTTCCAGTGATAACCTTTAAGTCCCTAGTGTTAACATTATCTCCAAAGCCAACAGCTAAGACTTTAACTCGCTGAGCCTGAAGTGGTTTGATGGCGGTAACCAGCGGGTAATATCCGGGATCTTTTGACTGTCGTCCATCCGAGACGAGGATCAAAACCTGAAAAGCGAAATTTTCCACAGAAAATGAGAAAACCGGTTAAGGAACGTTGCTGGAGTTTTATTTCTTGAAAGATCGTTCACTTTTGGAACACCTTGCTGTTAAATTGGTGGACACATGTTCAAAACGGAAGACTAGTGGGAACAACAGAACTGGATACAAGTCCCTGCCATCTTCTGTTTTAATATCCCGCCAATTTTGTCCATCTTTTTCACACAAAGAAGATTCTTCTGTTTGATAATAGTACAACCCTTCGACGTTATGCATCAAAATGAAGGCGCTTGGAAATAGAAAACCAAAAGCGTTGACAAATCTTTTCCCAGCACTTAAACGTTTTCTATCCATCTATTAGGAAATGTATAGCAGTGAAGGTTTAACAACAAAAACAACGTGGTTCATATCGTCAAGGCAAAATAATTTTGTTACACAGTAAATGGAAACCGATGAAAACGCGAGTTCCTTATGAAGCAATTTTATGGTAGAGTTTAAGTAATTATTGTTTTTGAGGTAGTCTACTGAGTGTATCGTAACCGATATGTTATAATAATGCTGTAACAAAGTAACAACAACAACAAAAACAACAACAAACTAATCGCAATTCAATGTAAAACGAAACAAAACAAATCAGCTTGATTACTGGCCGAGGGGAAAACTGAACTTCAAGAATTACGCGTTAAGTACAATTTAACCGCCTCTGATCTTCAGTTACATACTTATCTTCTCAAAAACACAAAAGCCGGGGAATTTTCCTTGCCTCAGAGGTGGCTAATATTGGTCAAGATTTTCTCTTGCAGGATCTTGCTGTTTTAATTTGAAGTCAATGCTTACGTTCATGTCTGGGTGCTGCCACTGGGGAGTTCTCATTTAATCTCACTCTGGTTTACATGCTTTTATGTTAAGAAAGCATTTCGATTGAAATCCTGAGAAGAGAAAGATCCCAGTAGAGTATTATTCTCACTCACTCTGGGAACGCCACTTCTTCTGTTAGTGAACAGGTCCTGTGATGTCGCCCGCAAAGCCAGGTCTATTCTCGATCTTCCTCCTTGGAATGGTACTTCGTCCACGGTCGCTTGGAACTGGTCAATTGTCTTTCGTTCAAAGTCTCCGAAATCGACAAATAGATTCGGTGTATCACTGAACACTATCAGACCTAGTCTTGTGTCGGGTGAGGTGGCCGCAAAACGTCTGGAGACCAGCCTCACGAAGTTCTTCTCTCTAGAAAAGTTCTCCAATCCCACACTCCCAGAAGCGTCCATTAGAAATCCCACGTCAATGGTCTCTTTACAAGGTGCCGTTATGGTGAAATCTTTGAAAAAAGACAGTTTAGGTCAGTGCTCATTATAAGTCAGAAGTGAGTCCGTTCGTCCGTCAGTCACTCAGTTAGTCGGTCAGTCCGTCCGTAGGTCCGTCAGTCAGTTTCTCAGCTAACCAATCAGTCTGTCAGTCAGTCAGTCCGTCAAACATTCAGTGGTCGGTGGGCTATTCATTCTGTCTGTCGGTCTGTCTGTCCTCCAGT
>Ga0126339_10002121_pt1 | contig 14064 bp, 5 predicted proteins | sample OrbTmetagenome_2_FD_92532 | JGI IMG/M metagenome (GOLD analysis project Ga0126339, IMG submission 92532) | Coral microbial communities from Petempiche,Puerto Morelos, Mexico - Orbicella T R C metagenome | ecosystem: Host-associated > Invertebrates > Cnidaria > Coral | place: Petempiche,Puerto... | reverse complement strand
TTGCACCTTAAAACTCTTCTCTTACCCTGTGTTTCGTGGGAAAAAAATTAAAAACCCAGCGCTCGTCAAAAATTATATTTTTTCACCAGAAAGTTAGCTTGCAACATATACATATTTATATTCATTTGAATCGTCGATGAAATGACCTTTTCGGGATATTTTTTCCTTCGGGGTCAACAGAATCCTCCAATTACAAAATCACGCCGAACCCACACGTTGCAAAAAAATCTCTTCAAAACCCGGACTTCGAAGCGATATATCACTTTAGTGTTAATAGCTACCACACATCGATAGAAGATAAATCTATTCCTTAACAATCCAGCTTTATCGTGTTAAAATTTCAGCGAAATCGAACAAAACCAGAATTAATTAGAATTTTTTTGCGACCTCACTTCCCAGACTTGACCTAACAAAGGATGCTACGGTCGCCCATAGCAACCAAAAAACATGGACATAACAAAGCCGACATTTCGGCCAAAAAACTCCAGAATTATCGCCTGAGAGCTTAAACTTGAATGGGAACATCTTTTTCGAACTTTTTGCAACTGATTTAGACGGAAGAATGGCCTCGGCAGGCTACAAAAAAGACCAAGAGAAAAAACAGAACAGGAGAGCATAACAAGCCAATAACATTTCACCGCGTGGCTTTTGGCACGAAAACGAAAATACAGCTTACTTCTGGATAAATTCAGCCTTAGAAGCCAGCAACTGGTCCCATATTACTTTCTGTATCCTTACAAATGTCCTGACTTCCATCTCCGAAAGATTTTGCCCCAATTTTGAGCAAATAAACATTTCGCCAACAGTGACCACCATTACATTGGCTTGCATACTAAATTAGCTAACTTGACAAAACTCTCCCGAGGGGGGGATATGACGAAAAGAGCTGAAAAATGGCCTGTTATTGGCTAATGATCAGATCATCCCACTGTCCAAATTTGGTGAGAATCGAAAGTAACGCCAATTTTCTGTCACGTTTTCAATCTATGGTCCCTGGAGTGACCAAAATCGATACTATGGCCTGAATTGAGAAATGCTTACACTACCCCATTTTGAAGTTGCATCTTAAAAATGTATTCTGTTCAACTGAACGTCATTCAACCTCGTCCTCTGGGTCTCATATTATAGAGTACCAAAAAACTCCAGTTTCTTACATGTCCTTTATCAGTAGAATCAGGTTCCATTCTCCTTAATTCCAATGCATTATGACACGTTCCTTTCAATTATCACATATAGTTATCCAAATGTTTCTGGTACTTTGTCAAACAACTACTATGACATCTCAAAGTGTCAAATAACAGACAAAATTACATACATCATTTCATTCATCTGTACCATTCATCAGTTTGCTCAGCAAGCACTTTGACTGAAATGTCCCATTCATCTGTATCATTCATGAGTTTGCTCAGAGAGCACTTTGATTGAAATAGGCATGGCAAAATGTCACTTGGTGCATTCATGAAGTGTAACACAATCCTAATCCAGTCTGTATCAAGAGTTTTTTGGGACAAACGTACATGAATACTGATTTGGCCTTCCCACAGCAGGTGCAATTACATCATACATGCATGTATACAGTCACCACATAGAATCAAGGACAATTTAGATGATTTCTGCAAACCTGCAGTTTAGTGCTGTGATTTTTGACAACAGGTAACTGAAGCTGCGTCATCAGGAATGAATATTTTGTAGCCCAGTGATTGCAAATGTCCAGGTATTGTGGTCAGAAAACAAATTTTGCAGGTTGTGTAGCTTGGCAAATGACGAGGATATGTGGTCAGAAAATAAAGTTGTAACACAGACTAGCAAGGCAAATGGCCATGATTTGTTCTCATAAAACAAACAGCTGTGTTGCTCACCAAGCTGTAATTTGTGAATAGGACTAATATAACCTTTTTCAATAGAACAGTTTCAAATTCTCATGGCAAGGGTGGGGTGGGGGGAGGTCCAAAGGCAAGGGGGATATGAAGATGCTTCCTTTGGAAGGGTATGGATATTTCTGAAACCATTTTCAGTGGAGAGGCGCTGATTTCTTCAAATCCTTACCCTAATTCATTCAGACTTTTAAAAATAAGTACATGCCTCTAATACATGACCTCAACTAGCCAGTGATGGCTTTCATATGTGTAAACATTTCAGTAAGGTTTTAAATTGCCAGATTTTAAGGGAAAAATAATTTAATTTTAACAACACAAGCAATTTCAGGTCAAAGTGCAAAACAAACATGTACCCTATTTAAGTCTGAAGTGATGAAAATCAATGTTAATGAAGGAGTAATGTCCCTTTGGGTATACATAGTAGACACTCCATTATGTCCCTGTAGTGATGTTGTAACTTACCCGTGAACCTTTCTGTCCAGGTTTACAGTTGCATTCCTCATCATTTTGATCCTAAAAAAAGATACAAAAAAATGTTATCTAGAAATGCAAGCATAAATAGGCTAAATAATGGTAAGAAATGTGAGCCTGGCATGCATGTGGATGAGCTACAAAGACTAAGGAATTAACAATTTTTATTTAGACATCTTTCTTGGTAAATCCCAGCAAAGTTTATAAAATGGGTATCCAGTCACCTCGCCACCAGGGAATTTTACCACCGACGAACTTGCCACCACCTCGCTACCAAACACAGACAAAAAGATAAACTAGTCGAGTAAAATAGTCGAGGTGACTTAGCTGGTGAATCGGTTTGCGGCACTCTAATTTGTTTCTTTCTTGTTATGACTTTTGCATCATTGAAATGGGCAGCGCATTGCCTTCCTAGCTTTGTTTTCGAGTCACATATTGCATATATAGATTATTCCTTGTTCTTTTATCCACTGCCTTATTAGACTATTGGTGGCAAGGAAACTTCACTTGGTAGCAAGTTCGTTGGTGGCAAGACTTCCTGGTGGCAAGATGACCAGTAACCGTAAAATGTGCAGATACATCAAGATTAAATGATTGGGAAAAAATTGTGAATTACTTATTGCTTGATTTATGGTCCATCTGCACTGCTCATCTCAATTTGACCTGCAAATTCTATATATAATGCTATCCAGTGGATAAATCGCTATCAAGTGGATAGTAATGGTCAAGCAAAGTTTGCTATTCACTGGATAACGATTTTTTTTATTGCAACATTGCGGTATTTGCCAAATTTTTTTTGCAGTATTGCAGTGTTCAGAACCCCCAATGTCCGTCTCTATATGTCTATTCACCTAGTAGCATTTATAGCTTCTTCTCAAAGGGTATCAACTTTTTTTTAGTCTTTTAATTTTAACTGAGAATATGCTGGAGGAAATGGTGGTCTGGATGTGAAGCCTTGGATGAGATTTCAGTTGGAAAACACATCATTTCAAAGGTGTAATGGCGTAGATGTGTCAAAAAAAATTAATGGTGTAGATGGAGCCTCAATTTCAATTCCCACTGGTGTAGGCATTCTCCTTAACAACATTGGCTCTGTCAGCAAGGTTTTAATGAAACCGCAACATAGAATGATTTGATTGAAAATAACATCGCTTCACATCTCCATTTTTTAAGATTTCCGGAGGTACACACATGTACACGTCGTGCAGAATTGGTCGCTATATATGCCCCTGTGCTGTTTGCCCCGTTTTCAAAATGGCTGTTTTCACTGTGAAAAGCTTCAAATATTTTTTTGACGACGTATGAACTATAACCACAACCATCAAGAAATAAAGAAAAATTCCTTGCCTACCACAGTGCTTTTTTCTCTAAAATTCTTTGGTATATGCTCTAGACATTTCCTCGCACAAAACAAATAGGGTCAATTAATTACTTCTTTCTTTTTTGTAGAAAGGTGGTGAAGGGTATATTGATGATTTTTATCGTGAAACGACTAGGTTTTTATACGCGAATAGTGATTTTGTGCGTAGCCGTGAACCGTGTTTTTTTTACTACGCAATAAATGATCTCCGCCTTGACAACCAACGCAGCAAGTTAAGCAAACATTCAACGGTCATCGTTGTAACCATTCTCACTTAGAATTTTATTTATTTATGTTAAAACTGGAGAATGTGCCCCGAATTCAAAGTAGATTATCTCCAAATTCCGTTCACGCGACTGTTTCACCAGACTACATATCAGAGATCCATGAACCAAATATTTGTATCACTTAAAAAAAAAACTCACTCAATAGTGTAAAAAGAACGCTTTCTTCCCGAATCAACGACCTAGCTAAGTGTTCGCGTTCACCACGCGCGCGGGCACGCGAGTGACTGTAAGTTTCCCTACAGCAGTAGAAACATTGTAGCCTCCAAAACTAATGGCAAAACTAATGGCAAAACTAATGGTAACAAAACCTGCGTAAAAGCAAACTTTACCTGTGAATTTGCTATTTTGCACACAAGGAAAAGTAGGGCGAAGAGAGAGGCCGCCCTGTGGATGAAACGTGAATAATAAGTGAGACAATCTTTTCGTAAACCGGGTAAGGCGAAACTCAAACGGGTGGGAATATTAACGATCTCGCAAACCTACCTTAACCTCATGATGAAAAAATATCAAACAGTCTCCAACGAGAGGTAAAAGCAAGCAAAATTGAAGAACAGTGCCACGGATCACAAACGCTTCATGGATAGCACAAGGCCTTGTTATCTGAGCCTCGACGGCCGTGTCACTCCAAAGGAAGTGGGAAAATCGATTGTGATGCAATCCGATCTGGCGATCTCGACAGTTGACAGGCCCCTGTAACCTCACATTACAGGGATTGTCTCTGAAGGCGGAGAATGACGAAAAGGAAATATCGAGTTCAGGATTGTCTCATCACACCTCAATAACACGCATAGTTGAGCACGCCTTGGCGCCAATTCAATCGCCTTTTTCGCGGCAAAAGCGAGGATCGGTATGTTTACTTAAGAAACTGCTCGATATTTCCGGTGAGTCCCGCCATCGGGAGGTGAAGCGACAGACTCCACGAATAGCTCTCCAGCTGTTTCCCGGTCGTTTTTGTTTAGTCTTGGGTAAAATGGTGAGATAAAAGAAACACGTTTTGCTACACGTCTATGGAGTAGGACGACTAAGCGAACAAAAAAAAAATGAAATGCGAAAAGATTCGTTTGGTATTTTCTCAACCCATTTCGGGCCGTCAGACAAATACATTATCTGGTTTCTGGATCTTATCGCGTTTGTCATCTTGCAGCTTTCTACAAATCACCTTTTAGATACGAGGTCATAGCCGCGGGGGTCCGTATTTTGAAATTTACCGTAATATGTACGACTTACACTGCTTTGAACCACATGATAATGGTTCTTGGCGAATTTCTGGCCACCTAATTTTCGCACAGCAACGCTAAAACTCACATAAGTGCTCAAGCAATATCAATAAAATTTTTTTTCTCTTTTTCGCATTAAGTTTTACCGAGGACCACACACACAAGTAGGTCAACACGTTTGTTTTCAAACTGAATGACTGAGAATTTAAGAGAAAAAGACTTAAAAAATACAGTGAAACAGAAAAACGAACACATTTCAGCGTGAAAGCATAAGAGGATTCCAAATTCGTCGTCCTTTCCTCTTTCACGGATATACTCTGGATCGAAACTGTCTAAAATTCTGTAATCTCGCCAAATTAATGGCTCTTCAATAAACATGAATTTTTAATGGCCAAAAAAGAACGTAGAAAAATGCCTCCTTGCCAGGTTAATAAAGGAAGTTACGTGGATTTCCCGTCTCTCATTTATTTACAATTCTCGCGTGCAAAAGTCAAGCGAAGTTGTGAAAAAAGGCGACCTGTTCTTCACAAACACCACGCCACTCTAACAACTTCCCCTCAATCTCCAATACAGCCAGGGAATATGACACTTTTTTACGCTCAAAGAAGGTGACCACACCGCAGATCAGGGGGTCTAGCTCGGGCGTCCCGTAGTTGCTGTTTTTTGAGGTTGTGACAGACATTTATAGCTTGGGTCAAGTTCTCCGCCGTAATTATCTTTTATCTAAATCAATCCTTAGATCCAATGAAAGCTGTAGCAAAAAAAATTACGGATGAGTTTCACAACTAATATTATTTGACACACAGGATTGTTTATCTTGTCTGGGTGCAATTCGCAGATCACCATCCGGGAATGACAACTATTTGCGGTTAGAATACTTGGAGTGGTTTTTCCGGCTGCAGAAATATTTTCAGGGCAAAAGCAGGCCGCAATTCAGAAGCATGGGCAGGCCTTCAGTAATAATCCAAAGTAGCTTCCGTATTTTGGTAGAACACGCCTCATTTCGAGGGAAAAATCTCGCTGTTTTACGAGAAGCGTAATTTCATTTATTCTTGTCATAGTCCGATTGCCGGGCCCGATTGTGATTGTTTAGCAGTAGATCCAGCTTCTTCACGTACGCGAGAATAAAAACTTCTTAAAAGTAAAAACAAAAAAGTGCTACTGTGCACTTAGAGGCTAAATATTACAAATAAGCTTGTTTTTGAACGATCGAGTTAATAGCGTCTACTGCAACGCGCCCACAGAAATTCCTGGGAAATTTCCGATTAATTATTAGATTAACTTCACGCTCTCGATGAAGAGCGCAGGACAGGTAAACTATTGTTCCATGGTGTAGAAGGTAAACCCACCCAGTCATTCAATCTTGACACCTCGGGAATTCCGCGATCTGTCAATAAATCGTGAAACATTATCACCGGAGGCTAAACGTGAAACAAAAGCCGCTTTCTCAATCCTGGCATTTCGGCCTGCCAGCCATTTTCACTGATCACCGGGCGACAATTCTCAACTCTTCACACTTAAAAACCCACGTTAACATAGTATGACCAGATAAGAGCTCATCAGAACTGGTAGCTGTTTCTGGATGCATATATTAACCATGCGGTACGTTTGGGCCCGATATTATGGGACGGATCTTTGGCACGCTTCAGTTCGCGTTTTCTTAATTTACCAAGGCAGACGTCAAGCGCCTGACGCGCGCGTTCATCCACTCATGTTCTGCTGTGGTTTGTTGTCTTGCAGGTTTTCAGTTCGTTTTGCTGCTCTTTTCGTCGTCGTTTGTGGATTATCATTGGTAAATTCTCCTCTCGCGGATGCCGAGGTATGTTTCTATTTTATTTGGAGTGTTTCCCCACAGCTCCAAGAGAGCGTGTCCCTTTGCACTTTCAGCAGTACTGAGCGAACCGACCACAGGAAAAGTTGATAGTTGCGACCCGAAAAAAAACCCAGCTTCTGTTTGCTGTCATTTCACAGCAGAAGCTATTTGTTTGACAGCAGTTTTTCTAACGGTAAAAATGCATATATTCATTTACACTCTAGTTAACCCGCACCAAAACCATTTACTCCTGATGTCCGTTTCATTCAATGTTCCGTTGCCTTCTATTCGGCATCTAGCCTGCAGCGCGCAAATGTTTCTCGAAATCAAGAAATAAATTAGAATTCCCTGGTTTTTCGGGAAGATCCCCTTGGTGATAGCATTTCCGAGTATGTCATGTCCAAACCCTGAACCATTTGAAATCTCGTGGCTTCGATCACACCAATCGATCGCACGATCGCACGAGTAGATAGATACCAAAGTAGAACCGTGTTAGCTTGTATTCTCATCACCGGATCGTTAATTATAGTTGCGAAAATTAGCAGTAATCGCCTTCCCCATCGACGGGCTGTTAACAAAACTAAAGATTGCAACAGTTAAGACAGTAAAATCACTCTCTTTCTCGTGTTCAACAATTATAATAATTTCATCTCATGGTAATTATTTAAAACAAAAAATCCACGGCTGGTCTGCGTTCTAGTGTGATTGAGGCGATAAACTTGGAGGTATTTCCTTCACAGTTGAGTTTCCGCTGCTCTTTTTAAATCGTAGCTTTTCAAAAACTTCTCATTTGCTATGAGGGGGATGCTCGAGAGAAAGACTCGCGCGCTAGCTGTAGTTCAGAAGGTGTGCGTGACTTTCACGCGAGTGACGTGGCTCGCGCGACCGACAAAGTCGACGAAAGACAGGCGACAGAAGTGACATGAACGTTGTTCTTAAAACCACTACTGTGATGCAGTTTTGGGTATAAATCCTTGTAATAACACCATGATAAGAAGTAAGCTCACTTGAACTTGACATAAACATCACGACAGACTAGACGTGGTTGGAAATCACAAGAAAAACTCGCGATGTTTATGTTATATTCGGTTTGTGATTTCTGTCTGGGGAAAACCATCAGCACACTAAAGCGTTGTGTAATTAGACCTACCCAAATATCAACCAAAAGATCATTAAAACTTCCCGGGAACTGCCCTTAAGTCCAGCTCGGTTTAGGAAGAGATCAACCATTTGTGCGAGACTTAATTTGAAGTCTTATAGTTAACAGATAACAAGGAGTTTTTTTTATTCACAGTGAACCGATGAAGGGCTAAGAAGCTAAAATGATGGTAGCTTTAAATATTTCTAATACAATGCCATCTGTTTCATTCGTTGTGTCCAAAACCCGTCCCGCTATGCAGCCTTCGACCTTTGCGCAAATTTATTTCCGGTGCTGCGGCCGTTGAGCTAGAAAGTAACACTAATACACGTTCATCAACTGTGTCTCAAGAGTACCGAAACTGCATAACACAATCTAGTGATGAATGTAACAGAAAAAGAAAATAGTTGGTAAAGATTGTGCTCAGAAGGCTGTTTAAAAGGCACATCGCGTGAATTTTGTGCATGCGGTGAGACTCCCATGACTTCCGAAATAAGCCTAACAAAATCGGACTATAGTAAACCTTTTCGGTAATCCTAAAAGATGTGCCCCGTGAGTCTTCCGCTGCTTAAAAGGTTCAAAAACAATCCAAAACGTACTGATAAAATTTTTTTCTCATAAGTCATGCAATGGACAAACTGATGAAAATTCCAAGATCACACGCGTACAGGTTTTTGCCTTGGGCAAAGAGTCAAACCGCAAGCTGTAGGCGAGGCCATATCCTTAAGTTTCTGGAAATATTCCCAATGCAAAACACTGTCTGGTATTAAAAGGAACGCATTTGCGGATTGGCATCTCATCAAATCCTTGGAAATAGGTTTTCAAATAATAGACTTCTAATAAATAACGGATAGATATAGCAGCTTTGCCTTCTTCCGGTTTCGCTCCAAGCTTCAAGCTTGTCCGTGCTCCAGCTCGTCCGGAAGGCCGTGAAATTCTAGGAATCGATTCTACTGTTTTGATATAACAAAGAATAGCAAATAAATATTGACAATTACAGCATGCCTCAATGAAAAATCAATATCCAGCTTCTTAAAATGTACCGTTACAGCTCGTAATTAAATTTCTATTTAAAGGACATTGGTTTTTTTTTTCCTTTTTTCGTTTTCGGTATTTTTGTACATGAAGTTTCACCTTTCTCCTTGCAATTACCTTTAAACTATATTAATAAGTTTGACCCTAGCGTTCAGTTAGATTACCTTACATATCATCCCCGTCTACTTTTTAAACCAACAACAATAAATCTTCCGTACAAAGGGAAAATTTTTAAGTAGCATAATTTTCAAAGACTTTTTTCAACACGAAACTGTCCAGAATAAAATAGTGTTAAAAAAAATGTTGAAGATCAACTTCGGCCCACCAAGATTTAGAATGGCAGAAATTGAAATTCAATCGCAGTATCTAACAAGTATTTGAAATGTAAGAGCACCATGTCTGCATCTCGGCTGGGTTGTTCAAAGCCTGATTGAGCTAACCTAGGATAAGGAGGAATTTTGATGCAATATATCAAACACAAGAGGCAGTGTTTCATCGGGATATCCAAACACCGAGAAAAGAGTTGAAAATACGACGCTCAGCGGAGTATCTTTGACGAAATTCAATGTGTTTGGATAGCCGATGAAACACTGTCCCGAGAGTTTGATATATCTTCTCTACCGAAACCGAAACTAAGGAGTAAACGGAGAACTAAAATCGTCAAAATCTATGCTAATTAAGACCGGGTATCCAAACCTCCTTCACAGTTGTGATTCTCTTTGTTTTAACTTGATGAATTGTTAACCAGTTTGAGAATTCAGTTCTCTAACTTTTCAGAGAGGATTTCTTTTTATATTGTTTGTCCTTCAGTTTTGAGTTTGAACAATTTCAAACTACACAAACCCTAAGCACTGAGAAACATTTTTATATAAGGAGAGTTAATACTTCGGTCAACTTTTAATCCTGAGGTAGCATTAACCGGCTTTCGAACAACCCTACAGCCCTGTTGTTTGCATCTAAAACTTAACAGGCATAAATCTAAACGCTTTTGTCAGTTAGGAAATTTGTGTTATGATTATCAACATTGTAAGTGGCAGGTGGGGGAGAACTTGCTTGGTGTCCCAATTTTTTTGGCCCAGACTGTCTAAAAGAAGAATTGAAAGAATGTCTTACCACTTGCTATAAGGAAGGTCTTAGAAAAGGGGAGTTGTGCTGTCTAACGGGTACAGCTAACAAGCACTACTAAAAGGAAACAGCATGCAACAACAAGTTTTACCTGGGTAGGCAGTGCTAAAGATCGTGAAGTCCATCTTTCTAAATGACCTTCTACGGTCAGTGACTGATAATTCCTTGACATGACCTGCTATTGCTTCTGGAGGAGCAAACAGTTCACTTGCCCACCCACCAATAAAATCCAACTGTGCACGAGATATTTTGTTTGAAAAGGATGTCCCTATTTCCTGCACTGAATAAGATGACCTTGGCTCTGTCTTAAGATCTTCAGACGGGTGGTTGATCCACGCGAAACAGAAATGATCTAAATTTGGTATAAGCAGAGGGTACTGCGCAAGTGGACATTTTGCCTTGTCCTCGCTTTTTCACAGGGTTTATCTGTGGACAGCAATAAAGCGATACTGCTACCTAAACGTGATTAAATTATGTATGTCTCTGTTCGTTTTCCCCTCTAAGAGCGGAACACATATAAAGCAAGGTGCACGTTTTCTACTTCAGAAGTGTCACAAGGTTAACCACTTCAGCAAACCCTAACAATAAACCATTACTGGTAAATCATCTTAGTTCCAAACTGTGTCATATCATTCGAATTACACCTTTTTCCACTTTATAGGAATTAAATATAATTATTTGACGTTGTTTGGGATCAAGAACTAGCAAAACAGAGCTTTGCGAGAAGGTTTACATGGTTAACTATTCAATTTAAATAGAAGGGGTAGTTACGTAGTTAACCTATTGTCTCTGGCAGACAGTTAACCATATTTCAAGTATCAAACTCTACATTGCTTCCATCCTGAGTTTCAAATGATGTGAAGTGAGAAATTTTCATACCTTCTGCCAGTTGGGAAGAACAGCGAAGGTTAGGGTGCAAAACACTGACTTTCAAGTGGTTAACCATTGATGTAATTTGTGCGCATTAATTAAATACATGTGACCCGAAAGTTTTCATGTCGCATGTAATAGTGATAAATCTGATTACTGTACACGGATAACCATTTCAATGGGTTTCATTCTATTTACTGAACACTATTCCATGAAACGACACAAAAGATCTGCTACTTTGCGAACTGATAATCTTGGAACGTGTCTTATAGACACAAGCTCTGCCCTTTCCTTTAATGCCATTTTACTCGAAGCATATCGCTTTCAGACAATCCCGAACAAATAAGTTGGAACACTTGAATTGGATCACATATCCCCCACTCCCCCCCCCCCCTAATCAATTAATCAATTTTCGAAAATTTTGCATTTTTTTCGACAAAAAGGGAAAAATCACCAGATTATCAACATTGTAAGTGGGGGAAGGGAGAAACTTGCTTGGTGTCCCAATTTTTTGTCTGGGATTGTAGCAATACACCATTGAATAAATACTACAAAAGGAACTCTGTAAATCCTTAGGGTAGAAAAGAGAAGGCAAATTACCACAAAATAAAAATGCTAATGCTTTGCATGATAAGAGGTCAACCAGTAAAACATTTTCAAACTCCCTGATTGGCTCTAAGCCTGTAGGGGTGCATTGGAGGGATTTCAAACATGTTGTTCTTGAAAAATGAAAATTTTGTCAGTTTCCCACTTCCCATAACAGTAGCAGCGACAGCTTTTAAAAGATTATTTCTCTCTCTTTTCTTTCATAACTGTAGTGTCAAGGGTGCACATCTTGCATTCCAAAATGTATAGGACCAAAAGGTGAAAGGGTAAGTGCATATAGCATTACAAATACATAAAAGTTGGTGGTGATTAAAACTTAATACATGCAATAAAATTCTAGCATTCTCCAACATGTTAAATATAATTCAAATAAACACAACCCCCTTACCCTTACACCTGTCAGATTATGATCCTTATGGAACACTAAGCAGTCATTTTTCTCACTTTCACCTGAAATGCAAAAGCCAAAAAAAGTGATTAACATGCTTGGAAGCCGAGTGACCTAAAAGTACCAACTGACAACCAAATAAATACCAGAAATGGAAAGAGTTTGGCAAGAATATTTGCTGGTGTTGAGGAATTCAACTGTTAAGCTAGTAAGAGTGCAGATTGTAAGGATCATTCCAAACCATGTTGGAAAAACTTGGAGGCATTGAAAGGGAAAAACTTACATAAAACTTGCTGGGTCATTTGAGATGCACAGAATTGTCTAATTGTGAACAATACCTAGAATATTGGTTGTCTGAAGACAAACGCCTCCTAGAAATCAACTGTCAAAAGGCTTAGAGGGGCTATGTCTTGATATGCAGACTAATTTGTCATGAGGTACCGTAAACTGTTGTAACCTTTAATTTCAATTTCATTCTAGGGAGATCGAGGCAGAACAGGTCAAACTGGCCCATCTGGCTTACCGGTGAGTAAAAATTTAATTGCTACCTCTTTTCCAATTGACGCTATATATCTCTTGTTTAAAGGAGAAGGTCACTCCAAAAAACATATTTTTTTTGGCCAATGCAAATAAAAAATCTCGCACTAATGTTAGCTACACACCAAAGTTTCAGCCTCAAAAGTGCAGGTTTTTTTTCCTTATGAAATTCGTCTTCAAATAAGCCCTAAATTCAACAGTGTTGCTGTCATTTTAAACAGTACTCAGCAGTCAGGCTGCATTTTCGTGACATCATTCCATCCTTGTCCATGGGTACTATACCCACCAACAAGCCCTTAAACTACCACTCTAGGTCATGGCTGCTCTCAAGCCATATTATTTTGAGCCAAACATACTCCAAACCCCAAAAATGATTCCACGAAGATAATGAGGAGGATAATCGGTTGGAAAAAATACATTGTGCTGCTGTTGTGAAGGATGACAAGTGACAAGTAGAATAAGGCTGATTGTGTCTGGTTTGATTGAGAGTAATGTGTCATCAATACAACTGCAATAAAAGGCAAATTTGGTCCTAATAATATTAGCTAATACTGGACCTATGTTACATCAATCAAACGCCTGACACCTTCCCCCAACAAAGGACTCAAATCTAGCAGAGAACTGTGCCTTTTCTCATGAATGTTACTTTTTGTTTCATTTCTTCATTGTTATCAACATGCTATTTAAGAGCTACCTTGTGTGCATATTCTAGTCTGATAATTTTATAGTTCTTAATTACCGAAATATATATAAGCTTAACTTGTGATATCCAGAATAATCAAGGTCGAGGTAGGGGTTGTAACCCTTAACGAGACCTTAATTATTTTGGATATCACAAAAACCGAATCTAATAATTGCTTTATTATACACATTGAGCGAAAAAAAAAAAATGGAAGTCATGTTTTTGCTTCATCACTGACGGCAAACAACACAAAACGCACAAACTTGACATGATCACCCTTATAAATCATGCACTGCGGTCATACATGATATGATTACCCGTGACTTTCAGTGTCCTTGACATGATTATTGTATAATCTGCAGCTAGATGACGTCACAGGTGCTGATTTCGAAAATTCACTGTACGCTTTCGGCCAATCAGAAAAGAGATAGTGAGTCCAATGTATAATAATAAACAATAATTATTGGATGAGATTTTCGTGATATCCAGAATAATCAAGGTCCAGGTAGGGGTTATCAGCCAAAGCCAAAGGTTGAGGCTGATAAACCTTACCAAGACCTTGATTATTCTGGATATCACAAAAACGGAATCTAATAATTGTTTTATTATACATTGAATGGAAAAAAATGGAAGTTATGTTTTTGCTTCTTCACTGACG